>Ga0308411_10000100_pt1 | contig 47218 bp, 39 predicted proteins | sample HotsprottomLayer_2_FD_203530 | JGI IMG/M metagenome (GOLD analysis project Ga0308411, IMG submission 203530) | Hot spring phototrophic mat microbial communities from Octopus Spring, Yellowstone National Park, Wyoming, United States -... | ecosystem: Environmental > Aquatic > Thermal springs >... | reverse complement strand
AGCCGCTGATCGAGCCCTTGGGCTTCAACTGGAAGATCGGCGTGGGGCTGATTAGCTCGCTGGCGGCCCGCGAGGTGATTGTGAGCACGCTGGGGACGCTGTACGGCATCGAGGGAGACCCGGAGTCACAAGGGCTGCAAGCCGCTCTGCAACGCGACCTGAGCTTGGGCGGCGCGGTGGCGCTGCTGGTGTTTTTCGCCTTCGCCATGCAGTGCATGTCCACGGTGGCGACGGTGCACCGCGAGACGGGGGGCTGGCGCTGGCCGGCTTATCAGTTTGCCTACATGTCGGCGCTGGCGTACTTCGGAGCGCTGGCGGCCAATCACATCGTCCGGCTCGTGGTAGGATGAGCCGTTGATCTGATAAAAACCATGCGCAACGTGATCATCGTGGGATCGGGCTGTGCCGGCAACACAGCGGCTTTGTACACGGCCAGGGCAAACTTGCAGCCTTTAGTCGTGAGCGGCAACGAGCCGGGCGGGCAGTTGTCGCTGACGACGCTGGTGGAGAACTTTCCGGGCTTCCCCGAGGGGATCCAAGGACCGGAGCTGGTGCAAAACATCCGGATCCAGGCGGAGAAGTTCGGCGCGGAGTACCGCCAAGGGGCGGTGGTGGAAGCCGACCTCTCGAAGCGCCCCTTCCGGCTGAGCATTGAAGGGGAGTGGGAGGAGGCGCGGTGTGTCATCATCGCCAGCGGCGCCTCGGCGCGGTGGCTGGGGCTGGAATCCGAGCAGAAGCTGATCGGGCGGGGGGTGAGCAGTTGCGCCACCTGCGACGGCTTCTTCTACCGCGGCAAGAAGATCATGGTGGTGGGCGGCGGCGACTCGGCCATGGAAGAAGCGATCTTTCTGACGCGGTTCGGCTCCGAGGTGACGGTGGTGCACCGCCGGGACGAGTTCCGGGCTTCGAAGATCATGCTGGAGCGGGCGCGCGCCAATCCCAAGATCAAGTGGATCACCAGCGCGGTGGTCGACGAGATCTTTGACGTGGAGAAGGGGCTGGTGACGGGGGTGCGGCTGCGCAGTCTGAAGGACGGCCACACCTGGGAGCAGGAAGTGGACGGGTTCTTCGTGGCCATCGGCCACATCCCGAACACGGCGGTTTTCCGCGGGCAGATCGAGCTCGACGCGGACGGCTACATCGTCAGCAAGGGCGGAGCGCGGACGAGCGTGCCGGGCGTTTTCCACGCCGGCGACGTGCAGGACCGGGTCTACCGGCAGGCGATCACGGCGGCGGCCGCGGGCTGCATGGCGGCGATCGAAGCAGAGCGCTTCCTGGAGGCCGAGGGGCACTGAAAGCTCAGGCGCCCCGCAGGTCAGGATGGGCGCACGGCCGGGACGGGTCGCGCCTTGCCGTCAGAGCCGCAGGCCGCCGCGGGGGCGGTCAAATATCCGACCGCGCCGGCTTCTGATACGGCTGGTCCAGGTACTTGGCGGCCTCTTCCTGCGCCCCTTGCGTGTTGTCCTTGGTGCGGATGGCGAGCTGGAACTCGTTGCGCGCGCGCTCGCGCTGGCCGGTGATGTCGAAGATCCGGCCCAGGTAAATGTGGGACCACACCTCGGTCCACTTCGGCTCCAGGTCCCCGTTGAGGGCCTCGCGGAATTCATTGGCCGCCTGCTGATAGGTCCCCTGCTGATAGAGGACCTCGCCGATGCGGTAGTGGGCCAGGGAGCTGTAGCGGTTGATCTCCAGAGCCTTTTGGTATTCCTTGAGAGCTTCCGGAAAGCTGCCGACCTCGGCGTACTGTTCGCCCCGGCGGATCGCCACCGCCACGCGCATCGCGCTGCTGTAGCGCAGCACGCGGTTGTTGGGATCGAGGATGACCACTCGCGGGCGGCCGAAGGTCTCCACGGAGAACTCAGAGGAGGTTCCCACGACCTCGATGCGCTTCTCCTCGGGATTGCCGTCGGTTTCGATGCGCAGATCGACCGGCATGCGGAAGGTGTCCAAATCCTGCGACACTTTGCCCATCACGCGGAAGCCTTTACCGCCGACGCGGAAGACGGTGTATTCGAGGCGGAACTCGGGCGCGCCGGTGGACTCCAGCCATTGGCGGAAGAAGTACTGTAGATCCGCTCCGGCGATCTCTTCGGCGGTCCGGCGGAAGTCCGCGGTCACGGCCTCCCGCCAGGCAAACTTGTCGGGGAATTCCTTCATCAACTTGAGGAAGTTCTGGTCACCCATCACCGAGCGGAGCATCGAGAGAATGGCGGCGCCCTTGCCTGCGGTGAGGGCCCAGTACTCGGGCGAATAGTCCTCGATGCGGCCGGCCTGAATCAGGGGAATGTCGTCGATGGTGAGGGCCTCGACGAAAGTGTCATGCAGCTCCGCGTTGAAGGCTTCCTCGCCCGAGCTGTGCTGCACGTAAAGCAGTTCCGAATAGCGGGCGGCGCCGTTGGCGAGCCACATGTGATCCCGGGTAGCGGGGGAAACCAGTCCGCCCCACCACTGGCGGGCGGTCTGGTTGGCGAGCAGGCGCGGGTTGACCTGATTCCCGATCGCGCCCGAGGAGAGGAACAGGATGCCCTCGGCGGCGTAGCCGTTGGGGGCGCCCCGCTCGGTTTCCACCAGGGTGAGCCCGGCGACGGGCGGCAGTCCGTACAGGCTGGTCAGGTAGGCCATCACCTTGCCAGCAGTTTCACCGTAGGCGGCGGCCATGGCGGCAGCGCCGCGGAAGTAAACGCTGGTGGTGACGCCTTCGGAGGCGACGCGCACAGGCTCGCCCCGCACCACGGCGATGCTTCCGGGGAAGGCCGGCTTGGAAGTCTGGAAACGGAAGGCGACGCGGCCGCCGCTGGGCGGCTCCTGCGATTCCAGCCCGCTGGCGATCACCCGGTAGCCTTCCGGGACCACCACGCGCAGCTCGTAAGTATAGCGGTCCGTCGTGTAGCCGCTGATGGGGAACCAGCGCCCGGGATAGAGCAGATAGGCGAAATCCGGGTGGATGGCGGCGAACTTGATGCCGTAAATGGGGGACTCTTCGGCGCCGGTGAGCGTGCCGTCATAGCGGAAGACCAGAGTCAGGGTGCGCGCCTGAGGCAGTGGGTCTGGGAAGCTGACGCGGATGCCGTGTTCCTGGGGCACGCGGGCCGCAGGGAACTGGGTCCCATCCTCGCCCGTGACCGAAGAGACGCTCAAGGCGTTGTTCAGCTCGAAGAAGGCGCCCGTGAGATTGGGGTCGGCGGCCGCAAAGCGGACCCGGACCTCCGCTTTGAGCGCCCGCGCCTGCGGATCGATTTCGGCCGAGATGACATAGTGCTGAACGTCGATGCGCCCGCGGCGTTCCTGAGCGCCGGCGGCGAGGGCCAACACGAGCATCAGGACCACTGCTGAAAAACTACGCCACATAGGAGGCTCCCTTCGAGTTGCATAACAACTGTTGCACCACAACGGCGGCTTTCTGCATCGGATCGGCCTCCCCGCGCAGGCGCGCGGCAACTTCGGCCAGGCCGGCGCGCATGCTCTCGCGGGCCTCCGCATCCTTCAGCAACCGTACCGCTTCGGCCGCCAGCGTTTCTCCGCTCATTTCATTCTGTATCAGTTCCGGGACCAATTTGCGGCCCGCCACCAGGTTGACCATCGAATAGTACGGCACATCCACCAGCCTCCGGCCCAGTTGCCAGGTGGCCTGCGAGACGCGGTAGTAGGTCACCATCGGCGTCCCCAGCAGAGCCGCTTCCACGGTGACCGTGCCGCTGGCCGCCAATGCCAGATCGGCGTGCGCCAGCAAATCCCAACTTTGTCCTTCCAAAACCGAAATCCCCGCCGCCTCCAAACGTGCTCGAATACGGCCGTCCTCAGAGCGCCAAAAGCCCTGCGGAGAGCCGAGCGCGAACTGTACCTTACCGCTGGCGCGGATGCGTTCGGCTGCTTCCAGCAAGTAGGGCAAATGCCGGAAGGCTTCTCCCCGGCGGCTGCCTGGCAGCAGGGCTACCAGGGGGATGCTCCTGTCGAAACCATGTAAGTCAAAAAACGCCTCGCGAGCGGCCGAAGCACGAATGATTCCCGCCAGCGGGTGCCCGATGTAAATGGCGGCAACCCCCTGCCGGCGGAAAAAATCCTCCTCAAATGGAAAGATGCATAGCAGGCGGTCGATGTTCCACCGGATTGCGCGAATCCGGCCCTTGCGCCAAGCCCAAACCTGGGGCGCGACCAGGTAAACCACGGGAACTCCAGCCCTCTTCAAGCGGGCGGCCAGCCGCAGATGAAAGTCCGGACTGTCGGTGAGGATCGCCAGATCGGGGCGTTCGGTGCGCGCCGCGCGGACCATCTTGCGGAATTCGCGGTAAACGCGGGGGATGTGCGCAATCACTTCGAGCAGGCCCACAACCGACAGGTTTTCCGCCAAGGCCACCGGGCGAACCCCGGCGGCGCGCATGCGGGGACCGGCGCAGCCGAACAACTCAGCGTCGGGCAGTTGCCGCCGTAACGTTTCCACCAGCTGGGAGGCATATAGGTCACCGGAAGCTTCCCCTGCCGAAACCAGAATTCGATGGGCCACCAAGCGCTAGTCTAGCAAGGCAGATGCATAACGACTGGTGAATGAGGCGGATGGGCGCCAGTGTCTTGCAGGTGCGGACCGCGGGTCTACCCTGCGGAGGTCAGTGAGCAAAGGGGCTGAGCTTTGCGCGGGGCTGGTCCGGCGGGCTTTCAAGCCGGCCTCTGGAGTTTCTGAATTTCACAGGATGTTCGCGTGGAGCGCGCAGCCGTGCGGGCCGGATGGCGATTGGGACTCCCGTACCGTTCGGGATTGTGTTGCTCTGCCGGCGCGACCGCCGGCATGGCAAGCCTGGCGGCTTGCTCCACCTTGCAGCGGCGGCTTGAGGTGGAGCGCGCAGTCGTGCGGGCCACGCCGCCAGTCTTGGCGGCGGAAGGTTTTTGGGGAGTTTGTGCTGCTCGGGATTGTGTTGCTCTGCCGGCGCGACCGCCGGCGTGGCAAGCCTGGCGGCTTGCTCCACCTTGCAGCGGCGGCTTGCGGTGGAGCGCGCAGTCGTGCGGGCCACGCCGCCAGTCTTGGCGGCGGAAGGTTTTTGGGGAGTCCGTGCTGCTCGGGAGTGTGTTGCTCTGCCGGCGCGACCGCCGGCATGGCAAGCCTGGCGGCTTGCTCCACCTAGCAGCGGCGGCTTGCGGTGGAGCGCGCAGTCGTGCGGGCCGGATGGCGATTGGAACCTCCGCGCGGTTCGGGATTGTGTCGCTCTGCCGGCGTGACCGCCGGCCTGGCAAGCCTGGCGGCTTGCTCCACTGGGCGAGCGAGTGGGTGGGAGGGAGCGGCGGGTAAAGGGGGCCCAGGCCGGCTAGAAAGCCGGCCCCACACAAGCAGCCTGCCCCACATGGGCGGCGTGCCCCACACAAGCATCCTGCCCCACAAGGAGGCTGCCCCACGGCGCTGGCCGGGCCTTGTGAGCTGGAGCTGCGCATGGGTGCGGGCGCGGGGCAAGGGACCAGTGCCGCCGGACTCGCTCGGGTGCTCCTCCGAAGATGTATGCCGGGCAAGGAGATGCCGTGTCTCAGGGGGGGACAAAAAAAGCAAATGGTTCCAAGTGACCCACTTCCCAGCTTGCCCTCCAGCCAGCGCGCTTGGCCTGGGCGTGGCATCCAGCGGAATTGGGCGCTTGGTCCGTCGCTCTCCGCAACGGGTTTTGGCCCGCTGCGTGTCATCGCTTCGGACTTCGCCGGCGGATTCCGCCGGTAGAGACCGGCATTTGGTGACGGCCTTTCGCTCCCCCACAGCGGCTGTCCTCAGCGAGAACCTCCGCAGCGGGATCAACGTTCCCGGCCTGCCACTTCAATGCCCTGATTGCCTTTCCCGCAGCCCGTTCGGCCTTTGGACTCCCCCGCCCGTTCAGGGGGTGCCTTCCCTAAACGGTCGGGATCACTGCCCTCGGCCCGTTGCCACGTTCCAGACAACCAGCCGCGAAACCTTCCCGGGCTTTCGCTCCCCTTTCGGGCTTTCACCCGTCCGGCTCACTGCGCTCGGCCCGGTTCCGTTCCGCGGAGCCTACTTCTCCGGAAGGCCCGATCCCCCTTCGCTCCCCGCCCGCGCTGTTTTGAACTTTGCGAGCGGATCATCGTTCCGGGGCCGCTACCTTCCGGGAAGCCCGCTGTTCCGTGAACCTCTTGGAACCATCTCCATCATGTCCCGAAAGCGTTTTTCTGTCAAGAGAAATCAACGCAAAAGACAAGGTTTTGCAACAATTTTTTCTCCTTTTTTATCAAATGGATACAAGGATTTCCTGGTGGAAACCCTGTGCAAAAAACAGCGGTTAGGAGTCTTGTTTTATCGCCCGGACAGCCGCAGAATCATTCCGGTGTCGGTGGCGATCCAAGCGTGCTCTTCGTCCACAACCGCGAGCACAGCTTCCCCGGCGACGGCGCGGTAATCGACTTCCATCTCCCGCCAGTCCTTCAAATCGGAGCTGCGCAGAACTTTGAGTTTGCCGGGGATGGGGCCCCAGTGCCTCGTGCCGGGCGGTTCGATGGCGGCGAGCATGACGGTCCCATGGGAGGTCACGGCCAGGTCCGCGACAGCGCGGTCCGCGCGGGCGAAGGCGCGGGAAGAGGAGTCCTTCGGGGCGGGCATGCGGTGGATTTCGGAGGGCAAGCTAAAGTCGTCGAAGAACTGAAACAACAGAAGGGCGTGACCGTCCGGCAAAAAGGCGATCCGCCGGATGGAGCCAAACACGGAGGTTGTGGAAGCCTTCCAGGTGTTGCCGCCGTCGCTGGTTTGGAGGGCGATCATCAAATGCGGGCGCTCGCGCCGGGGCGCGCCGGGTTGGATGGGATCCGGCAACGGCAGGCTCCTGCGGAAACCGCGGGCCGCCGGCAGGGGCGGCGTGCTGTGCCCGATGATGATTCCCTGGCGGCCGCCGGCGAAAGCGATCTCGCGGAAGATCGTGGTTTCCGGGCGGGAATTCACCTGCTCGAGCGCCGGCAAGGGCGTCCAGCTCTTGCCCCCGTCCACAGTTTGATAAGCGCCTTTGCGCTCGCCGGCGGCCCAGCCACGGCTCTCATCGGCGAAATACACCTTCTTCAGTCCGCGCGGAGCGCCGGGAAGCTTGAACCAGCCTCGCCCCGATTCCACGGTCTTCCAGACGCCGCCGGGCGTGGTCATGTAGCCGACGTTCTCATTCAAGAAGAACAGCGACTCGCCGGCTTCCCGCAGCGGGGCGAGGGTCCACCGGGCGCCTCCATCACTGGTGGTCAGGCAGACGGGACGGCTGGAGCGCCCTTCGGTGATCGTTCCCACGGCGATGCCGCGGTTGGGCGAAGGAAAAGCGAGATCGCGGATGTTCAGGGTGGAGTTTCGCTGATCGTAGAAATACTGCAATTGCCACCGCTGGGCGTGGAGCGGCCAAGCGGCCAGCAGCAGGGCGCCAATCAAAAGCCGGCAGCCGCCGGAGAGGAAGGCGATCTGGGCCACGTTCCTATCATCGCATTTCGAGACCGGCAGACCCAGCCCCGAAAATCACACAAGGACTCCATGCCCCCATCTTACTTAGTCATCTATCTGGACTTGCAATAGTACGTTCCAGTATTTACTCGATGAAGCATAAGATTTATGCTGGAGAAGCGCGCGGGGGATTCCAGCCCGCCGGCGGGCGTTATGACGCTGCTGCTGATCCAGTTCGGCCTTCTGCAAACCGTGGACCTGATCTCCACGCTGCTGTTTCCCGCCGCCGGGCTGCGGGAGGCAAACCCGCTGATCCACTGGCTGGCCGGCGTCACGGGTTCGCTGGGGGGCGGGTTGCTCGTGGCCAAAGGGGCGGGCGCAGCGGTTGCTGTTTACTGCTGGCGCACAAGGCGGGCGCGGGTGCTGCGCCAGGCGAATGTGTTTTATGCCTGCGTGGCGGCGTGGAATCTGTGCGCCATTTTGTTCAAGACCGCGGCGGGTTGACGGCAGACTACGCGGCGCACTCGGCCGTGGCTTGGGCCAGCGCGGTCTCCACTTCACGGCGGTATTGGTCCACCAGTTCTTGCGTGGCCGCTTCGAAGCGAAGCACCAGGACGGGCTGAGTATTGGAGGCGCGGACGAGGCCCCAGCCGTTGCCGAAAAGGATGCGCGCGCCGTCGACGTCGATGACCTCATAGGACTTCTTAAAGTGCTGGACGACGCGCTCGACGACCTTGAACTTAACTTCGTCGGGGCAATCGACGCGAATTTCGGGCGTGACCACCATGCGCGGCACGCCCTCCAGTTGGGCCGAAAGGGGCTTGCCGGAGGCGGCGACGATTTCCAGCAGGCGCAGCGCGGCGTAGAGAGCGTCGTCGAAGCCATAGTAGCGGTCGGCGAAGAAGATGTGGCCGCTCATTTCGCCGGCCAGCTCGGCTTTGGTCTCCTTCATCTTGGCCTTGATGAGCGAATGGCCGGTGCGCCACATGATGGGGTTGCCGCCCAGGCGTTTCAGCTCATCGTAGAGCACCTGGGAGCACTTGACCTCCCCAATGAAGGTTGCGCCGGGTTTACGGGTGAGGATTTCGCGGGCAAAGATCAGCATGAGCATGTCGCCCCAGACGACCTGGCCGTTCTCATCGACGGCGCCGATGCGGTCGGCGTCCCCGTCGAAGGCGATGCCGAGCTCGGCGCGGTTGGCGCGGACGGCCTCGACGAGGTGGGTTAGATACTTCTCGACGGTGGGGTCCGGGTGATGGTTGGGGAAGCGGCCGTCCATGTCGAAGAATAGTTCGGTGGCCTCGCAATCCAGACGCTGGAGGATGCGGCGCATCACCGGGCCGGCGGTGCCGTTGCCGGCGTCGAAAACAACTTTGACGCGGCGCTTGAGATGGATGCGGCTGACCAGGTCGTCCACATATGGGGTCACGGCGTCTGCTTCCTGAATGACGCCCTCGCCGGAGCTGAATTCTTCGCCCTCGATGATCCGGCGGACCTCCTGGATCTGCTCGCCGTAGATGGTGCTGGGGCCGCAGACCACCTTGAAGCCGTTGTACTCAGGGGGGTTGTGGCTACCGGTGATCATGACCGCGCCGTGGGCCTGGGTGCGGACGACCGAGTGGTAGAGCACAGGGGTGGGAACCACGCCGATGTCGGTGACCGAGCAGCCGGCGGCGGCCAGCCCCCGGGCTAATGCGTCCCGCAGCCGGTCCGAGCTGGGGCGGCAATCCCGGCCAAGATTGACCCGCGGGCCGGAGCGCCGGAGCAGGTATGTGCCCAGGCCTTTGCCCAGCAGTTCCACATCAGGGCTGAGGAGTTCAGCATCGGCGATGCCTCGGATGTCGTATTCGCGGAATAGGGTTGGCTTGAGCATTCATTTCGAAATTAGCACAGGCGGGCGGCTCAGGAAGGGGCTGCCGCGGATGGTGAAGCGGAGCAACCGGTCCCGGGCCTGCCGGATTCCGATGCGCGGGGTGGCCTCGATGGCGAACGGTGGTTCTTGGCGGAAGGCGCGGACGGTGAGAGGTCCGCGGGTGACGTCGGCCCCGTTTAAACTGCGGGTGATGCCCAAGGCGAGGGTGAGTCTGCCGGGGCCAGAGGTCAACTCTGCGAGCCGCCGCAGGCGGCCTCGGCGGCGGCGCATCCGGTGGAGGCCGGCCAAGGGCTCCAAGGCGCGGATGAGCACGCAGCCGGGGATGCCTTCGGGTTCTGCCACCAGATTCAGGCAATCGTACATGCCGTAAGCGAGAAAGACGTAGGCATGGCCGGGGGGACCATACAGCACACGGGTGCGCGGGGTGAGGCCGCGGAAGGCGTGGGCGGCGGGGTCATCGCCGGGCAGGTAGGCCTCCACCTCGACGATGCGGCCGGCGGCGCCGCCGTGCACCAGGATCTTGCCCAAAAGCGAGCGGGCGACCTCGATGGTCGGCCGGGCATAGAACGCGCGGTTTAGAACGGTTGTGTCTTTTTTGATCTGAGAGAGGGTGAAAATTTCCGGCTCTAGCATTGCATCCCGGCGGCGCTTGGCTGACAATGGCTAGCGTAAGGGTTTTCCCATCCTTACGCCAAACGCGCATGCGCCTGTTCACAGCGATCGATCTGCCTCCGGCGGTCCTGAGAAACCTCACGCGGCTTGTGGACCGCCTGCGGCCCTATGCGCGGCTGCGCTGGCAGCCGGCCGATAACTTTCATATCACAACCAAATTCATCGGGGAGTGGCCGGAGGAGCGGCTGGAGGAGCTTACGGCAGCGCTGAGGCGCCTGCCGGCCAGGGCGCCGTTCCGCGTGGCCGTGCGCGGGTTGGGCTGGTTCCCCAACGAGCGTGCGCCGCGGGTGTTCTGGACGGGCGTGGAAGCGGAAGCAGGGTTGGCGAAGCTGGCGCGGGAAACCGAGGATGCGCTGAGCGAGTTGGGGATCGGCCGGGAAGGGAGGCCCTTTGCTCCGCACCTCACGCTGGCGCGGGTGAAGGAGAGAGTTCCCCTTGAGGCGCTTCAGAAGGCGGTGGGGGAGCTTCCTTCACAGGAATTCGGCGAGTTCACGGCGGAAAGTTTCTATTTGTACTTGAGCGAGCTGAGGCCGCAGGGTTCGGTCTACACCAAGCTGGAGGGATTTCCTTTTTCGCGATGACGAACGGACTGCTTGCGCTGGGGCTGGCGTACCTGGTGGGGGCCATACCTTTCGGTTACCTGCTGGTGAAGTGGACCAAGGGGACCGATGTGCGGACGTCGGGCAGCGGCAACATCGGCGCGACGAACGTGCTGAGGACGGCGGGCCGGGCGGCGGGGGCGGCGACCTTGCTGCTGGACGGGGCCAAGGGATATCTGGCGGTGTGGCTGGCGGCGCGGCTGAACGGGAATTCGCCGGGATGGATGGCGGCGGCGGCGCTGGCGGTGATGGCCGGGCACGCCTACCCTGTGTTTCTGCGGTTCCGGGGCGGCAAGGCGGTGGCGAGCTGCGTCGGCGCGTTCCTATATTTGACGCCGCTGCCTCTGGCCGCAGTGCTGGTGGTGTGGGTGGTGATCGTGGCCGTAACGCGCTATGTATCGCTCGGCTCAGTGGTGGCGGCCGGAACGCTTCCCTTGGCGGTGTGGCTGATTGCGCATCCTCCGGCGGCGGTCACGGCGGCTGCGGCGGCAGCGGGCGCGTTCATCATCTGGCGGCACAAGTCTAATCTCCAGCGGTTGCGGGAGGGCCGTGAACACAAATTGAGCCTGGGAGGAGCGCACCGGTGAAGACCCTGGCGATTATCGGCGGCGGAAGCTGGGGCACGGCGCTCTCGATTGTGCTCTCTCCGAAATTCCCGGCGGTGCGGCTCTGGGTGTACGAGAAGGATTTGGCCAAGCGCATGGACCGGCTGCGGGAGAACGACACCTTCCTGCCGGGATTCCAACTGCCCGCCAATGTGGAGATCCATACGGAGATCGGCGCGGCGGTGCAAGGCGCGGATGCCGTGCTGGGCGTGATGCCTTCGCACCATGCCCGCGGGCTGTACACCCAGATGCGGCCGCACCTACGGCCCTCCATGGCGATTGTCAGCGCCACCAAGGGGCTGGAAGAGGGGACCCTGATGCGGATCTCGGAGGTGATCCGGGAGGTGCTGGGCCAGGAGTTCAAGCGCCGGATCGCGGTGCTTTCCGGTCCGACCTTTGCCCGGGAAGTGGCGCGAGGGGAGCCGGCGGCGGTGGTGATCGCTTCCGCGGACCGGGATCTGGCGCGGCAGATCCAAGAGGCTTTTTCCGGGCCCACTTTGCGGCTGTACACCAATGACGATGTCATCGGCGTAGAGCTGGGGGCGGCGCTCAAGAACGTCATCGCCATCGGGGCCGGCGTTTGCCATGGCTTGGGACTGGGCAACAACACCATGGCGGCGCTGATCACGCGGGGCCTGGCGGAGATTACGCGGCTGGCGGTGGCGATGGGGGCCAAACCGCGGACCCTGAGCGGGCTGGCGGGGCTGGGGGATCTGGTGTTGACCTGCACAGGGGAGTTGAGCCGGAACCGCACGGTCGGGCTGAAGCTGGCGCGCGGACACCGTTTGGAGGAGATTCTGGCCTCGACGCCGATGGTGGCCGAAGGGGTGCGAACGACCTACGCGGCCATCGAGATGGCGCAGAAGGCGGGCGTGGAGATGCCGATCACCGAGCAGATGCACGCCATGCTGGCGCGCGGCCAGTCCCCGCGGGAGGCGATCCGGCTGCTGATGGAGCGCTCATTGAAGCGCGAGTGAGGCCCTCGGCTTAGGAGTGCGGGTCGAGGACCTCGGTCTGAATGGCGCCCTTCCCCCAAACGGTCTGCCGTCCGACGCCGGTCCACCAGCCGGCCCGCAGGAAGGGCAGGAACTCGCCAAGATCGCCCTCATATTCGGCCTCGCCGGTGAAGCCCCCGAGGGGATGAACCTGGCCCGTTCGGGAGGAGCGGCGCGAGGCGCGGACGGCGGCCAGATGCGAACGCACGAGGCGGATGGCGGCGGCGCGGCTTCCCAAGGCCTGGAAATCGACCGGCAAGGGGCCGTCTCCATAGAGCGCGCGCAGCGTGCTGACGCGATCGCGAAGGCGGGCAAACAGGACGCGGAAATCAGCTTCTGGCGCGATCTGGCCGGCTTGCTTGAGTTCGGTGGGCGTCACAAAGCGGATCCGGACCCTGCGGACCGGTTCCTGTAGAGGCGCCAGCGGCAAGGTCAGGATGCGCGGCTCGGCGGCCGTATCGAGCGGGTGCGCCGGTTGCGCGGCGAAGTCCAAGACATCGGCGCGGATCAGTTCCGCCCGCCCGCGGCCCAATCCTAACCCTTGCTGGGAGACGGCGCGCAAGCTGGCAAGAAGGGGGCCAGAGAGGCGCGGCGGGCGCGTATCGAACAAGTAGAGATCGAACGACCAGGATTCTCCGGGTTGAAGTGTGCGTCTGCCCTGCTCCAAAGTTCGAAGGACGTACGGGCGGGGAGGATTACGGAATCCCGGGGGCAGATTCTCGGGGAGGGGGTCGAACAGGCGAGCATATGGGCATGTGCGCCGCTGGGGGCAAAGCGCCGGGGAGGCGCATTCGGGCCGACAAACGGCGGCGCGGAGAGCCAGGCCGATCATCCCGCGCAGGGCGTTGGCCGGCCCGGAGGGCGGAAAGCGCAACGGGTCGACCGCGCGCAAGGTGAAGCGGAGCGGAAGCACTTTCAGGTCCAAGCTCAGGCCTCTGAGCAACACTGTAACGCAAGGCGGCGCGGCGAGCGAGTCACGTTTTGCGATTTTCAATAGCTGTTTTATTTTCAGTGACTTATCTATACGAAGCCCGGGGCCGGGCGGGTGTTCCGGATTACGGTCGAAGTGGAAGGCGCGGGAACGATCCCGAGCCTGAATTCAGCAAGAGGAGCGATCCGGATGCCTCCGATCATCATCTGGGACTGAGCGTCCGTCTAGTTCGACCCCGAAGCGGAATGGATTGAAACCGTGCGTGCGGGGCGCAGATTTTGCAAAAAAGACCGGAAATACCGGTTGCGTTTTGAGCAGATCCTGATAGAATAGTCCCGGGAGTACTAAAGCGGTTTCAGTACTCCTGGGACATTAAACCGTCCAGTACTATTCAGGTGAAACTCGGAGTACCCCGGTGAGGCTCAGGTTCGCGCTACTCGGCATTCTGTTGCTGACCCTCAAGCCAAGCCACCCCGCCCTCAAATCCAAGACACCTTCCCCCATGGATGCGGACTGGGCGCAACACCGGCAGGAAATCGAGCGCCTGCGGCATTCCCACCGATTCGACGCAATCCTGAAGAAAGTCGACTCCCTGGCGGCGCAGCCGAGGGCCCATTTAAACAAGCAGAGACTGGCGTGGTTGTTGAACGTCAAGGGAAGCGCACAGTTTTCGTTGTTCCGCTATGCGGACGCGCTGCGCTCATATCTTGAGGCGAAGCGGCTGGCGCGAGAGGCCGGCGAATGGCGGCTGGCGGCTTCGGTTTGCAGCAATCTCTCGGCGTTGTACCTCCAGCAGAATGATCTCAACGCAGCGCGTCTGGCGGCCCGTGCGGCTGTGGAGGCGCTGGCGCGTGAGCCGGGCCATCCCAGCGGCGCGTTGATCCGGATGCAAGCGGCGGCAGTGGAGGCTAAAAGCGGGGGGATGGGTGAAGCCGGGCGGCTGTTTGCCGAGGCGGCGCGGGGGGCCGAACGAGCAGGCCAGCCCGAGGTGGAGGCCCTGGCGTGGGACCAGTGGGGCTACGAGCTCTTGCAAGCGGGCAAGATCGAGGCCGCCGAGACGGCGCTGCTGGAAGCCTACCGGATCCGGATTCTGCGGCGGTCGCCGGCTGTGGCCAATTCGTATTACACGCTGGGGCTGCTGCGGCTGGCGCAGGGCCGGGCGCCGGAGGCGTGTCATCTGTTAGACCGGGCGCTGGAAGGCGTGACCGATTCCGGGCTCGCGCTGCCGCTCTGGCGGGTGCATTTTGAGCGCGGCCGGGCGCGCCGCGCGGCGGGAAGGATCGCGGAGGCGCAGGAAGATTACGGGCGGGCGTTGGAGCTGCTGGGGCGGCTGCGTTTGGAGGTCCTTCCGGCCGAGTCGTTCTGGAACGCATCGAGCTTGGAGCAGCACCGGGTCTACCGCGAATACATCCGGAACAGCGTGGAACTTTCTCGCAGCGAACGGCATGGACGGCGCTTGGCGGAGGCCTTGCGCGCTCAGGCCGAGTCCCAGGCGGCCGGGTTGCGCGCCCTGCTAAGCGCGCCGGACGAGTGGCGGCAGCGGTTGCCGCAACAATACTGGAGCCTGCTGGCGGAGTTGCGGGCCATGGAGATGGATTGGGGGCAACCGGATTCGGCGGCCCGCAGCGCCAGGATTGAGGAGCTGCAATACCGGCTCACGGAGATGGAGCTGGAGTCGGGGCTGGAGGCCGATCGGATCCGGGCAGAGACAGGTTTCGGGGCGGGTTTCGTACGGTGGCTACAGCGGCGCCTGGAGCCCGAGGCGGCGCTAATCGTGTTTCACCTGGATGAACCGGAGTCGTACCGGTGGTCGGTGACCCGTTCGAAGGTTGACTTTCGGACGCTGGCCGGCGCCGGCGAGATCCTGAGGGCGGCGGAGGGGTTCCGCAAGGCGGTGGAGAACGGATCTCCGCAATGCCCGCGACTGGGGGAGCGGTTATACCAGTTGCTGTTTGCGTCGTTGCCGCAAGACGTGCTCGACAAGCGCAAATGGGTGCTGAATGTGGAAGGCGGGTTGTATCTGGCGCCCCTGAGCGCCCTCGTCACAGGCTACGTGGACGGGAAGCCGGTGTATTTGGTCGAGCGCCGGTCGCTGGAGCTGACGCCTACCGCTCTGATGCTGCTGGAGGGGCGCGGGGCGGGAGGCGATGGGGGATTTGTGGCGCTGGCGGACCCGGTGTATAACCGCGCGGATCCACGCTGGCGGGGGCGCGGCCCGGAGATGTTGCTGGCCGAAGCGCTGCCTTGGCTGGGACGCATCGTTGCCGCCGACGCGCCGCGGCGGGAGCTGGCGAGACTGGCGGCGAGCGAACGTGAAGCACAGAACTGTGCGCGGGCATGGGACCCGGGAGGCGGCCGTACGGTCATTTTGAGAGGGAGGGAGGCGACGGCCGCTAATCTGCGCGCGGCGCTGGCCGCTCAGCCGGGGGTGGTGCATCTGGCGGCGCACTTTGTGCCCTCGGCCGCTGCGCCGGGCCAGATGCTGTTGGCGCTGAGTTTGGGGCCGGCAGGGAAGCTGGAGCTGCTGGGGCCCGTTGAGATTTCGCGGTGGCGGTACAAGTTGGGGACGGTCGTTTTAAGCGGCTGTAGTTCGGCGTCGGGGCCGGTGTTGCCGGCCGAGGGGCTGATGGGGATGACGCGTGCCTGGCTGGCGGCAGGGGCGCAATCGGTGGTTGCCAGCCTTTGGCCGGTGAAGGACGGAAGCGGGGAGTTCTTCTCCGCTTTTTACCGCCGTCTGGCCCGAGACTGGGCAAATGGCCAGAGCGGCGCGGCGGAAGCCTTACGGCAGGCCCAGTTGGAGATGATTCGTTCGGACAGTTGGCGAAGCCGGCCAGAATACTGGGCTGCCTATCTGCTGGCGGGAAGGGAGGGAGCAGAGCAAAGATGAGCCCTGAAGAGAACCAGAACCAGCACGCTGCGGCTCCGATCCGGCAGGGCGCTTGGGGCCCGGAGGATTGGGCGGCGCTGGTGGAACGGATCCGGCAAGGCGATCCGGAGAGCATGGAGGAGCTTTATCAGCGTTGCTCCCCCGGAATCCGGCTGGTGTTGCAGCGCCGTTTGGGCGGCCAGGAGTTGGAGGACCGGGTTCAGGAGACGTTCTTGATCGTGCTGCAAGCGATTCGGCGGGGAGAGGTGCGCGAGCCGTCGCGGGTGTTGGGTTTCATTTGGACGGTGGTCCGGCGCCAGGTGGCGGCCCATATTGATTCCGCGGTTCACAGCCGGAGGGATTTTGCCCCGATCAAGGACGGGACCGCGATCTATGATCCGCAGGAGAGCCCCGAGGAAAGGCTGCTCAGCCAGCAGCAGCGGCAAGTCATGTACAAGGTTCTGCAAAAGGTGTCGCGGCGGGACCGGGAGATTTTGATCCGCTATTACCTTCTGGAACAGACGCAAGAGGAAATCTGTTCTGAAATGAATCTGACAGAAACCCAGTTTCGATTATTGAAATCCAGGGCCAAAGCCCGGTTCGGGGAGTTGGGGCGCCGGGTGATCCGGCAGCGGCCCTTGCCCGCAGTTTTTCTGAGAAAAGCCGCTGGCTCAACGCACTAAGTTGAAGAAGGGTGCTAGCATAGCGGCGAGGCCGCTGCCCTGCCAGCGCCGGGAAGGCCGGCAAATGCCGCAGAATTGGGAACACATCTCCGAGGAAACGCTGGAACAGTACTCGCTGGGCGTTCTGCCTGAAGACGAGGAGCGGGGGGTAGAGGAGCACTTGCTCATCTGCCCGGACTGCCAGCGGCAGCTGACGGAAACCGATCAATACGTGCAAGCGATGCGGGCGGCGGCGGCCGAATACCGGCGGCGGCATCCCCGCAGGGAACCGAAGCGCGCGCCGGTCCTGGTTTGGCCGCATCAATGGCCCAAGATGGTCTGGTTGCTGGGAACGGCCTGCCTGGTGTGGTTCCTGGTGTGGAAATTTGGAGTTTCGGGCAGCGGCGGAGGGCATGCGGTTGCGCCGGTTGCGGTCCAATTGCAGGCGTTGCGGAATGCCGACGCGGCGGATGCCGCCGCCCGTGCCCCGTTGCGTTTGATCGCGGACCTGAGCGGATTGCCGGAGCGCTCCTCCTGGCAGCTCGACGTCGTGGACGCAGCCGGGCGGACCGTGGGCTCGTTCGAGGGACGGCCGGAAGGCGGTCTCTTGGAGGTGGAGATCCGGCAGGGACTGCCGCCGGGGCAATATTGGGTGCGCGTGTGCCCGCCGGGCGCGGGCGGCCAAGTGTACCGTGAGTTTGGACTGCGCGTGCGGTGAGAGTGGCGGCTGGCCGGACAAGCCGCATGAGGCTCACCACCCACTGATCCCTGTCTCAGCTCAGATCCGCGCTTTTCTGCGCGCGCAGGCCGGCTGGGCCGGGCGCGTCATTCGTTGTCCTGCTCTGCGTGGTAATCTCGTTGCTTGACGAGACGGAACCGCCGTCAGAGGCGCGGAGTGGAGCAGGGCGGATGAAGCGTTTCTTTGAGGATCTACTGCGGACGCACTGGCAGCAACTGCTGGGGCCGGCGATTGTCGTTCTGGTAACTCTCGGCGTCGGGTGGCTGGTGAAGCGCTTCCTGTTGCGGGCGTTGGAGCGGCGGGCGGCAGCCACCAAGACCCAACTCGACGACATCCTGATCCGGTCTTTGAGCGGGCCGTTCATGATCTGGATGCTGATCCTGGGCGTGCACTTGGGCGTGCAAACCTCGCAACTTCCGCCCTCGGTTTTGCACGTCTCCGCCCGGGTTTTGTTGATCCTCTGGGTGATTTCGCTCACGGTGGCCTCGGCCCGGCTGGCAGGGGATCTGGTGCGGCACTATGGACACCAGTTCCAAAGCGCGGTTCCCGTCACCAGCCTCACCGAGAACCTGGCCCGGTTGCTGGTGGCCGGCATCGGGATCTTGATTCTCCTCAATGCCCTGGGCGTGGCCATCACTCCGATCCTGGCGGGGTTGGGGGTGGGCGGCTTAGCCGTGGCTCTCGCTCTTCAGAACACGCTCTCGAACTTGTTTGCGGGCTTCTACGTCAGCGTAGCCGGGCAGATCCGCGTGGGAGACTACATCCGGCTGGAGGGGGGACAAGAGGGTTTTGTCACGGACATCACTTGGCGCAGCACGACCATCCGCGCCTTACAGAACAATCTGATCATCATTCCCAACTCCAAGCTCGCCGAGGCGGTGGTGACCAACTTCTCGTTGCCGGAGGAGCGCATGGCGCTGCCGATTCCGGTGGGGGTCAGCTACGAATCGGATCCGGATCAGGTGGAGAGGATCCTTTTGGAAGAGGCCGAAAGGGCGGCGCGGGAAGTCCCCGGGGTGCTGGCGGAGCCGGCGCCGGTGGTGCGTTTCAATCCGGGGTTTGGAGAATCTTCCCTGAACTTCACGCTGATCTGCCACGTGGCTACTTTCACCGATCAATACTTGGCGCAGCATGAGCTGCGCAAGAGGATTCTGAGGCGGTTCCGGCAGGAGGGCATCGAGTTTCCGTTTCCGGCGCGAACGGTGTACTTGCGCCGGGCTGGGGGTGTGCGCCGGGCCGGGCAGGCCGGCCCGGAAGGCGGATGAGAGGCGCCGAGCCGACCCGGTCCGGTCTGCGGCTCAGAACACCCGGGTCTTCAAGCGGGCGATGTTGAACTTGGCGGTGTCGGCGACGGCCATGACGGCCATCACGCCGGCCTGAACGGGATCCGTGACCACCAAATCGGCGGCTTCGGGAACACTGCCGGCCATGTTGAGGCTGATGACCAGCAGGCCCTGCTCGCGGACTTCGCGCACGGCCTTTTCGATCTCACCGCCCATCAGCGACCCGGCCAGCACCAGCGCGCAGGCTCGGGGCAGGCGGGCTACGGCGCGCACGGCGTCGGCCAGTGGTTGTTCGCCCACCAGCGGGATGGTGTCCACCGAGATGTGCTCGCCGCGGATGTTGTGCCGGTCGGCTTCCGAGATGGCCCCGATGGCGACCTGGCCCACCTGGGCGCCGCCGCCCATGATGATGATGCGCTTGCCGTAGATGCGCTGGAAGGTCTTCACGAGACTGACTTCATGCACGACGGGCAGCGCGGATAGTTCCTGCACCAGGACTTGGGGATCCCCGGCCGGAATCACCTCGAAGTACAGCCTCGAGTTCGGAGGGCGGCTTTCCAGGATTTCGACCAGAGCGATATCGGCGCCATGGCGGGCGAAGACCCCGGTGATCTGGTGCAGAATGCCGGGCCCGGAATCGGCGCGGATCAGGATGCCGACGCGTTCTTCGGCCATTCATCCCTCCAGTTCGTAGTGGCGCAGAATTTCGGACCACAGCCCCTGCGCGCCGAGGATCAGCTCGGCGGCCTCGCGGATGGCGCCGTGTCCGCCCTCCTTCTGGGTGACGAAATGGGCCAGGCGCTTGACCTCGGGGCGGGCGTTGGCGGTGGCGATGGCCAGCCCCACGCGGCGCATGACGACCACGTCGGTGAGGTCGTCGCCGATGTAGGCGACCTGCTCCGGCTTGAGCCGGCTGCGGGCGAAGATCTCCTCGAGGATGGGGATCTTCTCGATGTGGCCCTGATAAATGTAAGCGAAATGGCACTGGCGGGCGCGCTCCTCGACGGCGGCGGAGATGCGCCCGCTGATCAGGCCGGTTTGGATGCCCTTCCAGTGCAGCCACTGAAGAGCGATGCCATCCTGGGAATCAAATCCCTTGGTTTCGAAGATCTGGCCGTCGGGGCCGGGGAGGTTGTACAGCTTGCCGTCGGTCATGACCCCGTCGACGTCCATCAACAAGAGCCGCACTCGCGCGGCGCGTTCGAGAATATCCAACGATGAATCCTCCTGATCGGGTCCGCCTCAGCGCTGGATGCGGGCCGAGCCGCCTTTGGCGAAGGCGCGGACGTGTTCCACGGTGGCCATGGTGGTGTCGCCGGGGAAGGTGGTGATGAGCGCCCCATGGGCCCAGCCGAGCTTCACGGCTTCCAAAGGCGGCTCTCCGGTCAACATGCCATAGAACAGGCCGGAGGCGAAGCCGTCTCCGCCGCCCACGCGGTCGTAGACGTCGAGCTCGCAGGTGGGCGCGACATACGTTTCTCCGTCGATCCAGGCCACCGCGCTCCAACTGTGCCGGTTGGTGGAGTGGACTTCGCGGAGGGTCGTGGCCACCACTTTGATCTTCGGGTATCGCTTCACCACGGCGTCGATCATGCCGAAGAAGGCGGCCGGATCGAGCTTGGATTTGGCGGCCACCTCGGGGCCGGGGATGCCGAGGCCCTTCTGAAGATCTTCTTCGTTGCCGACGAGCACGTCGACGTTTTCCACGATGCGGCTGAGAACGTCGCGGGCTTTCTCCGGGCCGCCCCAAATGTTCCAGAGCTTCTCGCGGTAGTTGAGGTCGAAGGACACGACGGCTCCTGCGGCGCGGGCGGCCTGCATTCCTTCGATGATCAGCGGGCCGGTGGTCTCCGAAAGGGCGGCGAAGATGCCGCCGCTGTGGAACCAGCGGACGCCGCCGGCGAAGATCTCCTTCCAGTCGAAGTCTCCGGGCTTGAGCAGAGCGCCGGCCTCATTGGAGCGGTTGTAGAAGACGACGGGCGCGCGGACGCCATAGCCGCGGTCGCTGTAGACGGTGGCCATGTTGGGGCCGTTGACGCCGTTGTGCTTGAACCATTTGTAGAAGGGCTTGACGCCCATGGCGCGGACGCGTTCCGCGATGAGGTGGCCGATGGGGTAGTCGACCATCGCGGTCACGATGCCGGTCTTCATTCCAAAGCAGTCGGCCAGGTTGGCGGCGCAGTTGTACTCGCCGCCGCTGACATGGATCTGGCACTGGGTGGCCTTGCGGAACGGGATCACGCCGGGGTCCAGGCGGTGGATCAAAGCGCCCAGAGAGACGAAGTCCAGCGCGCCGTCGGGAAGAATGTTGAGTCCGTAGGGCATTTCTGTTTTCTCCTTGGTTGTCACTGGGATCTATTCGGTCCAAACGGTATGGAAGAATTGGCCGCGCGGGCGGTCAATGCGCTCGTACTGATGCGCGCCGAAGTAGTCGCGCTGGGCCTGGAGCAGGTTGGCGGGCATGCGTTCGCGGCGATAAGCGTCCAGGTAGCCGAGGGAAGCGGCCATTCCCAGGCAGGGCACGCCCATGCGGACCGCCTCGGCGAGCACCCGGCGCAATTGCTCGTGCAAGAGGTTGGCGATGCCGGCGAAAGGCTCCACCAGCAGCAGGTTCACCAGGTCCGGCTGGGCGCGGAAGGCGTTGCGGATCGGCTCCAGAAGCGCGGCGCGGATGATGCAGCCGCCACGCCAGATGCGGGCGATCTCCTCGAAATCGAGCTTGTATTGGTACTCCTTGGAGGCTTCCCGCATCAGAGCGAAGCCTTGGGCGTAACAGGTGACAATGGACAGGCGCAGCGCGTCGTGGATCGCCTCGAGGAAAACGGCCCGGTCGCCTTCGAACTTGACTTCCGGTCCGCGAAGGACTTTGGCCGCCTGGAGCCGCTCCTCGCGGATGGCGGAAAGGATCCGGCCCTCCAGGGCGGCGTTAATGGTGGGGATGGCGACGCCCAGGTCCAGCGCGTTCTGCGAAGTCCACTTGCCGGTGCCCTTCTGGCCGGCGGTATCGAGGATGACGTCGACCAGAGGCTGGCCGGTCTCGGGGTCGGTCTTGCTCAACACGGCGGCGGTGATCTCCAACAGATAGGAGTTCATGGGGCCCTCATTCCACCGGCGGAAGACCTTGTGCATGGCGGGGGCGTCCATGCCGAGCACGGACTTCATCAAGTCGTAGGCTTCGCAGATCAGCTGCATGATGCCGTACTCGATGCCGTTGTGGACCATCTTCACGTAATGGCCCGCGCCGCCGGCGCCGATGTAACCGCAGCAGGGCTCGCCTTCGACTTTGGCGGCGATGCTGGTCAGGATGGGTTCCACAGCGCGGTAGGCTTCCTCGGGGCCGCCGGGCATGAGGGCCGGGCCGTGGAGAGCGCCTTCTTCGCCGCCGCTGACGCCGGAGCCGATGTAGTGGATGCCCGCGGCGGCCAGGTCTTTGCCGCGGCGGTCGGTGTCCTGGAAGAAGGAGTTGCCGCCGTCGATGAGGATGTCGCCGGGCGACAACAAGGGCTTCAACTCCTGAATGACGGCGTCGACAGGTTTTCCGGCGGGCACCATCATGAGGATTTTGCGCGGCTTGTCGAGAGCCTCAACCAAAGCGGCCAAGCTGGGGAATGTGGCCATGCGCGGCTTGCCGCCCCATTTGGCCTGGGCGGCCTGCGCCTTGCCGGCGTCCACGTCGAACCCCGCCACCGAGAAGCCGCGGCTCTCAATATTGAGAGCCAGATTCTGACCCATGACTCCAAGTCCAATGACTGCAATGTCGTATTTCATTTGTTTCTGGTCTCCAAGTAAGGTCTGCCGGCTGCGCGCATAGGTGGCCGCCGCCGCAGCGGAAACTCCGTTTGCAGCGGCTGGGCGGCGGCTTCGGGCATTACAATGAGGGTGCGGGAGGCTATGCTCGAGCGCATCGCCAGGACCATTCATCGTTATAACATGTTCGCGCCGGGCCACAGGGTGGGCGTGGCGGTCTCGGGCGGGGCGGATTCGGTGTGCCTGCTGCACGCGCTGGTGGAGCTGGCCCCTCGCTGGGCGCTGCGGCTGAGGGTGCTGCATCTGAATCACCGGTTGCGCGGGGAGGAATCCGATCGCGACGCGGAGTTTGTCCGGGAGATGGCGGACCAGCTCGGCCTGGAGGCGGACATTGAGAGCGCCGATGTGCCGGGTTTGCACGCCCGGCAAGGCGGCAATCTGGAGCAGCTGGCGCGGCAGGTGCGCTGGGACTTTTTTGTGCGCCGCATCCGCGAGGGAACGGTGGACCGGGTGGCGGCCGGCCACACGCTGAGCGATCAGGCCGAGACGGTGTTGTTCCGCATCTTGCGCGGATGCGGGCTGCGTGGGCTGGCAGGCATCTGGCCGGTCACGCCGGAGGGGATTGTGCGCCCGCTGATCGAAACGGACCGTCCGGCGATCGAACAGTTCTTGCGGGAGCGCGGGATCCGGTGGCGGGAAGACTCCAGCAACCGTGACCTGCGTTTCGCGCGCAACCGGATCCGCCAGGAGCTTCTGCCCCGGCTCAGCCGCGAATGGAATCCCGCGCTGCCGGAGGCGCTGGGGCGGCTGGCGGAGCTGGCGCGGGAGGAAGAGCAGCACGGGCAGCGGGAGGCCTTCCGTTTGGCCGGGGAGCTGGTGAAGTGGGAAGGCGGGGCGGCGCTGATCCGGGCGCGGGACCTGGCCTCTCTGGACCGGCCGGCGGCGCGGCGTCTGCTCCGGCTGCTCTTGGAGCGCCTTCGCGGGGATCTGCGGCGGATCGAGTTCCGGCATGTGGAGAGCATCCTGGAGCTGGCAAGGCAGCCGCGCGGGGAGGGCGGAGTGGATCTGCCGGAGCTCGCGGTCCAGCGGTCCTTCGATTGGATCCGGCTGTCATTGCCGGACGAGCCTGAGAAAGTCCGGGCGGAGGAGGCCATTGCTCCCGTAGCGATCACTCCGCCGGCGGAGATTCCCCTTCCCTGTGGGAGAGGGAGCTTGCGTTTCGAGCTGCGCGAGGGAGGGGAAGGCGGCGGCAAGGGCGCCGTGCTGGACTGGGACCGGCTGCCGAAGCCGCTGGTGCTGCGAGCGTGGAAGCCCGGGGATCGCTACCAGCCCGCCCGCTGCGGCCGGGAGGTGAGCTTGAAGGAACTATTTCAGAAGCACCGGACACCGGCTTGGGAACGTCCGTGGTGGCCGGTTCTGGAGGGCGGGGGGGCGATTGTGTGGGTCCGGCAGTTCGGACCGGCGGCGGAATACTTGCCAGGGGAAGGTTGCCGGCGGCGGCTGCACATTGAGGAGGGAGAGAGGGCGGACTAAGTTCCGGCGCGGCGAAAGAAGCCTGCGGCGGCGCTCTACGGGCCGCCTTCGAGAATCGCCTTCTATAACCGCCGCGCAGGATGGGGAAGTTCAGAGATAGAATGGAATAGAGGAGCGTTACGGGGCCGGAGGCTCAATGAACTCTAACGTAAAGACGGCGGTTTTCTGGGTCATAATGATCTGCGTCATTGTGATCCTGGTCGTGGCCTTTCAGCAAGGCAGAACCCGCCAGGAGCAGGCCATCAGCTTCACCGAGTTTCTAAACCGGGTGGAGGCGGGCCGCGTCAAGAGCGTCGTCATCACCGGGACCGAAGTGCGCGGCGAGTACCGGGACCAGCCCAGCGGCCTGCGCACCGTGATTCCGGCCAACTACCCGGACATTTACAATCTGCTCCGGGACAAGGGCGTGGATGTGGACATCAAAGAGCCGAGCGGCGCCAGTTGGGTCTCGATCTTTGTGAACATCATCCCGTTTGCGCTGATGATCGGCATCTGGGTGTTTCTGATGCGCCAGATGCAGAGCGGGGGCAACAAGGCGCTTAGTTTTGGCAAGAGCCGGGCGCGGCTGCACAGTTCCCACAAGAAGGTGACGTTCAAAGACGTCGCCGGCGTGGACGAAGCCAAGGAAGAGCTCCAGGAAATCATCGAGTTTCTGCGCGAACCGCAGAAGTTTCAGAAGCTGGGCGGCCGCATCCCCAAGGGCGTGCTGCTGATCGGCCCGCCGGGCACGGGCAAGACGCTGCTGGCGCGGGCGATCGCCGGCGAAGCGAACGTTCCGTTTTTCTCGATCTCCGGCTCGGACTTCGTGGAGATGTTCGTGGGCGTGGGCGCCAGCCGCGTGCGCGACCTGTTCGAGCAGGGCAAGAAGAACGCCCCCTGCATCATCTTCATCGACGAGATCGACGCGGTGGGGCGGCACCGCGGCGCCGGCTTGGGCGGCGGCCACGACGAACGCGAGCAGACGCTGAACCAGTTGCTGGTGGAAATGGACGGCTTTGAGTCCAATGAAGGCGTGATCTTGATGGCCGCCACCAACCGGCCCGATGTGCTGGATCCGGCCTTGCTGCGGCCCGGGCGCTTCGACCGGCGCGTGGTGGTAGGCCGTCCCGACGTCAAGGGGCGCGAAGAGATTCTGCAAGTTCACACCAAGAAGATCCCGCTGGCCGACGACGTGGACCTGTCGGTGATCGCGCGCGGCACGCCGGGATTTGCGGGAGCGGATTTGGCCAACCTGGTCAACGAAGCGGCCCTCATTGCGGCGCGGCAGAACCGCAAGGTCGTCACCATGTACGACTTCGAGCTGGCCAAGGACAAGGTGCTGATGGGCGTGGAGCGCAAGTCGCTGATCATCAGCGAGGAGGAGAAGCGCAACACCGCCTACCACGAGGCGGGCCACGCCCTGGTGGCGGCCATGCTGCCCAACGCCGACCCGGTGCACAAGGTGACGATCATTCCGCGCGGCATGGCGCTGGGCGTCACCATGCAGTTGCCCATGGACGACAAGCACTCCTACACCAAGGAGTACCTGGAGGCGCGCCTGGCGATTCTGATGGCCGGCCGCATTGCGGAAGAGAAGTTCATGAACCACATCACCACCGGGGCCGGCAACGACATCGAGCAGGCGACCGAGCTGGCGCACAAGATGGTGTGCGAGTGGGGCATGAGCGAGATGGGCCCGCTGAGCTTCGGAAAGAAAGAAGAACAGATCTTCCTGGGGCGGGAGATCGCGCAGCACCGGGACTACAGCGAAGCGACCGCCATTCAGATCGACAACGAGGTGCGGCGTCTGGTGGTCAGCGGCTACCAGCGCGCCAAACAGATCATCGAAGAACACGCCGACGGGCTGGTGCGGATCGCCGAAGCGCTGCTTGAGCGCGAAGTGCTGGACGGCAACGAGATCAAGCAATTGATCGCCGGCGTTCCGCTGCCTCCGGCGCGCAGCGTGCCCAAACTGGAGAGCGGGCAGAAGCCTCCAAAGGCGGCGCCTGAGCCCGCCCCGGCGCCGGTCGCCGGCTTGCGCGAGGGAGAGAACCCGCAGCCCGCCTGAACCGCGGCCAGCGAGGCGCGGACCGGCGATTCCTTTCACCCATCTCCCAGCCGGTGTGGGTGAGGATCTGCTTTGCGGCCGGAACGGCTCCGAAAGGGTTGCGCGCTCGCTTCCCACACTCCCTTCGTTTTTTTCAATAGAATGAATGAAGCCAAGCGGACCGGAATGCGGGCGAAAAGCCGGTTCGGCCTGGCAGAGTGTGGAAAGGAGGAAGGGACAGTGTCAAACGGAGTTGAGAAAACCCAACCAGCAACCCGGAGGGCCTTTTTGGGCGCGGCCGCGATGACTGCGGCGTCCTACCAGCGCATCCTGGGCGCAAACGACCGGGTTGGGATCGGCCTCATCGGCTACGGGCTCATTGGCAAGCAGCACATTGGCGATCTCAAGAAGTTCAATGACGTAGACATCTTGGGCGTCTGCGATTGCTACAAACCGAGGGTGGAGGAGGCGCTGGCGTTCATTGGAGACAAGCGGACCGTCGGTTACTCCGACTTCCGGAAGATGTATGAGAACAAGAACATTCAGGGAGTGATCATCGCCACTCCGGACCACTGGCATGCCCTGCTGACGATCATGGCCTGCGCCGCGGGCAAGGACGTCTATGTGGAGAAGCCGATGACACTGTTCATCGATGAAGGCAAGTGGATGATCCAGGCGGCGCGCAAATACAACCGGATCGTGGTGGTGGGAACCCAGCGGCGGCAAGGGACCGGCGTCAAGGAAGCCAAGAAGTTGATCCAGTCCGGATTGCTCGGCAAGATTCACTCCATCCGGATAGGCTTTTACCGCAACATTTACCCTGGATTCGGCAAGACGCCCGTGGAGAACCCGCCCGCGGATTTCGACTACGACATGTGGCTGGGGCCGGCTCCGAAGAAGCCCTACCAGCGCCACCGCGGAATTTACCATTTCCGCTGGTTCTGGGACTACTCCGGCGGGCAGATGACCAACCTTGGCGCGCACCTGATCGACCAGATCCTTTGGATCATGGAGGCGAAGGGGCCCACGCTGGCGATGTCCACCGGCGGCCGCTACGCGCTCGAGGACGACGGCGAAACTCCGGACCTCCAGGATGCGATGTGGGTCTTTCCGGGCCAGAAAGGCCAGCCCGGTTTTGTTCTCAACTGCGCGATCCGCGAAGCCAACGCCATGGCGGACACCGCCGGCCGCGGCCAGGTGTACCTGGGGACGAAAGGGAACCTGGTGCTGGCGGGCAGCTTTCAGGTCACTTCGGAGATGCGGTGGATCAATCCGGAGAACGAAATCCCGAAGTTCCTGGGCCATCCTGCGGGCGGACCGCGCTACGACGAAACGGGCCGGGAGCCGTTCCTGCCCCAGTACGCCGAGCCCCAGGCGGGAAGGGGGGGCCGTGGCGGCGCCGCTGGCGGCGTGGCTTCCGACGCGCGCTACGGCACGGGCGGCGAAGACACGCTGGCGATGAATAAGCGGGACTGGATTGATTGCATGCGTTCGCGCAAGCGCCCGCTCTGCGAGGTCGAGGACGGACACCGGGTGTCGATTGTCATGCACCTCGCGAATATGTCTTTGAAGCTTGGCCGGGCCATCCGCTGGGATCCCGACAAAGAAACGGTCATCGGCGACACGGAGGCTCAGGCCATGTGCTCGAAGCCGTACCGGGCGCCGTGGGACAAGGAGCTGCGGGCCATCGTGAAAGTGTAGGCATGGAGGCAAAGGGTGCGGCGTTTGGTGGACGGCATGGGATTCGAACCCACGACCCCGGCGTTGCGAACGCCGTGCTCTCCCAGCTGAGCTAGCCGCCCACCGGCGGTGTTACTGATATCAATATAACACGCGCGCCGCGGTGTCCGAAAAGGGGACCGCGGCGCGTTTCTTGTGTGGTCCAGACGCGCGCGGCTCGGGACGCGAAACGATTCCTAAGCCGAGGCGGACCTGAGATCCTATACGCCATCCGCCCGTCCGGGCTGCCGTTGTGGCAAGCCTGGCGGCTTGCTCCACGGGGGCACAGTGTGAAAGTGGTGCGCGCGCAGGCTTGGAGGCTTACGCCCTTCAGCTCAGCGGGTTAAGAATGGCCAGTGGGGCGCGAGATGGAATCCGTAGCGGGTCACGGCCAGCCAAAGAAGCCCCGCTGCCGCAACCAAGACCACCAAAACCCCGTACCCGACCTTGGCCCAGGGGAAGCGGCGCTTCTCGCGGTGCAGCACCAGCAGATAACTGGCGAACACTCCGACGAAGTACAAAAGGATCATCGGGACCGTGAACAGCGCCAGGTTGAAGATGTCCGGCGTGGGGGTGATGATCGCGGCAATCACCGTAATGATGAGAACGGCATACCGGGTGTTCTTCAAAAGGAACCGCGGCGAGACCACGCGCAGCAGCGTCAGGAAGAACAGCAGGATCGGCAGCTCGAACACGATGCCGATGCCCAGGGTGACGTTGACGAAGAAATCGAAGTATTCGGTGGCCGAGATGAAGGGCTTGACGCCGATGTCGCGGCCGATGCTGAACAGAAACTCCAGTCCGAAGCGGAAGGCGACGAAGTAGGCGAACAATCCGCCTAAGATGAACAGGCCCGCGGTGCAGATGACGAAGGGGCCGGCCCAGCGCCGTTCGCGCTTGTACAAGCCCGGCGCGATGAAGGCCCAGACCTGGTAAAGGATCCACGGGGAGGCCAGGAAAATGGCCGTCAGCATGGGGGCCTTGATCCAGATTACGGAGAAGGCCTCGATGGGCTTCAGGAAGACCAGGTTCGGTTCGGCGCCGACGTTCTTAAGGGCCTCAAGACCCGGCCGGCTGATGATGCTCCACAGCTGGTTGGCGAAGATGATGCAGAGCAAGAAGGAGACACCCAGGCCCGAAAGAGCCAGGATGATGCGCATGCGGAGCTCTTCCAGGTGTTCGAGGAAGGACATGCGGACCATGCCTTCTTCCTCGTCGTCCTCCTCTTCTTCCTCCTCGGCCGGAGGGGGAGTTGGAGGAGGCGGCGGGGGTGGGACAGGCTGGACAGCGGTCTGTCCACTGCTGAGCTCCGGGCCAGCCGGCGGTTCGGCGCCGGGTGAGTCCGCTCCGGCGTACGGGAGAGGCGGATACTCGTCCGGCGGGGGCTCAGGCGTTTCCGCTTCCGGGTTGTAAGACGCCTGTTCCGGATCTTCCACCGGCAGGTCCGGGCCTGCCAAGGCAGCCGCGGGCGGCTCTGTGGTTGCAGGCGCGCCGGGGGGCGCCAAGTCGGCCGGGGCCGGAGACTCCTCCGGCGCGGGGCCGGCTGGGTGTTCGGACTCGGGCGGCCGTACTGTTTCCTCGGGGTTGGTCGCCCCCGGATCGCGACTGTCAGAAGGCATTCGTGTACAGACCGGCGCTACGCAGGCGAAGAGTTCTGGCTGGCTGGGGCGGCATCGGATACGGCGGCCGCGGCGCGCTGCCCGGAGGGCTCCGAGGTGGGTTCCGCCACGATCTGCTCCGCGGCTGGTTCAGAGCCGCTGCTGTAGCCGGCCAGGGACTCGCCGTTTTCCGGCGTCCCGCCTGATGTCGATTCGGCGCCCTGATCTGCGGATGCGCCTACAGAGTAGGAACTCTCTGCGGTGGAATCGTAGGACGGCTCATAAGGCGCGCCGTCGTAACTGTAGGAGCTGGCGTAATCGTTCAGCTCGCTCTGGATGCTGCTCGTCACATCCCGGATCGATTCATTCTCCCGCTCGAGGGTGGCCATTTCGCGATCCCAGGTCGACTTCAGTTCGCTGGAAGCGCGGCGGAACTCGGTGATGGCCTTGCCAATCGTCTTGCCCAGCTCGGGCAGCTTCTTCGGCCCGAAGATGAGCAGGGCGAGGACAAAGATCACCAGCGTTTCTTGCCAGCCCAGGGGACCCATCTTGTTCCTCCAACGGAGATGACTCAACTTCATGATAGCCCCCGGCTGGCCGGCAAGCAACCGAGTTGGAAAAGAGCCGGCCGGCGTGTTGTAATGTGGGGCATGAAGCGCGCGGTGTTGGTCGGGCTGCTGGCTTGGTCCGCGGCGAGCGGCCAAGTGAAGTTCACTCAGTTTCCGGGACGCATCGCCGTCGAGATCGACGGCAAGCCGTTCACCGATTTCTACTTCGGTCCCGATACGCCCAAGCCCTATCTTCACCCGCTGCGGTCGGCCTCCGGCATGATCGTCACCCGCCGCTATCCCATGGAGAAGATTCCCGGCGAGACCGTTGACCACACCCACCACAGAGGCCTGTGGTTCACCCACGGCGACGTCAACGGGATCGACTTCTGGATGAACGAGCCGGACGGCAAACGCCCGAACCTGGGCCGGGTTGTGCTTGACAAAATTACGGAGGCGAAGGGCGGGCCCAAGACCGGCACGATTTCGGGCCTGTTCGACTGGAAGGGGCCGGACGGCAAGACATTGCTTCGCGAAGCCCGCACGATGGTCTTCCACTCGGACCCGGCGCTGCGGATCATCGACTTCGACTTGACCCTGACGGCGGTGGAGAAGGTGAAGTTCGGGGACACGAAAGAAGGGACGTTCGCCGTGCGCGTGGCCCCAGGACTAGAGGCGCCCAGCCGCAACCCCCCGGCGGATCCCCCGCGCACGGGGAAGATGGTGGACGCCGAAGGGCGGCAGAGCGAGGCTCAGGTGTGGGGCAAACGGGCTCCGTGGGTGGACGTCTACGGGACCGTGGAGGGACAGGCGCTGGGCATCGCCATCCTGGACCATCCTTCCAACCCTCGGTTTCCTACCTTCTGGCATTGCCGGGCTTACGGCCTGTGCGCCGCCAACATCTTCGGCGCGCACGATTTCATGAACGACAAGACCGTGGACTGGAGTTTGACTTTGGAGCCCGGCCAGACGCTGCGCTTCCGCTACCGCGTGGTCATTCACCCGGGAGATCCCGGCACAGCCAAGATCGCGGAACTTTACAAGGCTTGGGCGGCGCTCAAGTAGCCCGATCCTGCTTCAGCCGCCACCGGATCTGCCGGAAGATGCCGAGCCAGATCTCGGCATCGTGGGCTGAGAGACTCAGCCGCCGGACCAGGCTGCGGATCTTCCTTTCGGTGGAGGCCTCCACCCGCGCGTGAACGTAGCCGCTTTCGCCGAGTACCTCGAGCAGAATCGCGGTCAGGGCCTCGAGGACCTCCGCGGTGGGTTTCTTGGGCGGGGTCAGGCGGGCGCTCGCGGCCTTCGGATCCCGGACGAGCTCGTAGAGGCAGACGGCCACCGCCTGGCCGAGATTCATCGAGCCGTGCTCGGGGCGGCTGGGGATGCGCATCAGCCAGTGACAGTGCGCCAAGTCCTCGTTGGACAGGCCAAACTTCTCGGAGCCGAACAGAAGCGCCACCGGCTCGGCCGCCAGCCGCCGGCGGATCAGCCGGGCGCCGTACTCCAGCCGGTGGATGGGCTGCTGCGGGTTGCGGTTCTGGGCCGCGGTGGTCCCGACAACCAGGGTGCAATCGGCCACGGCTTCGGCTAAGGACTGATACTCGCGGGCCGACGCCAGAACCTCGCCCGCGCCCACCGCCGAGCGGGCCTCGCGGAAAGCAACCTCGTAGGGATTCACCAGGCGCAGCGTGAGGAAGCCGAAATTGCTCATGGCGCGAGCGGCCGCGCCGATGTTCAGTGGGTTGCGCGGCGCGACCAGGACCACGCGGAGAAGCTCTTTGTCCACGCGTTCAGCGTAACTCTTCCATGATCTGTTCGAGAGCCTCGCGGGGCGGCCGCACGCGCTCCAGCGGCAGCGTGGCCAGCGGCTCGTCGACCAAGTTCAGCAAGTCGATCAGCGTTGGCCGGTTGGGGTCGACGTAAATCAAGCCGGTCAAAACCTGGCCCGAGGCCGCTGACTCGTGCAGGGTTTGGACGGCGCGCATCTTGTCGGTGGGATCGTAATCCCGGCTTAGCTTTTTGAGAACAATGCGCGAGCCGTCGTGCAGGGTGACTTCGCGGGCCTCGCCTTCGGGGATTTCCACGGAGATGTCTTCGAAGGCTGGGACGAAATCCAGCGCGTGCAGAGGCTCATCGTGATCCCGCATATAGGCGTAGCTTTTGGTGGAGCCTTCGTGGTCGTTAAAAGTGACGCAGGGGGAGATCACGTCGATCACGCAGAGGCCCTTGTGCGCGATGGCGGCCTTGAGCAGCGCCTGGAGCTGGCGCTTGTCGCCGGAGAAGGAGCGGGCCACGAAGCTGGCTCCCAACTCGATGCCGAGCAGGCACAGGTCCATCGGGGGGAGGTCGTTGGCGACGCCGGATTTGAGCGTCGAGCCGAGGTCCGCGGTGGCGGAGAACTGGCCCTTGGTGAGGCCGTAGACGCCGTTGTTTTCGATCACGTAGATCATCGGCACGTTGCGGCGCAGCATATGGCAGAACTGGCCCAGGCCGATCGAGGCGGTGTCGCCGTCGCCGGTGACGGTGAGGCCGATCAGGCGGCGGTTGGCCAGAATCGCGCCGGTGCCGACCGCCGGCGCCCGGCCGTGCACGGAATTGAAGCCATGCGCGGGGCTGAGGAAGTAGGCCGGCGACTTCGAGGAGCAGCCGATCCCGGAGAACTTGGCCACATGCCACGGCGCAATGCCCATCTCATAGAAACACTCCACGATGCGCTCGGAGATGGCGTTGTGCCCGCAGCCGGCGCACAGGGTGCTCTTTGCGCCCTTGTAGACCGACAGGTCCAGGCCGATGCGGTTGGTCTTTTTCGGCGGCGTTGCGGTGGCGCTCATAATCCCTCCTGACGAACGATCTCTTCGGTGACGGTGCGGGCGTCCAAAGGCAGCCCGCCGTAGTAGCGCACGCTGGCGAGCTTGGCGGCCAGGCTCGGGTCCAGGTCCATGCGCATGAGCGACAGCATCTGGGCGTCCCGGTTCTGCTCGACCACATAGACCCGCGCGTGGCGTTCGAGGAACTCGCTGAGGTGCGGCGTGAACGGGTAGGCCTTGAGGCGCAGCAAGCTGGTCTGGAGGCCGAACTCCCGCAGCAATTGGTCCCGGCTTTCCTCGACGGCGTAGCGCGAGGTGCCATAGCAAATGAGGCCCACGGAGGCGTCCTCCAGGAGATCCACCTCGGGGGGAGGAACCTCTTTGCGGATGCTCTCGAACTTGCGGGCCAGCCGGTCCACGTTGCGCACGTAGTCGGCGGGGCGCTCGCTGTAGCGGGCGTATTCGTCGTGGCCGCTGCCGCGGGTGAAATAGCCGGCGGCCGGATGTTCGGTGCCGGGCAAGGTGCGCCAGCCCACGCCGTCCCCGTCGACGTCTTTATAGCGCGCGAAGCCGCCCAGCCGCTCCAGATCCTCGGCGGTCAGGACCTTGCCCCGGCGCAGAGGCTGGGTGGGATAGGGGAAGGGGTCCGACATCCAGTTGTTCATCCCCAGGTCAAGGTCGGTCATCACAAACACCGGCGTCTGAAATTGCTCCGCCAAATCGAAGGCGGTCTGCGCCATGCTGAAGCACTCTTCGGGCGAGGAGGGGAACAGCAAAGGGTGACGGGTGTCGCCGTGGGAGAGCACGGCGGTCGAGAGCACGTCGCCCTGCTGGGTGCGGGTCGGCAATCCGGTGGACGGTCCCACGCGCTGCACGTCGAAGATCACGGCGGGGGCCTCGACGTAATATCCCAGCCCGGTGAACTCGGCCATTAGGGAGATACCGGGGCCGGAGGTGGCGGTCATGGCGCGCGCTCCGGCCCAGCCCGCGCCGATGGCCATGCCGATCGAGGCCAGCTCATCTTCGGCCTGGAGGACCGCGTACGTGGCCTTGCCCGTGGCCGGGTCCGTGCGGAAGCGTTTCAGGTAGCCGGTCATGGATTCCACCAGACTGGAGGAAGGGGTGATCGGGTACCAGCTCACCACGGTGACGCCGGCGAAGATCGCTCCCAGGGCGCAGGCGGCGTTGCCGTCGATGATGATTTTGCCCTCGGTGGCGTGCATGCGCTCGGCGCGGTAAGGGTCGGTCTTCACCAGATTCTTGGAGGCGAATTCGTAACCGGCCTGGACCGCGCCCCAGTTGAGCTCGGCGGCCTTGGCTTTGCGCGGGCCGAACTGTTTGACCAGCGCCTTGCGCATCTCGGCAAGGTCGATGCCGAGCAGTTGCGCCAGCACGCCGTCATAGATCATGTTGCGCACCAGCTTGCGGAGCTTCGCTTCCGGGCAGACCGGCGCGACCAGCTTGTCGAACGGGACAGGGTAGAAGTGCAGATCGCTCCTCAGCGCATCCAGCTTCAGCGGTTCGTCATACACGACCGCGGCGCCCGGCCCTAGCCCCATCACATCCTCGCGGGCCGATTCGGGGTTCATCGCCACCAGAATGTCGGTCTCCCGCTTGCGCCCGATCCAGCCGCGCCGCGAGGCGCGAATCGTGAACCAGGTGGGAAGGCCCGCGATGTTGGATGGAAACAGGTTCTTGCCGGAAACCGGAATCCCCATCTGAAACAAGGACCGCATCAGAACGGTGTTGGCCGTCTGGCTGCCGGATCCGTTTACGGTTGCGACTTGAATGCTGAAATCATTGACGATGAGTTGTTGGACCTCGCCGGAATGCACAGCTTCCGGCGATGCTTCCAGAGTGGACATGGATCAGATTGCCTTTCCAGAGGACTCAAACGCCCCTCTTGTTTCATTCTATGCAAACCAGGCCCGTTTGACGACTCGCCGCCGGAGCCGCGATACTGAACCTTAGATTCTAGGCAGGGCTTCTGGCGCACACGTAGCATGAGGCTTCGGATCGTCAATCTGGGTGTGACCTTTCCTGCCCCCAGCGGGCCGGTGCAGGCCTTGAGAGGGGTCTCCTTTGAGACCCGGGACAGGGAATTTCTGTGTATTGCGGGGCCGAGCGGCTGCGGCAAGACTACGCTGCTGCGAGTGGCCGCCGGTCTTCAGAAACCCAGCGAAGGGCACGTGGAGCGCATCCCCTCGGCCGCCGACCGCAATGGGCAAATCCTGCTGGTTTCCCAGGAGCGCAATCTCTTCCCCTGGATGACGGTGCTCGACAACGCGGCCTTCGGATTGGAGATGCAAGGCGTGCCGCGCCGCGAGCGGCGGGAGCGCGCGCGGCGTCTGCTGGCGCGGCTGGGTTTTGAAGGCAGGGAAGAGGCTTGGCCGCACGAGCTGTCGCTGGGGATGAAACAGCGTGTAGCGGTGGCGCGCTGTTTTCTGAGCGACCCGGCGGTGATGCTGATGGACGAGCCGTTTGCCGCGTTGGATTGCCTGAGGCGGATGGAGCTTCAGCAGGAGCTTCTCAGACTCTGGGACGAGAGCCACAAGACGGTTCTGTTTGTCACCCACGACATCGAAGAGGCGATTTTGCTCGGCGACCGGGTGCTGGTGCTCAGCCGCCAGCCGGGCCGGGTCGTGGCCGAGTTTCCGATACCCTTTCGGCGGCCTCGCCCGGTTGAGGTCACGATGACGGATGAGTTTCTGGATCTGAAGCGGCAGGTTGCGGCCGCGTTGGGTCTTGCCCTGCGCAAGGAGGCGCGCGTTCCGTGAGGGAGAAGCGGATCCGATGGCTGAACAGCGTTGCCGGTTCATGGTGGCTGCCTGCGGTCCTCCTCGGAACATGGGAAGCTTTGGCCCAGCTGAGATGGATCAACCCGTTGTTCTTTCCCGCCCCGTCGGTGATTGTTCAGACGGGATGGCGAATGATCCTCAGCGGGGAGTGGCCGTCGCAGGCGGCCACAACGCTGCACCGAATGCTGACCGGATCAGCCGCGGGTCTGGTTTTGGGCTTTGCTTGCGGATTGCTGATGGGGACGCTGGCGCCCGTGCGCAAGAGCTTGGAGCCGCTGGTGTCGGTCCTCAACTCCACGCCTAAACTGGCGGTCATGCCGTTGCTCCTGCTGTTTGTCGGCGTGGGCGAGACGGCGCGCCTGGTTCCGATCGCGCTCACCGCATTCGTGACTCTGGCAATGCAAACCCTGGATGCGGTGCGCAGCGTGGAGCCGGGCTTTGTGGAGCTGGCCCGCAACTACGGCGCGGGGCGTTCCGCCTTGCTGCGCCGGGTCTATTTCCCCGCTTGCCTGCCGCAGATCTTCACTGGGCTGCGGCTCACCGCCGGGCGGGCCTTGGTCATCACAATATCGGTGGAGTTGCTGGGATCCCCGGACGGGCTCGGCAGATTGATTTGGTTGGCTTGGCAGACGTTCGCGACCGAAAAACTCTACATTGGGATTCTTTCAACCGCCATGCTGGGCGTCCTATTCCATGATGGATTGGCCCGCCTGGAGGCGAAGCTGGTTCCCTGGGGAGCGAAACCGCGAGGCCAATAGCCGTTTCATCGTCGATGATTTGGGAAGCCACATACTACTGGCAGACGTTGCGAGGGATCCGTGAGTACCTCCATACGCCTCCTTACCCGGACCCGGAGGCGGTTCTTCGGCGCCAGCTGGAGCAGCGGCAGGAGACGCTTCTGGAGAAGCTTCGAAAGACGGTTTTCCAGCAGCCGGAGCATCCTTACGCTCAAATGTTCAAGCTTGCGGGTTGCAGTTACGCGGACCTGGAATCCTCGATCCGGGCTCGAGGCTTGGAGCCGACGCTGCAACAACTGCTGGAGGCGGGCGTCTACCTCACCCATGACGAGTTCAAAGGCAAGCGGCCAATCGTGCGCAGCGGACGGCTCATCGCCGCGACAACAAACTCTTTCCGCAACCCGCTGCTCCGGGGAGGGATGTCCGGGCTGACCAGCGGCAGCCGCAGCCGTGGGACTCGGGTTCCGCAGGATACGCGTTCCCGCCTGTACCGAGAGGCGTGGCAGGTGCTTCGCTGCCGGGAATGGCAAATCGGCCAGCGCCTGCCCGTCGCGCTGGATCCGATTCTTCCCTCCACCACAGGCTTGTCATTCTGCCTGATGCAAAGCCGTCTCGGCCGGCCGGTGCGGCGATGGTTCACGGCGGCCGACAGCGTGAAGCAGAGTGGACACTACCGCCTTATGACCATCGCCATGGTAGCCGCCTCCCGCGCAATGGGCGCTCAGGTCCCCTTCCCCGCGCTTCTGCCTCCCAACGACTTCAGCCCGGTGGCCAGGTACATCGCCGAGTGCAAACGCCGCGGCGCGAACTGCCTCGTGAACGCCTTCACGAGCCCCGCCGTCCGCGTCGCTTCAGCGGCTCTCGAACAGGGTCTGGACATTTCCGGCGCCGTATTCACCGTGGCGGGTGAGGCCTTGACCGATGCCAAGCGCGCCGTGATCGAGTCCGCCGGCGCCGAAGTCTATTCCTTCTATCCGATCAGCGAGGTCGGCGGCGTTGGCGTGGCCTGCCGCCAGATGAAATCCGGCAATTGTGTCCATCTGTGCCACGACCGGGTGGCCGTCGTCCAGAAACGGACGCGCGCGCCAATCGGGGAGCAGGAAGTGGACGCCCTCTATTTCACAAGCCTTCAGACCTTCTCGCCTTTTGTGTTGATCAACGCCGAGATGGGGGATGCGGGAATCGTCGAACCCGCCGCCTGTGATTGCCTTTTTTCCCGCTTCGGCTTCCGCTGGCAGATCCGCGGAGTCTACAGCTATGGAAAGATGACCGGGCAAGGGATTACCCTGGTGGGGACGGATCTGCTCAGAATCTTGGAGCAGGTTTTGCCGTCCCGGCTGGGCGGGGCTCCGGGAGATTATCAACTGGTGGAAACCGAAGGGCAGAACCAAACAAAGATCGTTTTGAGGGCGAGTCCAAGGATCCCCGGATTGACCCCGGAACGCGTCCGCGAATGCTTTCTGAAAGAGCTCCGGAGTTGTTTCGGCGGGTCGCTGGCCGACCGGACCTGGAGACACGCGGGGGCGCTGGAGGTGGCGATCGCCGAACCTTTCGCGACCCGCACGGGCAAGGTCCTGCCGCTGCATTTGCTGGGCAGTCAGGAGAGTCCACTGCATGCGCCGTAGAGAAATGCTCGCCGTTTGCGGGGCCGCGGCCCTGGGATGCCGGACGCGCAAGAACGTCCCGTTTCGCCAGTTGAAGGTCGCCTCGCACATGACGCTCAGCGCCAGCAGCTTGCACTTGGCCGATGAGCTCGGCTACTTCCAGCAAGAAGGCCTGCGGATTGAGCACGTGCCGGCAAATTCCTCCTCGGAAGCCATCGTGGCCGCGGCTGGCGGACAACTCGATGTGCAATTTACGGTGCTCAACACGACATTCTTGAACGCTGTCTTGCGCGGCGCGCAGATCCGCATTGTGGCGGGCCGGGAAATCGCCCGCCCCAGTTGTATGGATATGGGTGCGATCTGCGCCCTCCGCCGCCGGTTCCCCAACGGCCTGGAGGATCTGGCGGTTCTCAAGGGAAAGCGGGTCGCCAGCGGGCCGAGCCTGGGTTTCCTGTACTTTGTGCTCGATGAACACCTGTCGCGGGCCGGGCTTTCCGTCAAAGACGTGACGACGGTGGCCTTGGGCTGGCCGGAGAACTACACGGCGCTGTTGAGCGGCAGCATCGACGCCATGGTGCTCTCCGACCCAATGCCGGGCTACAGGGGGTCTGAACCGTTGGTCTTCTCGCGAAGTTTCGGGGAGCTGCGGCCGAACTTTCAGTATTCGTTCATCTTTTTCGGCAAGACGATGCTCGAAGGGGATCCGGAGGTGGGCCGCCGGTTCTTGAGGGCCTACTATCGGGGAGCCCGGGAATTTGTGCGCGGCCGCTCGCCTGCGTATATGAAGAAATTTGCGGAACACCGGAAGATCAATGTGGAAGCGCTGAAAGACGTCTGCCGCGAGAGCTTCTCTCTGGACGGCGCGGTGGACCGGGAGAGTCTACACGCCTATTCGTCCTGGGCGTTCGAGCGGAGCCTTGCGCCGCGGCTGGCTCAATTTCACGAGCTCACAGATCTTCGGTTCTTGGAGAAAGCATGAGGTTCTTCTCAAAATCTGCGGGGACTTTGGTGTTGTTGCTCGGGATGCTTCACCCGGGCTTGGCTCAGACCATGGGTCAGATCGAGGGGCGGGTGCTGGACCCCCAGCACAGAGCCGTGCCGGGCGCGGAGGTGACCCTTGTGGAATCCGGCACCGGCCAGAAGCGCCAGTTGATTGCCGGCGGCGACGGTTGGTTCACGGCGCCATCCCTGCCGCCGGGGGTCTACGAGGTCGAAGCCCGATACAGCGGCTTCCGGCCGGAATCTCGCCGCGGGGTCCGTCTCGACGCCGGCCGGACCATAAGGCTGGAATTCCAGCTCGAACTCGGCAAGCAGCAAGAGAGTGTCGTCGTGTCGGCGGAGGCCCAGCCGCTTAGCCTCTCCCCCGGGGACTGGGGCAGAGCGCTGGATGCCGCTAAACTCGACTCCCTGCCGCTGAACGGAAGAGATCTATTCGACCTCGCCACCCAGTTGCCCGGAGCGCATCTGGCCACTACCAGCACGCGCACCGTCACTACGGGACGAGGGGCGCGGGTCTCCGTCAACGGTTCCCGGCCGAACCAGAATAGCTTCCGCATGGACGGAATTTACATCAATGACGCGACCGGATCCTCTCCTGCCAGCGCCACGGGAACCCTGCTCGGATTAGAGGCGGTTCGGGAGCTACAGTTGATCACGACTCCCTTCGACGCCGAGTACGGCCGCGCCGTGGGGGCGGCTCTCACCGCGGTCTCCAAGTCCGGTTCCAACGCCTGGCACGGCAGCGCCTTCGAGTACTTGCGCAATAGCGCTTTGGACGCCCGGAACTACTTCGACCCGCCTCAGGAGCCAATCCCTCCGCTGCGCAAAAACCAGTTCGGAGCACTGCTCAGCGGCCCGGTCCGGGCCAACCGTCTGTTTTTCCTGGCCAGCTACGAAGGATATCGCCAAGTTCAGACGCAAACCGCCCGGTCGGTGGTGCCGAACCAAGCCGCCCGGCTAGGCAGCTTACCTTCGCGCAACGTTACCATCTCTCCAACCGTCCGGCCGTATCTGGACCTTTACCCCCTGCCGAATGGAAAAGATTATGGAGACGGCACCGGTGAGTACATATCGGCGGTCAAGTCAATTTCAGGCGAGAACTACTATACCGGCAAGCTCGACTGGGTGGCTTCCAGCCGGTGGCGCTACGCCGGGCGCTATACCTTTGACAACGGCAGATTGAGCTGGCCGGATCCGCTGCTGTTGTTCACTTTCGAGGACACCTCCCGGTATCACTTCCTGCACAACCAGGCCGAGTACGTCCCATCGCAGAATACCGTGCACTCGCTTCGCGCGGGTTTCAGCCGGGTCTGGAACCGGCAGGACAGCTCCCAGTCGGAACGCATCCGGCCGGAGCTGTCTTTCGTCCCAGGCATGCCCATGGGCAATATCACCTTCACCGCCGGGATGAGCTACATCGGCGGCGAGCGCGGCGCAAGCCTTGCGCAATTGCCGCGCAGGTACGTTTTGAACAACTACCAGCTCAGTTACGCGGCAACGCTGATCCGCGGGTCCCACATGCTGCGGGCCGGCGGTTCTTTTGACCGGATCCAGTTTAATCAGCTCGCCGATTACAGCGCCAAGGGAACCTACAATTTCAGTTCGTTGTTGGAGTTTCTCCAAGGACAGGCGCGCAGCGGACGGCTCCAAATGCCGGGTTCGGACACCATCCGCGGCTGGCGCCAAAACGTCTATTCGGCTTATCTACAGGATCAATGGCGCGTCCGCAGCAGATTCGGGGTCAGCCTGGGCGTGCGATATGAAACCTACACCACGCCGACCGAGGTTCATGGCAAGATCGCGACGTTTCCTGGCGATTTCTATGCTTCCCAGTCGGTCACTGTCGGCGGCCCCTTGTTTCGCAATCCTGCCCGCTGGAACTTTGCTCCCCGAGCGTCCCTGGCCTACGCGCCTTTTGGCGGCAGCAGGCTGGTTGTGCGGGCGGGCGCCGGAATCTTCTTCGACCTGATCGGCAGCCGGGAACTGGCCGTGGCCGGAGCGCGGGTGCCGCCCTTCTATCAAAGCCTGAACTTGAACCGTCCGGCCTTTCCAAACCTGCTGCAAGCCGCGCAGACCGTGCCTCAGGAAAAGAACATCGACATGCTGGATTACCATTTGCTCCAGCCCTATGTCGCTCAATATCAGTTTCAGGTTCAGATGATGCTCCCCTCGGAAATGGTGCTGCAAATTGGCTATGCCGGAAGCCGCGGCGTCCATCTGTTGGGATTTGTCGGGGAGATCAACCCGAACCGGCCGGAGATCCTTCCGGATGGACAACTGTTCTTCCCGGCCACCTTGAACCGCCTCAATCCGTACTTCGGCGTAGTCAGCAGCCGCCGTTCTCAGTTCGATTCGAATTACCATGCGCTACAGGCGCTATGGACCCGCTCATGGCGGCGAGGGTTCGGCTATCAGATGAAGTACACGTTCGGCAAAGCGATCGATACCGTCAGCAACGTGATCCGCAATGATTACAGCAACTTCAACAACGTGCCCACCATGTTCAACCACCGCCTGAACCGCGGGCCTTCGGACTTCGACGTTACCCACGCCCTGGCCGCGAATTTCACTTGGGCCTTGCCCTCTCCGCGCAGCAGTCCGGCGGCCTGGTTCATCCGAGGATGGGAGCTTCACGGGATGTTACAGGTTCAGACCGGCCCTCCCTTCAGCCCCAGCGTGGGTTTCGACCGGGCGCGGCTAAGCGGCGGGGGGCCCAGCGATCTACAACAAAGGCCGGTCTTTGCGCCTTCCCCGGGACAGAAAGTCATTCTCGAAAGCCCGGCGCGCTGGTTTGACCCGCTTGCTTTTGCGCTTCCTCCGGCGGGGATGTATGGAAACCTGGGGCGGAACGCACTGCGCGGACCGGGGTTAGCGGTGCTGGACTTGGCCGCCCATAAGATCCTTTGGCGTCGGGAGGGCCAGAACCTCCGGCTCCGCGCCGAAGCCTTCAACCTGACCAACCACCCCAACTTCCAGATCCCTTCGGGTCTGACCATCTTCGACAGCTCCCTAAACCGCGTCGGCTCGGCGGGCCAGATCACGGCGACTACGACCACCTCCCGGCAGATCCAGCTCGCCCTGCGGTACGAATTCTGATCCGGCCGCAGCCGCTGCTACATTGGAGAGAGGAGGCCGTTCCCCTGAGGTCCGCCGCCAGACTTGCCGTACTCGCCGCCTGCGCGGCTCTCACATTGACGGCCCAGCCGGACCCGCGCGAAATCGTCCGCCGCGCCGTCGCCAATGAGCTCGGCCCCAGCTCGGAATTCGCCTTGCGCTACAACTACACCGAGCGAATCCGGGTCAAGAACCTGGATAGCGAAGGCAAAACCCGCTCCGTACTCACCAAGACCCATAGCGTCCTTCTTCTGGATGGTTCCCCTTACCGGATTCTGCTGGAAGAAAACGGCGAGCCGGCCCCGCTGAAGGATCCCGAGGCCCAGCAGAAGGAGTTGCAACGGGTGCTCGCCTTGCGCCGCCAGGAGTCCGCCGCCCAGCGCGAGCGGCGGCTGGCCGAGTTCAAATCGCGGCGCGAGCGCTACGACAAAGCCATTCGGGAAATCCCCGACGCCTTCCAGTTCCGCCTGCTGCGCGAGGAGCTGCACCGCGGGCGTCCCACCTATCTGATCGAAGCCACCCCGCGCCCAGGTTACCGCCCCATCGACCGCTACTCCAGGCTGTTCACCCAAGTCAGCGGCAGGCTCTGGATCGACAAGGAAGAAGGGTTCTGGACCCGGCTCGACGCCGAGCTGCTCGATACCGTCACCTTTGGCTGGATTCTGGTCCGCATTCACGCCTTCTCCCGGGTCTTGATGACCCAAACGCGGCATGCTCCGGGAGTCTGGCTTCCCGAACAGATGTGGTACCGGGTTTCACTCAGGGTGGGCTTGCTCAGGTATTACCATTTGGAAGAAGATACCCTCTACAGTGACTACGTGCCGGCCCAGGAGGACCCCCGCTTAGCTCGGCTCCGCTGAGCCCGCCTTCGTTTTCGCGCTCCACCCGGCCTTCTTCTTGGCCCAGTCCAGTGCGCGGCGCACGGGCGGAAAGTACTCGCTCAGGATCAACAGCCCTGGAATCATGAACATCCAGCCCTGAATCACGGGCAGCAGCCCGCCGATGATCCCCAGGATCACCAGAGCGATTCCCAAGCTGATCCGCAGCGCCTTGCGCATCTTAAATAATTCTATCATCCGGCGGCGCCGGAGCCGCGGCCTGCACTCCGAAATGGGACGAATTGAGCATAAGTACCATTACGCCCCTGACAAAAGTGAACTTCTAAGGGCTTGATTTCATTACGCCAACAACACGACAATAAAGATGGGTTCGTGAAGTGATCGAACAACGCAAGTCCCGGCGGTTCGAGCTCCGCCTTCCCATCGAGGTGGTACGAAAGTCGTTCGCCCCGGTCTCGAGCGTGGGCGAAACCAAAAACATGAGCGCCGCCGGCGTGCTCTTTTCTGCCACCATCGAGATGGAAGTCGGCGAGCCGATCGAGTACATCATCACCTTCCCCTCCCATACCGCCAACGGCGGCGGGGTCAATCTGCGCTGCTTGGGCAAGGTCGTGCGCACGGTGCGCGAATCCAACGGCAGCAACGGATCTTCCACAATCCTGGTAGGCGCTACCCTCGAACGCTACGAATTCGTCCGCAGTTGACCTTCCGCTGCCCGGGAGCGTGTTGCCCGCGAGATGGTTCTGTTGTATCCTGGCAAAGAAAAGGCGAAGGAACTCGCGTGAACCTATCTCTGCCATTTCCGGACCCCTCTGAGAGCTCCGCTTTGAGCCGCAGCAGCCTTGAGGCGGCCCTGGCCCGCTTCCAGGAGTGGATGGCGGACCCGGACTCGCCGGTCCGCGCGATCCGCTCCTCGCCCGCTCGCGCCGGGGAGTTTGCCCCAGTGCCGGAGCGCATCCATCCGGCGCTTCGCGAGGTGCTGGCCCGGCGCGGGATTGCCCAGCTCTATTCGCATCAGGCGGAGGCCATCGGCCACGTTCTGGAAGGCAGGAACGTGGTGGTCGTCACGCCCACCGCCAGCGGCAAGACCCTCTGCTACAACCTCCCGGTGCTCAACCGGCTGATGGAGGAACCCGAAACCCGCGCCTTGTACCTGTTCCCAACCAAGGCTCTGGCGATGGATCAGTTGCATGAGCTTCAGTCGGTTCTGGAAGCAATGGGGTCCGGGATCTGCGCCTTCACCTACGACGGCGACACCCCGCAGGATGCCCGCAAAGCCATCCGCGAACGCGCCAACGTCGTGCTCAGCAACCCGGACATGCTCCACAGCGGCATCCTGCCCCACCACACGCGCTGGGCCAAGCTGTTTGAGAACTTGCGCTATGTGGTCATCGACGAGCTCCACTACGCCCGCGGCATCTACGGCAGCCACCTCGCCAACGTCTTGCGCCGCTTGAAGCGCATCTGCGAATTCTACGGCGCCTCGCCGCAATTCATCTGCTCCTCGGCCACCATCGCCAACCCGCTGCAACTTGCCGAAGCGCTGACCGGCCTCCCGTTTGCCCTCGTGGAGCGCAACGGCGCGCCCTCGGGCGAGAAATACTTCGTCTTCTACAATCCGCCCGTGGTGAACCGCCAGCTCGGCATCCGCCGCAGCTATCTCAACGAGACCCGGCGCATCGCCGTCGAGTTCCTGCGCCGCGGCCAGCAGACGCTGGTTTTCGCCAACAGCCGCCTGGCCACCGAGGTCTTGGTGACCTATCTGAAAGACGCCGCCGAGCGCTCCACGCTGGGCCCGGAGGCGGTGCGCGGCTACCGCGGCGGCTATCTGCCTAAGGAGCGCCGCGAAATCGAGCGCGGGCTCCGGGAAGGCCGCATCCGCGCCGTGGTGGCGACCAACGCTCTGGAGCTGGGCGTCGACATCGGCTCGCTGGACGTGGTCGTGATGGCCGGCTATCCCGGTTCCATCGCCTCCACCTGGCAGCGCGCCGGACGCGCGGGGCGCCGCCAGATGGCTTCGCTGGCCGTTCTGGTCGCCTCCAGCGCCCCCGTCGACCAGTACATCATCGAGCACCCCGATTACTTCTTCGAAAAGTCGCCGGAGCACGCCTGCATCAATCCGGACAACGCCGAGATCCTGCTCAACCACCTCAAGTGCGCGGCCTTCGAGCTGCCCATCCGCGACGGCGAGAAGTTCGGCCCGCACGATACCGCCGAGCTGTGCCAGTTTCTGGCCGAAAGCGGCTTTCTCTACCACTCCGGCGGGGCCTGGCACTGGACCTCGGATACCTACCCGGCCGACGCGGTCAGTTTGCGCTCGGTGACCAGCGACAACTTCGTCGTCGTGGATGTCACCGGCGAGCCTGCCGTCATCGCCGAGGTCGACTTCCCCAGCGCGCTCACCGCTCTGCACGAAAAGGCCATCTACCTGCACGAGGCGCGCCAGTATCAGGTGGAACGCTTCGATTACGAAGGCCGCAAGGCTTATGTGCGCCAGGTGGACTCGGATTATTTCACCGACGCCATTGACTATACCCAGGTCAAGGTTCTTGAGGAGTTCGAGTCTGCCCCCTTGCGCGGCATCCATGCCCTTCACGGAGACGTGCGCGTCAACCGCCAGATCGTGGGCTTCAAGAAGATCAAGTTCTACACGATGGAGAACGTGGGCGCCGGAAACCTCTCCATGCCGGAGCAGGAGATGCACACTACGGCGTTCTGGCTGCACTTTCCGGCGGCTTTTCTCAATCGGCTGGAGGGTTTCACGCCCACCGAACGGCAGGCGGGCTTGACCGGCCTCGGCAACGTTCTGCGGGCCGTCGCCTCGCTGTTGCTGATGTGCGATCCGCGCGATTTGGGCATTGCGATCACCGAAGACGCCTCGCAAGGCCTGCGCGCTTTCGAGCCGGATCTCTTCCTTTACGACAACTACCCGGGCGGAGCCGGGCAGAGCGCGCCGCTATTCCGGATGGCCCCTCGCCTGCTGAAAAACGCGGCCGAATTGCTCGCCGCTTGCCCTTGCGAATCGGGCTGTCCAAGCTGCGCCGGCCCGGCCGGCGAGATCGGGGAGCGCGGCAAAGAAGCAGCCTCCCGCATCTTGGAACTCCTGCTGGCGGACGCGCGAGACCCCTCCGAGGAGCCGCCTCGCGCCGGCCCGCCGGCCTAGCGCTCAGCTTCCGTTGATCCGGCTGAGCTCTTCCGGAAACACCGCGTAGCCTTCCGGCGGCGGGTAGGCTTCCTCGAGCAGCTTCAGCCGCCTGCGCAGGTAGCGGCTGGGAAGCTGCCGGGGGCCGGGTTCCACGTCAATGTCGCAGCAGATGCCGTGCAGATAAAGCGCCAGCGTGTCCGCCAGGGCTTGATGCGCGTATTCCAGGAAGGCTTTCGTCTCCCGCCGCAGCTTGGTTCCGCGGCGCATCAGGGTCTCTTTGAGATGCCAGCTATCTTGGTCGACTTCGCCGTGGACGCGGCTGCGCAGCTCCTCCCTCAATAGACTGTAGAAGCGGTTTCGAGTCTCCTGGTCGCAATGCTCGGCGGCCAGCTCAGCCACGGCCCGATAGAAGTAGTAGTGGTAGTCGGCCACGCTGCGGTCGCGGATGGCGAACAGCAGCACGATCCGTCCGCTGTCCGTGGTGCGGGCGTAGGCCGCCTGGCGGTTTTCGGGCGGCCGCTCGAAGGTCACGGCGGGGCCCGTGGCGTCGCCCTTATCCTTGGCTTCGGCCTTCTCCAGATAGGGCACCAGGACCACGGAGAAGGGCGGCAGCGCGGCCACAAGCTTCGGCGGCAGGGCCGCCAGCGGCTCGTCTACGTAGTCGCGAACGTCTTCCTCTCCCAGCGGGCAGGCCTGGAAGTAACTGAACCGGCTGCTGACCGGAACCAGCGCTTCCCGGCACTGGGCGGCAAACTCTTCCACTCGGAGGGGACGAGGGTCAACCTGAGAGGACATGTAGCTTCGCTTTCATGGTAGCAAACCTTCTCTGCCCGGAACTTTGTCAATTCCTTTGATAGGGCGGCAACCAGTGTCGCTCCGCCGTCTACCTTCACTCGCTCCCTTTAGGACAAGCCCCTCTTGTGGAGCAGGGCTGCTTATGTGGGTTAAGCCTCTAATGTGGGGCAGGCTTTCTAGCCGGCCTCGGCCCCCTTTACCCACCACCCTCTGCTCACACCAATGCCAAGCCCTGTAGGGGCGGACCAGCCTGTCCGCCCCCCTCTTTTCCCCTCTCCGTGTCCTCCGTGGTCTGTTTTTCTCCGTGTTCTCCGTGTTCTCCGTGGTTTGTTTTCTCCGTGTCCTCCGTGTCCTCTGTACTACTAGCCCGTAGATTCTTTTCCGCGCGCGAAGATTTTTTATGCCGCCATACCTGTTTGGTTGCGGCTCTGCCGCGCTGTGGTTTGCTTTTTCCGTGCCCTCCGTGTCCTCTGTACTACTAGCCCGTAGATTCTTTTCCGCGCGCGAAGATTTTTTATGCCGCAACCGGAGTGAGTTGCCCGCGAGACCACAGCCGCCACGCCTGTTTGGTTGCGGCTATGCCGCGCTGTGGTT
>Ga0308411_10000095_pt1 | contig 48516 bp, 40 predicted proteins | sample HotsprottomLayer_2_FD_203530 | JGI IMG/M metagenome (GOLD analysis project Ga0308411, IMG submission 203530) | Hot spring phototrophic mat microbial communities from Octopus Spring, Yellowstone National Park, Wyoming, United States -... | ecosystem: Environmental > Aquatic > Thermal springs >... | reverse complement strand
CGATCGAACGCAGTTTGTTTTCGGTTTCCCGAAGTTGCCGCGCAATGTGGTGGCTGTGGAGAAGGTAGCTCACCTTGTGCCTGAGCACCTCCGGCTGCACGGGTTTGGGAATGTAGTCCGTGGCTCCGGCAGCGTAAGCAGCCGCCACGGTGCCATCGTCAGACAGCCCTGTGAGCATCAAAATGGGCACCTGTCGGTAAGAGTCAAGCTGGCGCAAATGGCGGCAGAGCGTAATGCCATCCATCCCCGGCATGGCGACATCGAGCAGCACCAGGTCCGGCTGAAGGGCCGGGGACTGCTCCAGGGCCGTGAGGCCGTCGCGGTGCGCCACAACCCGGAAACCTTCTTTTTCCATCAGGATGGTCAACAACCGCCGCACCGTGTCGTCATCATCCACGATGTGGATGAGCGGTGCTGATGGCTCACGCAGTGCAGTTTTCGCTGGTTGGGACACGGCCGTAATTTTCCAAAACAGCGTCCGGCTTTGGTCAGCTCAGGTGAACAGGGCACCCTCCCGGTGCCCCCCACTCTACTTCCCCCCTAGCCATCTGACCGGAGACAACCAGACGGCACAGGCGTTTGCATATCACTCCTAAGCACCCACGGGTAGGTCAGGAGCGGCGTATTGGCGGGTGTGCCGGGTGGCGGCGCTGTGGCTTGACGATTCTGGGGGCTTCCCCTTTGTACCGCAACAGCACCACCGTCTGGGGCGATTTGTCCTGCAAGGTGATGACACTGAGCAGCTTGTCCGTGCCGTTCGTCCAATCCGCCGTCGAAAACTCCACACCCTGCGACCAACTGCTCCGTTCAAGTCCAAAACCCCGGTACTGTTCCTTGAGCTGCTGGTTGTAAAACGCATACACCTGCTCCTGACTCTGATCGCTGGCCAGAATGAGGGTGCCGGAGGTTTTCCTGGCATCCACAGCTTTGGCCAAAAGCCTGGCTCCGGGATAAATAATCACCCATGGGGGCAGCTTACCTGATTGCCCGGACACGTCATCTGAAGCAGGCATTCCGACCGACCCAGCCTCAACCAATGGGCCAAACTCGATGGACCGCAAGGTCCGATGCTGGCGGTGAACGAAGTGAATCGCCTTGAGGTATTCCCGGGTGAAAAGAAACCTGTCATCACTATCCAGTTCACACTCGAAGTGTGTGGGCTGAAAGTCGAGGTCGGCCAGGTCCCCAATCTCACTCATCGGATGACGATAGGCCGACTCGAAATCGGTGCTTCGGGTGTACGAAACATAGATGAAGGTTTTTCCTGCCAACGCCGGTGCCACCCTGGCCGGCAACGCCCCAGCCGGTGAGGCCGCAGCGGAGACCATGGCCACCCGAACGGTCTCATTGGCCGTTCCGGTCAGCCACAGTTCTCCGTAGCGTGGAGCCAGAGCCATGAAATCGAGAGTGAACTGGGTCTCGTTGATTTTTTCCTCATACGACTGCCTGTAGAAGTCAAAGGCCGTGCGTGGGGAATCGTTCGTCACCAGCGTGAAATATCCGCTTTCTGTCGCGGCGTCACCGCTGCTGCGCGCCACAAAGGTGGCGTAGGGATAAACCAACACCCAAGCGGGCAGGTCATGGGTTTCGGCTGTGACTTCCTGCCCCGGCGATGACTGTCCTGACGCTTGGCCGGGCATCTGGGTCGGCGCTGGAAACGGCAGCCGGCCGGTTTCCTGCTGGTTACGTGAATGCCGCAGGTGAGCTTGGTTTTTACCATCGCGCTGGCGGCCGGTTTCGCCAAGGCAAACTCCCCTTGGCAAGGCAACCTCCAGAAAAACCAAAAAACCAGAAACTATCCATGCCAAGCTGGCGATCCAGCGACTGGCGATCCACCGTCGTGTCATCAGTTGAAACCCAAACACAGACAGGGTGTTTCCCCACGGCTGCCTGGTGATGCAAAGCTGCCTGAAAGATACCTGGGAAAAAGACGTAAAGCGTATTTGCGCAACACTGAAGAAGCGTTGCCGTGCGCGATGATACCACGAAAAGGCTTTCTGCACGCCAACTGTCTGTGTCTTTTCAGCCTCCGCTCAGCCTCCGCACCTGACCGCTCTCCCCTGCCCCTGTTTTCCATCCTCTATCAGCGGCCCTCCAAAAAACGGTACGGCACAAACACACCCAAGAAAGACATCTTTGAGACGTTGGCACACTTGATCGGCTTTTTTCGCTCTTAAGGGCGACCGGGGAATAAGCCTACGGTGAGGCAGAACATGCGCGCTGTTGGCTGCGAGTTACCCCACCGCGCGGAAGATGAGGTGCCAAGTCATGTTGCTCTTTCAGGGCGTGCCGGTTTCCCAGAAAACGGATGATCATCAGACCACGACGCATCAGGGAGCGGCCCTACTGTCGGATGAAGCGGCGCTGCTGCGGCAAAGCCTTGACCATCTGGGACATGTCTTCTGGGTGGCCACCTGGCCGGAAAAAAGGCTATTGTACGCCAATCACGAATTTGAAAAGGTCTGGGGTATTTCACCCGAAGTCGCCACCCACGAGCCGGACTGCCTGACCGCGGCCATCCATCCCGACGACCGCGCTGGCTGGATTGCGGCCCACTCCAATCCAAACGGTTCAGATACGGAATACCGCCTCTGTCGCCCGGACGGTCGGGTGCGCTGGCTGCGGGAGAGTATCTTCCCAGTCCAGGATGCCGCCGGACGCCCGATCCGTCTGGTCGGACTGGCCAAAGACATCACCGCCTACAAGCGTCTTGGGGATGCCATCCGGGAAAGTGAAGAGCGGTTTCGGAAGTTCTTTGACCTCAGCCCGTCGCCAAGCTGCATCTTCAGTGCGCGGACGGGCAAGGTGGTCGAAATCAACACGGCCTTTGAAGAACTGACGGGATACACCCGCAGTGGGGTTCTCGGCCACTCCTTGGGCAAGCTGAATTTGTGGCTCGATCCGACGCTGCCCGCCCTGGTGCTCCATGCCCTCCGCCAGAAAGCGACCCCACAAACCTTCGATACGACCATTCAGACGCGAACCGGCCAGATGCGCGATGTCACCGTCGCGGCCAACCTGGTGACGATTGGCGGACGCCCCTGTGTGGTGGCCGTCGCCACCGACCTGACGGAATTCAACGCCCTGCGCCGCCAGCTTACCGAAAGCGAAGCCCGCTTTCGCTCACTGGTGGAAAACGCGCCGGACATCCTCATCTGCACCACCCTCGACGGCGAAGTGACCTACCTCAACCATGCCGATCTGGGCTGTCAGGAAAGTACCCTCCTGGGACGGAACCTGCTCGACTATGCAACCGATGCCAATCCCATCCGTGCGGCTATGCGCGAGGTGATGACCACGGGACAGGCGGCTTCCTTCGAGGCGCAGTTTCACTTTACCGGGGAACTCCAACACTGGTGCGCCGGGCGCGTCGCCCCCATCCGGTGTGGCGAGAACATCACCGAACTGCTGTTCCGGCTGCGCGACATCGAGGGCCGCAAAGCCGCCGAACTCGAACTCCAGAAACTCTACGCCGAGATTGCCGAAGCCAACACCAAACTCCGCGAACTGGACCGGCTCAAGGCGCGCTTTGCCGCCATGCTCGTCCACGATCTGCGTTCCCCGCTGGGCTGTGTGTACAGTGCACTGGAACTGTTCGAGACCATCGGAAAGACCGATGACGACACACGCCACCTGATCGGTGTCGCCCGCAACAGTCTGGAGCGGGCCCTCACCCTGCTCAACGAAGTGCAGGAAGTCTATCGCAGTGAGGAAACCGGCATCACGCTCAACCGCACGTCATTCAATGTTACAGCCCTGCTCCAGGAAGCCGTGGACGGCATCCGCCCGGAAGCCAACCGCAAAAACATCATCCTGAAGTACGAGCTGCCGGATGCCGCCCACCTCCCGCCGCTGCTGGCCGACCGCAGCAAGCTGCTGCGCGTCATCAGCAACCTGCTGACCAACGCCGTCAAGTTCACCTCAAAAGGCGGGGTGGTCATGCTCAACGCGGCCGTGGTCAACGGCATGGGTGTCAACATCGGGCGTGATTTCATCGAAATCAGCGTGACGGACACCGGCATCGGCATTCCCCCGGAAGACCTGCCCTACGATGTCTATCGGCAGTCGCGCAACAACCGTTCCGGCGTGGGCGTCGGGCTGGGACTGTCCATCGTCAAGAGCATTGTCGCTGCCCACGGCGGAGACGTACGGACGGCGGAGACGTACGGGTGGAAAGCCAGCCCGGTGTCGGGACGAGTTTCACCGTGTCCCTGCCCATCAGCGCCGTGGATGAACCGCCGGAAGCTCCACCATCTGACTGTGACCAGACGCCCAACCCAACGGCAGCCGGAACCGGTCCAGCAAACTAACTCCGGCTGTCAGGCTCAAGAATCGAACGCGCCCGTGCAAAACAGGCTTCGGCTTGCAGGCGGCGCCCCTGCCGGTCGTGGAGCACGCCAAGATTCTTGAGTGTTTCGGCGACCTTCGGGTGGTTTTCCCCCAGACGGCGCTCGAAGATGTCCAGCGCCCGTTCCAGCAGCGCCTGGGCTTCGTCGTACTTGCCGCGTAAATCACAGGAGACAGCCAGGTTGTTGAGCGTAACCGCCACGGAGAGATCGTCGGGCCCATGCGCGTGCTCACGAATGGCCAGCGCCCGCCGCAGGGCGGCTTCCGCCTGGGCGTAGTCGCCATCCTGGTCGCACATCCGCGCCATTTCGCTGAGCAGGGGCGCAATGTGCAGCGTGTCGTGGCCATGAAGCGCTTCCAGAAAAGCAATGGCGCGGTCATAAAGCTGGACGGCCTCGGCGATGCGGTCTTCGTCAGCCAGCATCTGCGCCAGGTTGGTGAGGCTGGTGACGAAGCCGCCGTACTGAATTTCGAGTGCCTTGGCGTCGGCTTCGATGGCCCGGCGATAAATGGCCTCGGCCTGCGCCGTTTCCCCCAGCATATCGAAGGTCATCGCCAGGTTGTTGAGACAGGTGGCAAAGCGCGGGTCGGTTTCACCGAAGCGGCGCGCCTCGCGTACGGCGTCAGAAAAAAGAAACCGCGCTTTTTCGTAATCGCCTGCCTCAAAGGCTTTTACCCCAGCCTTCCAAAAGCGTTTCCACTCGTTGCGGCGGCGCGCATGAGTCCGGGCAAACGCCTCACGCTGAACATCGGTTTTGGGTTCGACTGGACAAGACGCAGCCTGTGCCCTTTCACTCACCGTTTCACGACCTCCTGTTGGCACTTGCGGCGCACAACGCCGGACATTCAGAGCTTGACGCAGACATTTTTGATTTCCGAGTAGAATTCGAGCGAGTGGCGGCCGCCCTCACGTCCGATGCCGCTCAGTTTCATGCCCCCGAAAGGCGTCCGCAGGTCGCGCAAAAACCAGCTATTGATCCACACCACACCTACGTCGAGCGCGTGCGCCACCCGGTGGGCGCGCGCCAGGTCGCGCGTCCAGAGCGCCGCGCACAGGCCGTAGTCACCGGCGTTGGCCAGCGCTACCGCTTCTTCCTCCGTATCGAAAGGCGCGACATGGCAGACGGGGCCAAAAATTTCCTCGACAATGCAGGGAGTGTCTTCCGGCAGGCCCGTCCAGACCGTTGGTTCGACGAAGTAACCCTGATCGTATGGCGGTGGAAGCGCCGGACAGCCGCCCCCGGCGTGGATTTCAGCCCCGGCCGCCCGCGCCGCCGCATAATAGCCAAGCACCTTTTCCCGGTGCGCTGCTGAAATCAACGGGCCCAGTGTCGTGGTCTCGTCTTCAGGCGGCCCGGGCCGAAGCTGTCGGGCAGCCAGCGCCAAGGCGTCAACAAAACGCTCAAACACCGGACGCTCGACATACACCCGCTCCGAACAGAGACACACCTGCCCGCCGTTGAGAAAACTCGACCGCGCCACGCCGGCTACTGCGCGGTCAAAATCGGCATCGGCAAAGACGATGGCGGCATTTTTCCCGCCCAACTCGAACGAAAGGCGCTTCGTCCGGGCGGCTGCCGTCCGCATGATGGCCTGTCCGGTACGGGTTTCACCGGTGAAGGTAATGGCAGCGACATCCGGGTGCGCCACCAGCCATTCCCCGACGCTTCCCGGGCCAAAGCCATGGACGACGTTATAGACGCCCGGCGGCACACCGGCCGCCGTCATGACCTCGCCCAGCAGCGTCGCCGTCGCCGGTGTTTCCTCCGAGGGCTTGACGACCACCGTATTGCCCATCACCAGGGCCGGTGCGATTTTCCACGTCAGCAGCAGCAGGGGCAGATTCCACGGACAAATGACGCCCACCACGCCCAATGGCCGCCGCAGGCCGTAGTTGAGCGCCCCGGCGCCGTCGTCCGTCGCCGTTTCAAAGCATTCCGTGGCCAACCCGGCGGCCAGATCGGCAAAGATGCGGAAGTTTGCCGCTCCACGCGGGATGTCCAGGGTACGCGCCAGCGCACAGGGCTTGCCGGTATCGGCGACCTCAGCCTGCAAAAACTCCGCGCTGCGCGCTTCGATCCCCTCGGCAACGCGCCGCAGCAACCGCGCCCGCTCGGCGACCGGAAAACGCCGCCAGGCAGAAAGAGCCTGTTTGGCGGCCGTAACGGCGGCATCGCAATCGTCCGGTGTTGCCAGTGCCACCTCTGCCGTCACCGCGCCGGTTGCCGGATGATAATCAGGAAAGCACTCCCGCCGGCCTCCCGGACGAAACTCCCCGGCAATGAAGAGCTGCCACTTGTTCATAAGCTGTGATTCCCCTTGAATGCTGGGCTTACTCCAGATGCCGGACCCACTGGGTGAGCACCGCGTCATACCAGTCTGCATCGGCCCGGTTGGGCACGTGCTGGATGCCTTCGCAGACGTAGTTCGTCGCCCCGTCCAACTGTCCACTTTCGACCGGGACGACGCCATCGCCCCACACCGTGCCATCGCCGCACACCAGCCGGTAGCTCTGATAGGCTGCCATTTCGGCCAGCGTACCGGGAAAAGCTCCGCGAATGGCGCGGCCGATGACGGCCACATACTGCACTGTCCGGTAGAACGCGCCCGGATAGCAACTGTTGACGAAATCCATGGTGCGGCGCGTCCAGGAAAGCAGACTGGTGTGCGGACAGCCCAGGGTGATGAGCGTAGCCGTCCGCCGGTGGCCGCGGTAGGCAATGCCATCGTAGTTCTCATCGCCCAGATACAGACGCGCCACGATGCCGCCGGCGCTGTGGGTGACAAAGTTGAGCCGCCCGGCCGCATGTTCGCGGCAGGCTTTTTCAACCGTGGTGTGCGTCAGTTCCAGAAGGGAGCGGTAACTGCCCGTTACCGAGGCATAGAGCCAACTGGCCTGGGTCAGGGGCACAATGGCGACCGGGACGCGGCAGGCCGTTTCCAATGTCGTGGCCAGCGGCTGGTAGGCCGTCCAGTCCACGAGAAACCCGCCAATGATGACAATGGGATGCCGACACGCCACATGCACCACCCTGGCTTACACACTCACAGGGCGCAGACGCGCTCATAGACGGCGCGGTACTTCCGCGCTGCCCGGGCCCAGGAAAAATCCGCCCGCATGCCGTTCTGCTGAAGCATGCGCCACACGTGCGGCTGACGATACAGCAGCAGTCCTTCGTAGATTTTCTCCATCAGGCGGTTGGCATGGTAGGCCCGGAACTTCAACCCGTTGCCTGTGCCGGTTATCCGGTCGAAGTCCTGAATGGTGTCATCCAGCCCGCCGGTGGCCCGTACAATCGGCACGGTGCCATACTTGAGGCTGTAAATCTGATTCAGCCCGCAGGGTTCATAGGCTGAGGGCATAAGAAACATATCGCCCCCGGCTTCCATCTGGTGCGCCAGTGGCTCATTCAGCCCAAAGTAAACGGCCACGCGCCGGGGAGCGGTGTCACGCAGGTGTTGAAAGAAGACCTCGTAGCGCGGATCGCCCGAACCGAGCAGCAGAAAGTAGGCCCCGCTGTGCAGAATGCGCCACGCGACATCCCGTACCAGGTCCAGTCCTTTCTGGTCGCTCAACCGGGAGACGATGACAATGGCCGGACGGTCCAGCTCGACCGGCATGCCGAAGCGCGCCAGCAGGTCGGCTTTGCACAGGCGTTTTCCGCCAAGGTCTTCTGGTGTGTAGTTGGCAGCGATGTGTGGGTCAGTAGCTGGATTCCATTCGTCGTAATCCACGCCATTGAGGATGCCCACCAGATCGTGTCGCCGCAGCCGCAGCAGACCGTCCATGCGGAAGCCGTACTCTGGTGTCTGGATTTCCTGGGCATACCGCTCGCTGACGGTCGTCAGGGCGTCCGAAGCCAAAATGGCGCCCTTGAGCATGCTTCCGGCGCCACTGAACTCCAGCCCGTCGGGCCCCTGGCGCAAATCGCCGGGCAGGCCAAAGTAGGCCAAGTCGTTCAAATCAAAAAAGCCCTGAAACGCCAGGTTGTGGATGCTGGTGATGGTTGCCGTCCGGGCAAAAAACGGATCGCCACGCAGGGTCGTACGCAGATAGACCGGAATCAGCCCCGTCATCCAGTCGTTGCCGTGGATGACATCCGGCGGCTTGCCAAACCAGCGCGTCAACTCGATGACGGCCCGGCTGAAAAAGGCAAAGCGCCGGGGGTCATCCGGCTCGCCGTACAACTTGCGTCCGCGATGAAAATACGCCGGGGCGTCAATCAGAAATATCTCCACTCCGTGCCGGCGCTCCCGGAACACGTGGGCGGTTTGCACCCCGAAACCAAAGGGCACCGGCAGGTCGCCGACATACTCGCCAGCCGTGATGAAACCATAGCGCGGCGTCACCACGCGCACGGTCAGACCCGTTGCGGCCAGAGCCTTGGGCAGGGCGGCGGCTACATCGGCCAGGCCGCCGGTTTTCGAGTGCGGCGCAAGCTCAGAAACAGCAAAGACAATGTCCATGGATGAATGGGCTGCAGGGACTAGGCATTCATCGAAGCCAGAAATTCGGCGTTGGTCTTCGTTCGCTCCAGATGGCTCAGCATCAGCTCCATGGACTCGACGCTTGACAGCGGACTCAGCACGCGCCGCAGTACGAAAATCCGGTTCAGGTCTTCCTTCGGGACGAGCAGTTCTTCCTTGCGGGTGCCGGACTTGTTGATGTCCACGGCCGGGAAGATGCGCTTCTCGATGAGCTTCCGGTCGAGGTGAATTTCCATGTTGCCCGTGCCTTTGAACTCCTCGAAGATCACGTCGTCCATCCGGGAGCCGGTGTCAATGAGGGCCGTTGCAATGATGGTCAGGCTGCCGCCTTCTTCGAGGTTGCGGGCTGCGCCGAAGAACCGCTTTGGCTTTTGCAGGGCGTTGGCATCCACACCGCCGGAGAGAATCTTGCCGGAAGGCGGCACAGTGGCGTTGTGCGCCCGGGCCAGGCGCGTGATCGAGTCCAGCAGAATGACGACGTCCCGCCCGTGCTCGACGAGCCGCTTGGCCTTTTCGATCACCATGTCCGCCACCTGGACGTGGCGCGTCGGCGGTTCATCAAAGGTCGAACTCACCACTTCACCCTGGACGCTGCGCTGCATGTCGGTCACTTCTTCGGGCCGCTCGTCAATGAGCAGCACGATGAGCATGACCTCCGGGTGATTGCGTGTGATGGAATTCGCAATGGATTGGAGCAGCATCGTTTTGCCCGTCCGGGGCGGTGCGACGATCAACCCCCGCTGCCCACGGCCAATCGGCGTCACCAGGTCGAGCACGCGCCCGGAGAGATTTTCCGGCGTGCTCTCCATCCGCAGGCGCTTGTTGGGATAGAGCGGCGTCAGGTTGTCAAAGTGTACCCGCTCCCGGCGCAGATCGGGCGGCTCGAAGTTGATGGCCTCGACCTTGATGAGCGCGAAGTACCGCTCGCCTTCCTTGGGCGGCCGGATTTGCCCGGAAATGGTGTCCCCGGTGCGCAGATCGAACTTCCGAATCTGTGACGGCGACACGTAAATGTCGTCCGGGCCGGGCAGGTAGTTGTAGTCCGGGGCGCGCAAAAAGCCGAACCCATCGGGCAGGCACTCCAGGACGCCTTCCGAGAAAATGAGGCCTGACCGTTCAGTTTGGGCCTGCAGGATTTTGAACACCAGTTCCTGCTTGCGCAGGCTGCCCGCACCGGGGACTTCCAGTTCCTGGGCAATCCGCACCAGGTCGGACAGCGGCATGTCCCGGAGTGTCGCAATATCGTAAAAGCCGTTTGCGGATGGGGGGGATTCCCCATTCCCGACGGCGACAGATTCAGCCGGTTCCAGCATTTCTTCCATGGCAGATGTCATGATGGTGAGGATGGATTCAAGGCATCCGATGTGCAGCCGTATCGGTTTTCTGGATTATGGGCTTTCAGCAATCGGTCGCGTTCAGACCGGTTCAGCTTTCAGTTTCAGGTTCCAGGGAGTTGCGGCGGGGCTTCCAGGCGGCGATGGCGGCGTGGATGACCTCCCAGACCTGCTCCGCACCGGCGCGGGTCAGCGCAGAGTAGGGCAACACGCCCGGACCATAAACGGCGCGCAAAGCCGATAACCTGGACAGCAACTGGGATCGGGAAAGCTTGTCGGCCTTGGTGGCCACGACACAGAAACGACGCGACATCGCAGCCAGCCACTCATACATCGTCAGGTCCAGCGGTTGGGGTTCCAGGCGGGCATCCACGATGAGCACGCACAAGGCCAAGGCGGAGCGGCGGTTCAGGTAGCCCTCAATCATGGGTCGCCAGCGTTCACGGACAGCTTGTGGTACACGCGCATAACCATATCCCGGTAAGTCCACAAAGCGAAGTTCGCGGTTGATTTCAAAAAAGTTGATGAGTTGTGTCCGGCCGGGCGTCTGGCTGGTCCGGGCCAACCCACGCATCCCCAGCAGCGAGTTGATGAGGCTTGACTTGCCGACGTTCGACCGCCCCAGAAACGCGACTTCAGGCAAAGTCGGAGGTGGGTACTCCGCCGCCGCCGTCGCGCTTTTCAAAAACGTCGCCGCAACGACCTTCATTCGACCGGCACCGATGACAGGTGGTCCGTGACATCCGTGTTCCAGATGGGTGGCAGTTCATCCGCCAGGGTCTTGTCCGGCAGGTTTTTGTCATCCACCAGACGGGCACCCGGCAACTCGACCAACGCCACGGACAGCACCTGTTCCATCTGTTCCACGAAGTGGATGTCAAGGGCTTCCCGAACTTCATCCGGGATTTCGGCCATGTCCTTTTCGTTGTCCCTGGGCACGAGCACCGTACGGACGCCAAGGCGCAGCGCTGCCAGCAGCTTTTCCTTGAGTCCGCCAATCGGCAGAACCTTGCCCCGCAGGGTGATCTCACCGGTCATGGCCACGTCCTGCCGGACGGGAATCCCGGTGAGGGCCGACACCAGCGCCGTCGCCATGGTGATGCCGGCCGAGGGGCCGTCCTTGGGAATGGCGCCTTCCGGTACGTGGATGTGAATGTCCTGCCGGCGGTAAAAATCCGGCGCAATGCCCAGTTCGGTCGCCCGCGCCCGCACGTACGTCATCGCCGCCCGCGCCGATTCCTGCATCACATCCCCAAGCTTGCCGGTGAGAATGATCTGGCCGCGCCCCGGCAGCAGGGTGGTTTCCACGAAGAGCACTTCGCCGCCGACTTCCGTCCAGGCCAGCCCCGTGGCCATGCCGACTTCGCTGCGCTCCTTCAGGCGGGCGGGCTGATAGCGTATGGGGCCGAGGTACTCCGGCAGGTCGGCCGCCCGGATGGTGGCCCGGTAGTCCGCACGCTCACTTTCGGGTGTCAGCAGGAGCTTCCGCGCCACCTTGCGACAGATGGTGGCCACGTCCCGCTCCATGTTCCGCATGCCGGCTTCCCGCGTGTAGTTCTGGATGATCGACACCAGCGCGTCTTCCGTGAAGTCAATCTGGGTTTCCCGCAGGCCGTGTTTTTCGCGCTGCTTCGGAATCAGGTGCCGCCGTGCAATTTCGAGCTTTTCCCGCTCGGTGTAGCCCGACAGACGGATGATTTCCAGGCGGTCGCGGAGCGCCGGTGGAATTGTATGCAGGACGTTGGCCGTGGCAATGAACATCACCTGTGACAGGTCGTACTCCACGTCCAGATAGTGGTCGCGGAAGGTATCGTTCTGCTCCGGGTCGAGCACTTCCAGCAACGCCGCCGCCGGGTCGCCCCGGTAGTGGTCGGCGGTGAGTTTGTCCACTTCGTCAAGCAGCATCAGCGGGTTGATCGTCCCGGCCTTTTTCATCATCTGGATGATCTGGCCGGGCAGCGAGCCGATGTAGGTACGCCGGTGGCCACGAATCTCGGCCTCGTCCCGCACGCCGCCCAGACTCAACCGCACGAACTTCCGTCCCGTGGCCCGGGCAATGGATTTGCCCAGACTCGTCTTGCCGACGCCCGGCGGGCCAACGAAGCAGAGAATGGAGCCCGGCGGACGGTTGACGAGTTGGCGCACCGCAAGGAACTCCAGAATGCGGTCCTTGATTTTTTCCAGCCCGTAGTGGTCGGCATCCAGAATTTGCTGCGCCGCCTGCAAGTCGCGGTTTTCTTCCGAACGCTCGTGCCAGGGCACGCTGATGAGCCATTCCACATAATTGCGCGACACGGCAGCTTCGGCTGACATCAGCGGCATCTGTTCGAGGCGGCGCAACTCGCTCATGGCTTTTTCGTGGGCGTCCGCCGGCAGGTTGGCAGCTTCGACGCGCCGTTTGAGTTCTTCAAACTCCGAACGCTCGTCCTTGCGTCCCAGCTCCTTGTGGATGGCCTTGATTTTTTCGCTGAGGTAAAACTCCCGGTGCGACCGCTCCATCTGCTTTTTGACGCGCCCCTGAATGATCCGGTCCACCTGAAGTTTTTCCAGCTCGATGTCAAAAATGTCCACGAGGCGCAGCAGACGGTCAGACAGGGCGACGGTTTCCAGCAGCTTCTGCTTTTCCTCGACCGAAATTTTCAGATGGCTCGCCACACTGTCGGCCAGGCGGGCCGGGTCCTCGATGCGGAGGTCCGCATGCAGGTTTTCCGGGTTGTCCGGGCTTTGCCGTACATACTGGTCAATGAGACCCGTGAGCTTTCCGACCAGGGCGGCGATCCGGGGGCTTTGTTCCCGGTCAACCGGGAAGCGCTTGACCATGGCCATCCAGCAGCCCTGGACTTCCCCAAAACGAATGGCCTGCCCACGTTCGAGGCCTTCAAACTGAACCTTGATGTTGCCATCCGCCAGTTGGAGGTGGTGCGTGATACGGGCCACCGTACCAACCCGGTGCACCTGCTCCGGCATGGGTTCTTCAAGGGTCGGGTCGTGCTGCGTGACCAGAAAGATCAGGCGGTCGCGCTGAAGGGCGGCGTTCAGCGCCAGCACCGACGGCTTGCGCCCAATTTTGAAGCGGATAGTCGTGTGGGGAAACACGACCACATCACGCACTGGCACCGTCGGAAAACGCGCCACATTGTCGGGCAGACTGTCGTGGAACTCGTCCATGCAAAACTCTACAGGTTATTCCTAGCAGGAGGCTGGCCAACCGCTGTGGCGCCAATGGATACCGGAGAGGGCAGGTTGGCTGCTGTCTCTCACGCTGCCTTCTCCGGGAGCGGCAGGTGAACACGCCGGTCTTCGACCATTTCACGGGTCACGGTAAACTCACGGATGCGCTTCTGGCTCGGCAGGAAGTACATCGCATCCAGCATCAATTCTTCCAGAATCATCCGCAACCCGCGTGCGCCCACTTTGCGCTGATGCGCCATGCGGGCAATGGCACGCAGGGCATCATCGGTAAACCGCAACCGGACGTTGTCCCACTCGAACTGTCGCTGGTACTGCTTGATGATGGCGTTCTTGGGCTTGGTCAGAATGTCAATGAGCGCTTCTTCATCGAGTTCGTGGAGCGTACCGATGACGGGAAGCCGTCCGACAAACTCCGGGATGAGACCATACTTGATGAGGTCTTCCGGCTGTACCTGGCTGTAGATACCTTCCGTTTTCGAGGCCGGACGCCGGTCAATCTTGGCATTGAAACCAAGGGCTTTCTTGCCGATACGCCGCTCGATGATACGTTCAAGTCCGCAGAACGCCCCACCGCAGATGAACAGCATGTTGGTGGTGTCCACCGGGTAGAATTCCTGGTGAGGATGCTTGCGTCCGCCTTGTGGCGGCACGCTGGCAATCGTCCCTTCGAGAATCTTGAGCAGCGCCTGCTGAACGCCCTCGCCGGAGACATCGCGGGTAATCGAGGGGTTGTCGTCCTTACGGCATATCTTGTCAACTTCGTCAATATAAATGATGCCCTGCTGCGCCCGCTCAATATCGCCGTTCGCCGCCTGGAGTAGCTTGAGGATGATGTTTTCCACGTCCTCGCCGACGTAGCCAGCTTCGGTCAGCGTCGTGGCATCCACGATGGCAAACGGGACGTTTAGGATGCGTGCCAAAGTCTGCGCCAGAAGCGTCTTGCCGGTGCCCGTCGGGCCGATGAGCAGGATGTTGCTCTTGGAGATTTCCACGTCCCCGGCCGTGCGGTTACGCAGCATGTCGATCCGCTTGTAGTGCTGATAGACAGCAACCGCAAGCTTTTTCTTGGTTTCATCCTGCCCGATAACGTAGTCATCCAGGAATGCCTTGACCTCAATCGGGCGCGGCAGGTAGGGACGCTGCGTGACGGCTTCCTGGCGTGCGTCGTCGTTGATGATTTCATTGCAGATGTCAATGCACTCATTGCAGATATAAACGGTCGGGCCGGCAATGAGCTTTTTGACCTCGTTCTGACTCTTCCCACAGAAAGAGCAGCGTAACATGTCGTCTCTTCCTCTCACGGCTGGCTCCACGGCGCGTCAGCAGCGGGCTGGCTTGCGGTCAGCAAGCGGTTTTCATCAAAGCCAACTGCTTAGGTGCGAGATGTCAATACCTGATCCACGATACCGTATTCCATAGCCTGTGTCGCCGACATGATGCGGTCGCGTTCGACATCCGCCTCAATGACCTCAAAGGGCTTGCCGGTGTGCTTGGCCAGGATGTTGGAAGTCAGTTCACGGATACGTTTGATTTCTTCAGCCTGAATAAGGATGTCTGTCGCCTGTCCCTGAGCGCCGCCGGAGGGCTGGTGAATCAGAATACGCGAGTGGGGCAGGGCATACCGCTTGCCCTTTGTCCCGGCGGCCAGCAACAGCGCCCCCATCGAGGCGCACTGCCCGATACAGAAGGTCACGATGTCGGGCTTGACGAACTGCATTGTATCGTAGATGGCCATTCCGGCCGTAACCGAACCGCCGGGGCTGTTGATATAAATCGAGATGTCGCGTTCGGGGTCTTCAGACTCCAGAAACAAAAGCTGCGCCACAACGAGACTGGCAACGGTGTCATCAATGGGCGTGCCAATAAAAATGATGTTGTCTTTGAGCAGGCGCGAGTAGATGTCGTAAGCGCGTTCGCCGCGACTGGTCTGCTCGATGACCATGGGAACGAGAGCCGCTGTCGGATGAATCATGGCAGTGCAACCGTACCTTGAGGGCTATTGAGATAAGCGCCACGCGCGACTGGCGTGTGGGCGCAGGGGCCTGGTCATGGTTCTATTGGTTTTCGGACAGGAATGAAACCGTTTCTTCCGGCGCTGGAGCAGCGGCTGGCAAAACGGTCTGTGTCTCGACCCGCGCAGCACTGCGCACGATGACCAAAGCTTTTCGGTTTCGCAGCGTAGCCCGGACATTATCGAGCTGGTCTTCCCTTGTCAAGCGGGCGCGCAGGGCTTCCAGCGCTACGCCCATCTGCGCCGCCATCTCAGACAAATACTCAGTCAGTTCGGCCTCCGTCACCTGCACGTTGGCTTCGCGGGCCACCTGCTCCAAAACAATTGCCCGCTTGACCTCGACTTCCGCACCGGGGCGCAGGGCTTCGCCCATCTTCTGGAAATCATAGTTGACCTTACGCGGGTCAATGCCCTGCTGCTGAAGGCGTTCGACGAACTCGCCCAGCCGCCGGTTGACCTGCTGTGTCACGAGCGATTCCGGGGCTTCCACTCCCGTCCGTGCCACGAGCTGGTCGAGCAACTGGGTGTCCAGGGCGTCCAGGGCGCGCCGCTCCACATCGGCTTCCAAGTCAGACTGAATCCGTGCCCGTAGGGCGGCGAGGTCCATGCCGGCCACGCGCTGGGCCAGCGCATCATCCAGCGGTGGGCGTGTTTTCTGAACCAGCTTTTCAACCGTGAGATGAAACTGGACGCGCTTGCCGGCAAGGTCGCCGACTCCTTCTGCTGCCGGAGCCGCTTCGGCTGTACTTCCCGGCGCAGCCGGTGGATACTGAATCTCGACGACGACCTGTTCCCCAACCTTCTTCCCGCGCAGCGCCTCGTCAAATTCCCGCCGGGTGGTCTTGCCGCCGATTTCCAGCGTTTCCCGCCGCAGCGTGATGTCCGGCGCGCGCTCCTCAGACGGCACAGGCGCTCCGTCTTCAAGGATGTACCCCTTAAGCGCCACCGTCACCAGATCACCTGGCTGGGACGGACGCCCATCTTCCACCGGCGTTACCGTCGCCAGGGAGTCCTGAAGCTGCTCCAGCACACGCTCCACGTCGGCGTCCGTCACTGGGACGACCCGCTTCGTGCCTTCCAGGCCCTCCAGCGGGCCGACCGTGAACTCCGGGAACACATCCACGGCAACCTTGAGTACGAAGGGCAACTGATCGGTAAGGCGAATGTCCTGGATGGTCGGCTCGCCGAGCACCTGTAACTGCGAGGCGCGAATGGCTTCCTGAATGGCCTCCGAGCCGAGTTGGGCCAGCACGCGCTCGTGGATGTCGGCCTGAAAACGCTGGCGCACCAGCGACACCGGGGCCTTGCCCGGACGAAAACCCGGAATGCGCACCTGGCGGGCAAGTTCGTGGGAGAAGCGGTTGAAGCTGCGTGTGACACGTTCGGCCGGAAGCTCGATAATGAGTTCCTTCCTGACCGATGACAAATGATTGATTTCGAGTTTCAAGCGGTGTCCTCAGATGCGGTGTAGGCAAGTGCCGCGCCGATGGCGTTAGCGGTAAGGTCTCTGGCCACAGGCAACGGATAGACAAGCGTGTAGTATAGTCGTACCAACGCACGCGACGCAATCCACCCCGGTCAAGCTGGCCGGTGCATCCCCGGAGAACATCTCCATGCAGCGGCGCGAATTGTGGCTTCCGGCATCCCTGACCAGCCACTGGTGGCTGCTGGGGATACTGCTGTCGGTCATTCTGCTGTATGTCCCGACGGTCAACTATGAACGGGTTTTTGACGACCACCTGCAAATCGAGGAAAACCTCCACATCCGCTCCTGGGCCTACATTGGCCGCGCCTTCACCGACCACGTCTGGAGCGGGCAGCCCGGCTATACGCTCACGAACTCATACCGGCCGCTGTACCTGGTCTGGATGACGGCCAACTATGCATTTTTCGGCGAAGACCCACGGGGCTGGCATACAACTTCCCTGCTGTTGTACCTGGCGGCCATCGGCGGAGTCTGGTGGGCAGGTGGGCTTCTTCTGGGCAAGGGGCCCGGACGTGTCCTGGCGACGGTCATCTTTGCCCTGCACCCGACGCATGTGGAATCTGTGGCCTGGATTGCTTCCTTTCCCGATGCCCTGCTGATGCTGTTTTTCACCTTGGCGCTCGGCCTTCATCTTCAGGCCGCGGGCTGGCATCCGCACCATGGATTTGGCTGCACCGAAGACTCATCGCTTCCAGCCACGTGGCAGCGGGGCTGGCCTTGGGGACTGACCAGCGGGCGCAACTGGCTGTCCGCCGGCGCGCTGGCCGCCGCCCTGCTCACCAAGGAATTTGCCGTGTTCTGGTGGCCGATGGTCTTCCTGCTGCATCTGACCCAGCGGCCTGGAAGCTGGCGGATGCGCTTCAGCGCGGCACTGCACGCCCTCTGGCCGCAGACGTTCGCCCTTGCCGGATACTTTGTTGCACGCCGGTTGGCGCTGCCCGGTGTGTTTGAAGGGACGCCCTACCTTCCGTGGCTGACAGTGGCCCTGACGGCCCCGCTCGTGCTGTGGACGTACGTACAGTTGCTCGTGTGGCCCGTCGGCTTGCGCCTTGAATACGAACTTACGTACGTGACCAGCCCGACCGACCGCCTGTTCTGGTTGCCGCTGATGGGCTTGCTGGGGGTGGGCATTGGCGCGGCGTGGGCGCTGCGCCGCGCTCCGCTGGCACTGACACTGCTGGCCTGGATTGGGCTGCCCCTGTTGCCGACGCTCAACCTGCGCCACTTTCGTCCGCAGGAATTTCTCCACGACCGCTATCTTTTCCTTCCGACACTGGGTTTTGCTCTGCTGCTCGGTTGGTGCTTTATGGTGTGGCTGGAGCGCCTCACCAGCCCGCAAGCCAGGGCCCTGGCAAGCCTCCTGCCCATGTCCGGTGTGCTGATAGGGTACGGTTGGCTGACGGCGCAGTACGTCCCTTATTGGCAGAATGACCTCGTGCTCTACCGCCGGATTCTTCACTTTCACCCGAATAACGTCTTTGCCTTGGGCAATCTGTCGGATGCCCTGCGCGCGCGGGGACGCCTGGATGAGGCCATTGCCTGCCTGGAACGCGCCTACGCCCTGGCTCCGCACGAAGACCGGCTGGCGCGCGCCCTGGGCAATGCCTACTGCCAGGCCAGACAGTTTGAACGCGCCATTGCCGTGCTTGAACCGTGGCTGAAGGGTGATGAAACCACTCTCAACCAGAGCCTTGCCTGCTACGACTACGGTTACGCGCTGCTGGCGACCGGCCGCCCGCGTGAAGCGCGGCCCTATCTGGAGCGCGCGGCCACGCTGGCGCCGGATGACGCCCAAATTTGGTTCACTCTGGCCGAGGCGCGGCGCGCTCTGCACCTTTGCCCGGAAGCCGCTGCTGCCTATGCTGCGGCCCGGCAACTGGCTCCCGACCGGGCGGACATCGCTCAACGGCAGGCCGACCTCGCTCAGGACTGCCCATGACCCAACTTATGTCCGACCGCCTGCTTTCCATCGTCGCGCCCTGCTTCAACGAAGCCGAGGGTCTGGAAGCCTTTCATACGGCGCTCACGGCTGCGGTGGCGGCACTGCCCTACGATGTGGAAATCATCTACGTGGACGATGGCTCAACCGATGCTACGCCACAGGTACTGGCCCGTCTGCGCGCCCGTGATGCACGGGTCAAGACGCTGACCTTTTCCCGCAACTTCGGACACCAGGCGGCCCTGTTGGCCGGACTGGATGCTGCCCAAGGTGCGGCCGTCATCACACTCGACAGCGATCTACAGCATCCGCCGGAACTCATCCCGGAACTCGTCCGGGCGTGGGAACAGGGGGCTGACATCGTGTACACCATCCGCCGCGAAACTGCTGACGCCAGCTTTGGCAAGCGCCTCACGAGTTGGCTGTTTTACCGGCTGCTCAACTGGGGATCGGGAACGCCGATCATCCCCGGTGCGGCCGACTTCCGGCTGATGAGCCGCCTGGCGGTGGACAGCTTCTGCGCCATGCGTGAAACCCACCGCTTCAACCGTGGTCTCGTAAGCTGGTTGGGGTTTCGCACGGCAGCCATTCCGTTTGACGCCCCGGCCCGTTTCGCCGGCGAAAGCAAGTATTCCGTGACCCGCATGCTGCGCTTTGCCATCCACGGGCTGGTTTCCTTTTCTGTCTGGCCGCTGCGGATGGCGACGCTGCTCGGCTTTGGCATGGCCACCTTCGCAGCACTCTACATTGTCTATGCCCTGTATGTGTTCTTTGTCCTGCGCTGGACGGTCCCTGGCTGGACCTCGACGCTCATCACCGTACTGCTTATCGGCGGCGTACAGTTGATTAGCCTGGGCCTGGTCGGCGAGTACGTCGGGAAAATCTACGAGGAAGTCAAGCGCCGTCCGCTGTATGTCGTTCGTGAGCGTCAGGGTTTTGAAGACGACGTGGGCGAAGGGGTCCGGGCAACTGCGCCGGCTGCTGGGAAGCACTCTGTGTAAACCGTTGGTTCCTCAAGGGTTTCATCGGCCAAAACCGTCCAGGTGCGCAGGCTGGGCGCGGGCGGTATCTGCTGCGTGGTCAGGGTGTCAGTAATCGCCTTCGGCCGCAGCACATTCGGCAATACCTCGCTGTGTTTGACAACCCACAGGCGCATAGGTTTTTCCAGCCGGATTTGGCAGCATTCAGCCGGGTGGTTCCGCCGGAAGCCGCCCGCCGCCAAAAGCGTTCGCTATTGGCGCAAGGCAAAAGGCGTGTGCTAGTAATCACCTGTCCGTTCGTTCCCGGTTTTTCAGATGATACAAAGAACGGTGAACTCAAACTCCTGGAGGAACTATCATGGGCGGTAACGTCATTGAAATCACGGACAGCAACTTCGAGCGCGAAGTGTTGCAGTCTGATCGTCCGGTGCTTGTGGATTTTTGGGCGGCCTGGTGTGCACCCTGCCGGATGCTGGCCCCAACGGTTGAAGCCCTCGCCAACGACTACGCCGGACGGGTGCGGGTGGGGAAACTCAACGTGGATGAAAACAACCAGACCTCAGCCCGCTTTGGCATTCGCGGCATTCCGACACTAATCGTGTTCAAGAACGGGCAGGAACAGGAACGGCTCACCGGCGCGCATCCAAAGGATACCATCGCCCGCATGCTCGAAAAGCACCTGTGAGCAGGCTGGATGCGGCTGGTCGGTGACAAGACCTGGCCTGACTACAACGCGGCCGTCGGCGTTTTCAAGGTGCATACCACCTGGCCGAAAACGCCCTGACGGCGTTTTCCTCTGCCAAGTGAAACACGGATTTCAGAACCGTCTGCGCCTGCCTCGTCAGGAGTGACCCGATGTTGACCGGACATGACATCCGCCATCGCTTTCTCGACTACTTTGCCCGGCACGGCCACCGGATTGTGAAAAGTTCGCCCGTGCTGCCGCCGGATGACACCCTGCTGTTTACCAACGCCGGAATGAACCAGTTCAAGGATGTCTTCACGGGCCGCGAAACCCGCGACTACACCCGCGCGGCTTCGTCCCAGAAGTGCATCCGCGCCGGCGGCAAGCACAACGACCTGGAGGAAGTCGGCAAGACGGCCCGGCATCACACGTTTTTTGAAATGCTGGGCAATTTTTCCTTTGGCGACTACTTCAAGGAAGAAGCCATTGCCTTCGCCTGGGAACTGCTCCTGCGGGAGTTCGAGCTGCCGCTGGAGCGGCTCTGGTTCACGGTTTACGAGGACGATGACGAAGCCTTCGCGCTGTGGAAGAAGGTGGGCGCACCCGCCGACCGCATCCTGCGCTTTGGCAAAAAGGAAAACTTCTGGCAGATGGGCGAAACCGGCCCCTGCGGCCCCTGCTCGGAAATCCACTATTTTCTGGGCGATGATCTGGCTGACAACCGGCCGGAGTACGTCAACGGGCCCGGCGATACCACCGTTGAAATCTGGAATCTGGTCTTCATGCAGTTTGAGCGTTTCGCCGACGGCACGCTGAAACCGCTGCCCAAGCCCTCTGTGGACACCGGTGCCGGACTGGAACGCCTGGCCTCGGTTCTGCAGGGCAAGAAGACCAACTACGACACCGACCTCATCCTGCCGATCATCGAACAGATAGCCGCCCGCGCCGGCAAACCCTACCACTACGACAGCCCGGACGGCATTTCGATGCGGGTCATTGCTGACCACGCCCGCGCCACAGCGTTCTCCATTGCCGACGGCATTTATCCCGGCAACACCGGACGCAACTACGTGCTGCGCAAAATCATGCGCCGCGCCATCTGGCACGGGCGGCGGCTGGGGATTGACAACCTGTTCCTGCACGACATCACGGCATTCGTGGTCGCGCACATGGCCACGGCCTTTCCCGAACTCCAGACCCAGGCCGAGGTCATTGCCCGGGTCGTCACCACGGAAGAAAAGCTGTTTTCGACGACGCTGGCTGCCGGCCGCAAGCGGCTCGATGAAGCATTCCGGCGCGCCGAGCAGGGCGTGGTCTCCGGCGCGGATGCCTTCGATCTCTATCAGACCTATGGCCTGCCCCTTGACCTGATTGCCTACATTGCCGAGCAACGCGGGCTGCGGGTGGACGAAGCCGGCTTTGAAGCGGCGCTGGCGGAAGAGCGTATTCGGGCGCGTGAAAGCTGGAAAGGCGGTGCAGCAAAAGCCGTGGCCCCGGCCTACCAGGCAGCGCTCGACGGACGGCCAACCGTTTTTCGCGGATATGACCACCTTTCCCTGCCTGACCTGCGCGTACGGGCTGTTATCCGGCAGGGCGAGCTGGTCGAAGTCCTCCGGGCTGGCGAAACCGGCGAAGTCGTGCTCGATGAAACGCCGTTTTATGCCGAATCCGGCGGCCAGGTTGGCGACACGGGACTGCTCGAAAATGAAGCCGCCACGCTGCGGGTGACGGATACCGTCGCGCCAGTGACAGGTCTCATCGTGCATCGCGTGGAAGTCCTGCGCGGTGAAGTGCGCGCCAATGACCAGGTGACAGCCACCGTGGATGCTGACCGCCGCCGGCGCACGATGCTCAACCATTCCGCCACCCACCTGCTGCACGCGGCACTGCGCGAAGTGCTCGGCGCGCACGTCAAGCAGGCCGGCAGTGAAGTTGCGCCGGACAAACTGCGCTTTGACTTTACCCACTACGCGGCCCTGTCGGCTGACGAAATTGCCGAGATAGAACGGCTCGTCAATGCCCAGATTCGGCGTAATGCCCCGCTTGCCAAACGGGAAATGGCGCTTGACACGGCCGTTGCCGCCGGCGCCATTGCCCTGTTTGGTGAAAAATACGGCGATGTCGTGCGGGTCGTCGAAGTACCCGGCTTTTCGATGGAACTGTGTGGAGGCACGCACGTTACGGCCACAGGCGACATTGGGCTGTTCAAAATCATCAGTGAAAGCTCGATTGCCGCTGGCGTCCGGCGCATCGTAGCCGTGACCGGCGAGGCAGCCTTTGAGCGATTCCAGGCCGATGAGGCCATTCTCTCCAACCTCACGGCCACATTCCGCCTCGGCGACACCAGCGACATTCCGGCGCAGGTTGAGAAACTCCAGACCAGCCTGCGCCAGGCTGAGCGTGAAATCGAAGCCCTGCGGCTCAAACTTGCCCAGCAGCGCGCTGAAGCGGCGCTGGCCGAAGTGCGGACAATAGGCGACGTGCGCGTGCTGGCACTCGAAGCGGCCGATCTGGACAAATCCGGTGTCCGTCAGTTGGCGGAATACCTCGTGGGTAAGCTGGGGCCGGCCGTGGTCGTCATTGGCATTCGCAGCGGGGAAAAGGTTTCGCTCGCCGTACGGGTGGCTGATGCGCTCACCAACCGCCTCAAGGCTGGTCACATCGTGCGTGAACTGGCGGCCATTGTCGGCGGCGGCGGCGGCGGTCGCGCTGACTACGCCGAAGCCGGCGGAAAAGACGCCGCCAGGCTTCCTGAAGCCCTCCAGGCAACGCCGGCCATTGTCGAACGTTTCCTTGGCTGAGGTCCCAACTTCTGTAACCCGGAGCCGTCCTGCATGACCACGGATGCCATTGCCTTCTTTCTTGACCGCTATGGGCTGACCACCGGCGACCTCGACGCCCTGCTCGGCGAAGCTCTGGCGGCCGGCGGCGACTATGCCGACCTGTATTTCGAGTATTGCCGCACCAACGCCCTCACCTTGGAGGAACGCCTCATCAAGACGGCCAACCGGTCGGTGGCCCAGGGAGTCGGCGTGCGCGTCATTGCCGGAGAAAAGACCGGCTATGCCTACACCGACGATATTTCACCGGCCAGCATCCGGCAGGCAGCGCGCACGGCAGCCTGCATTGCCCAGGCAGCCCAATCCGTTGGCCCCGTGGCCGTGACGCCACAGGCCAAGGTGCATGACCTGTATCCCCAGACGGAAACCGGCGATGATCCCCCGATAGAACGCAAAATCGAGCTGCTCAAAGACATAGACGAACGGTGCTATGCCGCCGACCGGCGCATCCAGAAGGTACAGGCCAGCCTGACCGACGAATGGAAAGTCGTCATGGTGGCCACCAGCGAGGGCGTTCTGGCCGGCGACATCCAGCCACTGGCGCGGGTTGGCGTCGTGTGCATTGCCGACCAGGATGGCGAACTCCGGGCCGGACGGGCCGGCGGCGGCGGACGGCGCGGCTTCGGGATGTTCACCGAGGGGGAACTGGCCCCGGAAGCGCTCGCGCGTGAGGCCGTCCGGCTCGCGGTGTTGCAGTTCGACGCCGTGGAAGCACCGGCTGGACCCATGGAAGTCGTCCTGGGGCATGGCTGGCCCGGCATCCTGCTCCACGAAGCCATCGGGCACGGACTGGAAGCCGATTTCAACCGCAAGAAAACCTCCGCCTTTTCCGACCTGCTCGGACAGCGGGTGGCCAGTGACGCCTGTACCATTGTGGATGACGGAACACTCCCCGGCCGGCGCGGCTCACTCAACATGGACGACGAAGGCCACCCCACTTCCTGCACCGTCCTCATCGAAAAGGGCATCCTGCGCGGCTACATCAACGATTACCTGAACGCCCGGCTGCTCGGCGTGCCGCGCACCGGCAATGGGCGGCGGGAAAGCTACCGGCACATCCCTATGCCACGGATGACAAATACCTACATGCTGGCCGGAACGGAAACGCCCGAAGACATCATCCGCAGCGTCAAGCGCGGACTCTACGCCGTACAGTTTGGCGGCGGCCAGGTGGACATTACCAGCGGCAAGTTCGTTTTCTCGGCCAGTGAAGCGTACCTCATCGAGGATGGCCGCATCACAGCGCCGGTTAAGGATGCCACGCTCATCGGGCACGGGCCCGATGCCCTGACGAAAGTCACCGCCGTTGGCTGTGACATGGAACTCGATCTCGGCGTCGGCACCTGTGGTAAGGACGGGCAAAGCGTGCCAGTCGGCGTTGGTCTGCCAACTATCAAAATTTCGGAGATGACTGTCGGCGGTACACAGCGGTAACATCGTTTCCTCTGTGCCAACCGTCTGTGCCAGAGTCAGCCAGGACACCATCACCACCACATCAAGAGGAAGCTTTCGACCATGAAGCACCTGGTTCGGATGTCGCTCGCTCTGTGGAGCGCCTGCTGTTTGTTGACTCTCCCCCTCATGGCGCAACAGCGCCCGCGCGTTGTCACGAACGATGACCTGCGCCGGTCGGTAGCTGTGCGGGTGGATTCGGGTAATAACCACCCCAGCGGGCCAGCCGCTCCCCTTGATGAAGTCCAACCACCACCAGTTCCACTCACCCTGCCTGACCTGGTTACGGCCCGCCTGCTGAGCTATTCCCGTTCGGTACAACCGCACGGCATCTACTTCGAGGCGTTGGACGGTACACCGGTTCTGAGCCTGAACGAAGGGTTGATGTACAACCCGGCGTCGGTCACGAAGGTCATGACCTCAATGGCGGCGCTTGAAGCCTTGGGGGTCAACTACCGCTATCCGACCCGCATCAGCTACACCGGCGCGATAGACTGGTCCACCGGGACGCTCATGGGCGATCTGGTGTTCAGCGGTGAACAGGACCCATCCTTTGTGACGGAAAGCCTGTTTCTCATCGGCGAGAAGCTCTACGAGATGGGCATTCGCAACGTCCAGGGCAACCTTCGGATCGGGTCCGGCATGCTGCTCAATCTGCGCTCACAGCCGGCGGTTATTGGGAGCGAAATTCTCACCACCCTTGACCGGAGCCGCTGGACGCCCAAAACCGAAGCCGTCTGGAACGCGGTGCGCGGCGTCAGGGCCTTCAGCCAGATGCCGGTCTATCACGGCATCACCATTTCGCCCGGCAACGCTCTTGCTGATGACCACACGACGCCCCGTTACCCCTTGCTGGAGTATCGCTCGTCACCGCTTCTGAAGATTCTCAAGTCCATCAACGCTTACAGTCACAATGAAATGACCCACGTTGTCGGCGCGCGCGTCGGCGGTGCGGCCGGCGTGCGGCAGTACCTCATCGAAAAGGTCAAGCTGCCTCCCCAGGAAGTTTATCTGCAAACGACCTCCGGCCTTGGGCAGAACGCCATTACGCCCCGCGCGACGGTCAAACTCATGCGCTATGCCGTCAACTGGCTCGAAAAACGGAACATCTCCCTGGGCGAACTGCTCCCGATAGCCGGGATTGACAACGGCACGCTGCAACGTCGCTTCACCAGCCCGGACCTGATAGGCACCGTCATCGGCAAAACCGGGACCCTGTCTTCCACAAGTGCGCTGGCCGGCATTCTGTACACCCAGAAGCGGGGGCTTCTGTTCTTTGCCATTCTGGAGCGCGGCTCTCCCCACAGCCTGCGGCCGCTTCAGGAAGAGATCATCTCGATGGTAGCCGCCGACAGCGGCGGCGCACTGCCACTGGCCCTGGGGTCGGAGATGTCTCCCTCGCTCTGTGAGGACGCAGAAGTGATGGAGCGCGTGACGGCGCGCACGGCCGGCACCAGCCGGTAAGCCATATCAACCGCTCTGTGGCATTCCAGGCGTGCGGAGCAGTCGCCCACCCGGAAAGACCGGCTTTGGTTCGGGCTGCGGCACTTCGCCCAGTGCCTGGGCCAGGTCGGCGATGAGATCGTCGGGATGCTCCAGCCCGATGGACAGACGGACCAGGTTTTGCGGCGCGCGGGTGTCGGGCCCTTCCGCCGAAGCGCGATGCTCAATGAGACTCTCCACCCCGCCGATGCTCGTGGCGTGGGTGAAAATGCGCGTACGTGACGGCAACGCCTTGGCGGCAGCGGCACCTTCCTTGAGCGTGAACGACAGCACACCCCCAAAGCCACTCATCTGCCGTTTGGCCGTCAGGTAGCCGGGATGCTCCGGCAATCCCGGATACAGCACCCGTTCAACGCGCTTGTGCGTCGCCAGAAAGCGCGCCACCTTGAGCGCCGTTTCGGACTGCGCCCGAACCCGGCAGGGAAGGGTTTTCAGACTCCGCTGCAACAGCCAACAGTCAAAGGGTGATGGCACCGCGCCGCCAATGACCTGGATGCGCCGGAGCCGCTGAAAGAACTCGTCCACAACGTTCGTCACCACCACCCCGCCGAGCACATCACTGTGTCCACCCAGGAACTTCGTCGTCGAGTGAACGACCAAATCCGCGCCAAACTCGAACGGCTGCTGAAGGACGGGCGTTCCCAGGGTGTTTTCAACCACCAGACGCGCGCCATGCGCGTGGGCAATAGCCGCTGCGCGGGCAATGTCCACGATGGACAGCAGCGGATTGGAGGGCGTCTCAACCCAGACCAGCGCCGTCTGCGGGCGCATGGCGGCGGCAATGGCTTCCGGGTCGGTCGCATCCACGAAGGTGGCTTCCAGCGCCCAGGCAGCAAAGATGTCTTTGAGCAAAACGGCCGTACCGTAGTAGGTATCCTGTGCGATGACGACGTGCTGCGCTGGCGTCAGCGCCTGAAAGATGGCCGCGGCCGCCGCGTTCCCCGAAGCAAAGCAGGCGGCAGCCGCACCGCCCTCCAGCCGCGCCAGACTGGTTTCCAGCGCCTGCCGGTTGGGGTTGCCTTCACGGGTGTACTCAAACCCACGGGGGCAGGCTCCGGTGGCATCGCGCTCGTAGTTGGTGGCCAGATGAATCGGCGGCATGACGGCCCCGGTTGCCGGGTCCGGCGTCCGCCCGGCGTGAACAGCCAGAGTTTCGATGTGGCGGGAGTCGTGATTGGTCATTGCTTTGGGTTCGGCAGCCGGTGCTTCTCCGTTGAGTCTCAGTTGAGGGTCTTGTTGCCGGGCGTGTCCTTCTCGATGCGTGCGCCGCCGTAGTTGCGGTAACGAACGCCGCTGCGGTCGGCATAAAATGAGTAGCGGCCATCGTAGTTGTGCCGCTTGGGAACGGCATAGACAGCAAAGTCCCGGCGGTCGGGCGTCAGCTCGATTTCAATCGTGTGCCCGAAGATTTCGCCGTTTTCGAGCGATGCCAGCAGGCGGGCGATGTCTTCCCGGAACTGGTTCCGGTACGCAACAAGTTCCGGGAGCGTGCCGTACTGCCCCCGGTTGTTGCGGGCAAACACCTGCTCGATTTCCACCAACTGCGTCACCAGCCGCGCCATGGCGTCTTCGTTCTGAAACATTCGGATGAAGACACCTTCTTCGCTCAACTTGAAGAAGCTTTCGCCGTGGGCCAGGGCCAGGGCCTGGGTTTCACGGTCGCCGATGAGCCAGCGTCCGTTGCTGCGAATGAGTCCAACCGAGGCCGTTTCAGTTTGTGGCGACTGGTTGCCGGGTGCAGCCTCAGCCGGCACGACGACAAACACCGTGGCGTCATCTCCGGTGATGGTTTCGCCGCTCGTCGTGAGCTTTTCAGGAATCTTTCCGATCAGCTTGAGAAATTCCGGCTTCAGTTCGTCCAACTGCTGGGGCGTCATTTTTTCAACGGCCGGGCCGCAGACGTGCAGTTGGAAAGCCTCAGTCAACCGCTGCTCCCGCAGCAGGCGGTAAAACATCTGGACGGTATCCGTTGGCGTCAGCCCAGAAGCCGGCTTTGGGCTGGTTGGCGACTGGGCAGCCGCACTGCCCGTCAACCAACCTGCCAGCAAGAGCGCCAACCAGAGTGACGTAGTTTTCAGCCGCATTGTGGTCTCGCTGCACCTTTCTGTATTTTTTCGGGTTTCAGGGCCGCAGCCGGTACAGCATGCGCGGGAAAGGTATCGTTTCGCGGACGTGCTCCAGACCGCATAACCAGGCAACACACCGCTCAATGCCCATGCCAAAGCCAGCGTGGGGCACCGTGCCGTACCGGCGCAGGTCAAGATACCATTCAAAAGCTTCGCGGGGCAGGTTGTGCTCGGCGATCCGCTGTGCGAGCCGGTCGTAGGATTGCATGCGCTGGCCGCCGCCGATGATTTCCCCATAGCCCTCCGGGGCGAGCACGTCCATGCACAGGGCCAGTTCCGGGCGTTCCGGGTCTTCTTCCATGTAGAATGCTTTGACCTGCGCCGGATAGCGGTGGACGATCACCGGCCGGTCAAACTGCTGTGCCAGGTAGGTCTCATCCGGCGCACCGAAGTCGCCTCCCCAGACAAAATCGTGTTCGAGCTTGCCGGCCAGATGCGCCTCGTGAAGCATCCGCACAGCTTCATCGTAGGGCAGGCGTGGAAACGGCGCGGCAATGGCTTCCAGCTTGCTTGTATCGCGTTCGAGCAGCTTGAGTTCTTCCCGGCGGCGCTCCAGGACGCGCGCCACGATGAAGCTCAGGAAACGCTCAGCCAGCACCATCATGTCTTCCAGCGTTGCGTAGGCAACTTCCGGTTCGACCATCCAGAACTCTGTCAGATGGCGGCGGGTCTTGGACTTTTCGGCCCGAAACGTCGGGCCGAAGCAATAGACCTTGCCGAAGGCGGCAGCAGTGGCTTCGTTGTAAAGCTGCCCCGACTGCGTCAGGTAGGCTTTGCCGTCGTCGAAGTAATCCAGCTCGAACAGGGTCGTGGTGCCTTCACAGGCCGCCGGCGTCAGGATGGGGGTGTCGGCCAGAATGAAGCCATCGTTGTCGAGAAAGTCGCGGACCGCGCGGACAACTTCGTGCCGGACGCGCAGGATGGCGTGCTGCCGTTTGGAGCGCAGCCACAGGTGGCGGTGGTCCATCAGAAACTCGATGCCGTGTTCCTTGGGCGTGATGGGGTAGTCCTGCGTCAGTTGAACGATGGTGAGGTCGTGTACGTCAAGTTCGTACACACCGGGTCGTTTGGGGTGTTCGCGGGGCATCCCGGTGACGATGATGGAAGATTCCTGGGTCAGCGCCGCCGCCCGGTTCCAGACTTCTTCGGAAACAGCGTTTTTGGAAACTATTCCCTGCACGATCCCGGAACCGTCCCGGATTTCGAGAAACAGCAGTTTTCCGCTCGAACGGGCGTTGTAAAGCCAACCCTTGATGGTGACGGTCTGCCCAAGGTTGGCGGCAAAATCAGCAATCCGCACGTGATTCGTCATGGTTGTTTCAATATCGTTGGGAGCATCACGGGACAAACTTGTGATAGCGTGAGCCTTGTCACGATTGTGGGAATAGCATGCCGAAGCACGACGAGCAAACCAAGCCAGAGAGCAATGAGGGGATGGAACTGCTGACGGCAGCGCGCGCCCTGCAACGCATGCTGGAGGCGCTGCGGCTGACCGCAGACCGTGATACTCATCTGGAGCGCACGGCGGAAAACGTTGCGGAGTTCTGGGCGGAGTTTTTTGCACCCTTCATTGCAGACCAGCCACCGCCGGTGGTTTCAACCTTTCCGGCCGCAGAGCTGTCCGGTCAGTTCATTGCCGTTGGCGGGATGTCGTTCCATTCGATGTGCGCCCACCATCTGACGCCGTTTTTCGGCGCAGCTTACGTGGCTTACGTCCCCGCCGCGCTGGCGATGGGCATTGGCGCGCCGGCCAAACTGCTTGAGCACGCGGCACGCCGGCCGCAGCTTCAGGAACGCCTGGCCATGGATGTCGCTACTGCTATCGAGCGGGTGTGTCATCCCCAAGGCGTGGCCGTCTGCCTGATTGCGCGTCAGATGTGCATGGAAATGCGCGGCGTTCGCGCGGACGGGTCTGTGGAAAGCACCGTCCTGCGGGGATGCTTTCAGGAAGCCCCGTGGCGCGAGCAGTTTTTCAACTATCTTTCCCGCCAGGCAACCAGCCGGGGCGGGTGATATGGAGTCTCATCAGGAATGATTCGTACCAAGTCCTTTGCAACCGGTTTCACTGGATTGGTTCTGGCGTTTGGTATCGGCGGACAAGCGTCTGTCGGGCATACCGTCGTCGAGCCTGCCGTCGTGCAGGAACCCACGACCGGCGTCGCTCCCAAGCCCAAAGCCCCGTGGAAAGCGCAGGAGGAGTTTCACTCCGTCCTGGCCGGAACGTTTCACCCGATGGAAGATGGCGACTTTGGCCCGGTACGCAAACGGGCGGCTGAAATGGCCCGCAAGGCCCGGCTGTGGGCGCGTTCCCGGCCGCCCAAGGGCTATGATGCAGCAGCACTCCGTCCACTGCTGGCAAAGCTCGAACGGGAGGCGGCTGAGGTCGCCCAACTTGTGGCCCGGCAGGCCAGCGATGAGGAAATCAAAGCGGCGCTCAACAAACTCCACGACCGCTACCACGAAATTGCGGGCGAATGTCGCTGAAAACCACGATGTCGCAGAATCTGGAACGCCTGACGGCCGAACTGCGGGAACTTGAAGCCCGGCTCCGACTGGGCGGCGGTGAAGCCAAAATCGAGCGCCTCCACGCCCAAGGGAAGCTGACGGCCCGCGAACGCATTGCCGGGTTGCTCGATCCCGGTTCCCCCTTCCTCGAAATAGGCCTGCTCGTGGCCTACGACCGGTATGACGGACAAGCGCCGGCAGCCGGCGTGGTGACGGGTATCGGACGCTGCCACGGACGCGAGATTGTGGTTGTAGCCAATGACCCCACGGTAAAGGCCGGCGCCTGGTTTCCCGAAACCATTACGAAGATGCTACGGGCCCAGGAAGTGGCCATGCGCTGCCGTGTGCCGATTGTCTACCTGGTGGATTCGGCCGGCGTCAACCTGCCCTATCAGGGAGGCGTCTTTCCCGGACAGTATGGCGCGGCCCGGCTGTTTTACTACAACTCGCTGATGCGCCGGCATCTGCGCATACCACAACTGGCTGCCGTGATGGGGCAGTGCATTGCCGGCGGCGCCTATCTGCCGGCACTGTCGGATGTCATCGTCATGGTTGAAGGCACGAGTTTCATGGGCCTTGGCGGGGTCAACCTCGTGCGCGGAGCGACGGGGCAGACCTCGGACCCGGAAGCTTTAGGCGGTGCGCGGATGCACACCACGGTTTCCGGTGTGGCACATTACCGTGAGCCGGATGATGCGGCCTGTCTGGCGCGGCTCCGGCGGTTGGTGGCGGAGCTGCCGCCACCGCCGCCCCGTGCCGTTTCGGTTGCACCGGCGCGGCCTCCCCGGCGCGACCCACGGGAGGCATATCAAATCCTGCCGGCCGATCACCGGCTTCCCTACGATGTTGAAGCCCTGCTTGACACCCTGCTGGATGCTGATTCCTTCGATGAGTTTCAGGCCGATTACGCCCGTGAAATGATTTGCGCCCACGCGCGGGTCGAAGGCATCCCGGTTGGGTTGATTGCCAACCGGCGGGGCCTCATCAAGTCCACCGGCGACCGGCCACCGCGCTTCGGCGGCATTGTCTATCGGGAAAGCGCCGAGAAGGTGGCCTACTTCATCGAAACCTGCAACCGGCACCGCCTGCCCCTGCTTTTCGTGCAGGATGTGTCGGGCTTTATGGTCGGCGTCGAAGCCGAGCAGTCCGGCATCATCCGCGCCGGCGCTCACTTCGTTGAAGCCATGGCGACGGCCACCGTGCCCAAGCTGGTGCTGACGGTCAACCATGCGTCGGGCGCTGGCTACTACGCCATGGCCGGACAGGGTTTCGACCCGAACTTCATCTTCTCGCTGCCCACCGGACGCATGGGCGTCATGGAAGGTGAATCGGCCGTCATGGCGCTGTTTTCAGCCCAACTGGAACGGCTCAAGGCGGAAGGAAAATCGCCGGACGCCGACTTGCAGGCGGAAATGGATGCCGTTCGGGCCACCTACGAAGCGCAGCTCGATGCCCGGTTTGCGGCAGCGCGTGGTTTCTGCGATGCCGTGCTGCCGCCGGAGGACCTCCGTCCAATGCTCCGGCTGGCGCTTGAAACCTGTCTCAATCAGCCCGGTCCACACCTTGGGCCATTTGTGCTGACGGGAAACCTGCTGTAGTCCGTAACTTCGACGCCAGCGTGTTGATTTTGTCGCCCCGGAGGTCAGGTGCTCAGCGTTGCCCGACCTTCGGGCTTTGCTCAGCTCCTGGTGTGTCGCTGCCAACCGTATCGCCTTCGGTGCCAGGTTCCGGCCTACCGGTTTCGGGCAGTTCCGGCGAAGGCACAAGGGCCGACAGCTCCAAGGTAGAACCGGGCATCGCTTCGGCTGGTAGTTCTGATGCCTCCCATTCACCAGCCATCACGACGGGATGTTCGCCAGACTGGAGCGCCCCCACAACGATATTGTCCACGGTGACAGGCGGTGGTTCGACAACCGCCGGCACTGTTTCCAGGGGTGCTGTTCCCGATGATGCCGTTTCCGTCGGCTGGGTGGGTTTTCCAACAAGTTCTCCCGTGCCCCCTGAAACCGGTGGCTGACTGGGTTGTTCATCAGGTACTTCAACGCTGCCGGTTTCTGCCGGAGAGGCCGTGGCTCCACTCAATTCGGGTTTCTCAGCCGGGCGATCCGGTGAAATTGACCACTCTCCACTTGGACGCAGAGCTTCTGTCTGTTGCGAGTCCCGCTTGCTTGGAGACTTGCTGATGTCGGTCACGATGGCATCCAGTTCGTGAAAGCGGTCGGCAACGTCAATCAGGCGCGGCGAAGTGTTGGCACGGAAGCCAGCCACCTCAACCCGTACCCCCTTGTAGGCAATCACATTGAGGGCATAAGTAAAGTCTTCATCCCCGCTGACGAGGATAGCCGTGTCGTACTTGTCGGCCAGTGACAGCATATCCACGGCAATTTCGACATCGAGGTTGGCCTTTTTGGTTCCGTCCGGGAAGGTTTTGAGTTCTTTCTGTACGACACGGTAGCCGTTGCGGCGCATCCAGAGCAGAAACCCCTGCTGGCGCTCCGCCTGCTGGTCCACTCCGGTATAAAAGAAGGCCCGCAGCAGCGGGTCCTCCCCCCGGAGGTAGGCCAGGAGCTTGGCGTAGTCTATTTCGACGCCAGCCGACCGCGCGGCGTGAAACAGGTTATTGCCATCAATGAAGATCGCTACCCGGCCACGGTTTGATGGAGCATGAGCGAGATGCGATCCGGAGGAACTGCTCCGGAGATCATTGGATGCCATGCGACTGCTTTCTGTGAACTGAATAAACGGTCAGGAATGTGAAAAGCCGCCTCGTTTTTGGCTTGTCAACATTCTAGTTTCAGTTGGAAAGCAAGTCAAAAGCTGCACAGAAATTCCAGCCCTTGGCCAGCACATCCACACACCCGCAGTTACCTCCGGGGCTAGTGCTATGTGAACTTTTCAACGCGCAGGATGCTCACCGTCTGCATGTAAACCACGGTGGCATAGTGCGGCAGGTAGCGATCGGCGATGTGTGCCAGAATGCTGTTGGCAACAGGCTCCGGCACGATGGTCTCGATGCGGACGTTCTCCCCTTCCCACTCGCTCTTTCGCGCGCCGTGCCAACCCTCGCCATGCACCCGGCTGGCCGTATAGCCACGCGCCCCCAGAGCCAGGATTTCCTTCGTCAGACGCGGCTCCAGCTCGTCTTCGGTAATAATCACCACGAGCTTCATCTCGAATGTTTTCATCGGTGTCCTCCTTTTCAGACCTACAGCCCATAGACCCTGGTGGCAATGAAGTGGTACAGCGGCAGCCCGACAATAATGTTGAACGGAAAGGTGATGGCCAGGGAGGCCGTGAGGTAGTAGGTCGGGCTGGCTTTTGGCAGTGCGACGCGACACGCCGCCGGTGCGGCAATATATGAAGCGCTGGCGGCCAGAACGCCCAAGACCGTCGCTCCCGCCATGGTCATTCCCGCAAGCCGACCGGCAAAGATGCCTGCCACAGCGCTGGCAATGGGCATCAGAATGCCAAAGGCAACGAGAAACGGACCGACTTTCTTCAGGTCTTCCAGACGCCGCCCGGTCACGAGACCGGCTTCAAGCAGGAACAGGGTCAGGACGCCCCGGAATGGCGTGTCAAACCACGGGGCTACCTGCTCCCAGCCGCGCTTCCCTGAAACATAACCAACAATGAGAAACCCAATGAGCAGCAGGGTGCTTTTCCCGGCCAGCAACTCCCGCAGAACCTCGCCCATCGTCCCGCCTTCCCCGGCGTCCAGCGAATCCTCACGACTCTGCAGGCGGGCGATGATGATGGCCACCAGAATGGCCGGAACTTCCATGATGGTTAACAGCGAAGGCATGAACCCTTCGTAGTTGAGTCCCTGCGCCTGATAGACCGCCAAAGCTGCCGGGGCATCGGCCGCTGTCCCGGCAGCAACAGCACCGGCCTCGATGGCGGCCCGCAAGGCTTCTTCCTTGAGCGTGTCGTGGAAGGCAATGGCCTCGCCAAAGGTCACAGCGGACACCGAGCCATAGTGGGCTGCGATGGCCGCCGCGTTCCAGACGTTGAACTTTCCTAGCTGCCGCAGGATGTAATAACTCACTATCGGAATAATGACTCCCAGCGCAATCGTTGCCAGGCCCGGTCGCCAGAAGTCGCTCAGATGACTGATGGAAAGCTTGTAGCCGCCCTTGAGACCGATGGCGACGAGAAGGTAAATCGTCAGCGCTGTGTAGAGGTCTTCGGGAAATTTCAGGTCGCTTTTGACGCGGGTGGCAATGACGCCAAGGATGAAAGCGAGCACCATTGGCGACAACAAGCTTACAAACATCGCTTGGGTAGCGTTCATGGTTTTCCTCTCGTGCGTGGGTGTGTGGCTGGTGGTCGGCTGGCACAGCAGCGCTATGCCAGCCTGGTGGATGCACTACTCGACGAGCGTGATGAGACCGGTGTCAATGTCATAGACGCCGCCGACGATCTTGATCTTGCCCTCACGAAACCGCTTGGCCAGGACCGGCTCAAGGTTTTTGAGCTTTTCGACCTGCATGCGGACGTTTTCCCGGACGGCGTTTTCGACTTCATCGCCGGGCTGGCCCTTGACCCGCTGGGCAGCAGGCTTGATGTCGTTGATGAGGGTGACAATGTGCCCTGGCACCTCCGGCACCCGGACAGCCGCCTGCACTGCGCCGCATTTCGTGTGCCCCAGCACGAAGATGAGCTTGGCACCAAGCACTTCCTCAGCAAACTCGATACTTCCCCACGAAGCGTAGGTTGAAACCTGGCCGGCGGTCCGAACGATGAACAGGTCGCCCAGTCCCTGGTCAAAGACGATTTCGTTGGGCACCCGGGAATCAGAGCAGCCGATGATGATGGCAAAGGGTTTTTGCCCTTTGGCCGTTTCACGAATCCGCGCAATGTCCTGGCGGGGATGGATGGTTTCGCCGGCGGCAAAGCGGCGATTGCCTTCGAGCAGTACCTTGAGGGCGGCTTCGGGGTCGGCCTGAAGTTGCTCATTTGTCAGCGCCGGTGTGCTTTTGGGCGTCTTTTCCTCTGGCGTGACAGCGGGCTGACTGACAGCCGGCTTTGCTGGTGACTTGGACTGGGCAATGGCAGTGGGATGAACAAAGGCCAGCGCCATAAGAGGCGCAAAACAACAGCAAGCCAATCGTCGCTCAAAGGTGTGTCTTGGGGACGACATTCAGGTAATATCCTCCGTAAGGCGAAAGTGGTGGGCTGGCGTCTCCCACCCCGCCGTCCTTCCCAGCAGGATGGCTGCAGCGGGAGTGCCAAACCGAAGTTCATTGACGTTGCCCCCACTTTCGCACTGTCTTCATGGCGTGTCAGTTACTTGAGGTGCGGTCAATTTTTTGCTAGCCTCGCCAACGTTGTATGTCGTAGTTGGCTTCATCTCTGCCGGCCTCTGGTTGGAATCATCCCACCTCCTTGGAACTCACATTGCCTGCGGCTACCCGTCAAAGCATCTCACCCAGGCCGGGTTCAGCACTTCACCGCGTTGCGGCGATAGACGTTGGCTCAAACTCGATCCATCTCATCATTGCTGAAGCCCGTCCGGGAGAAAGACTGCGTATCATTGAACGGGAGAAAGACACCGTACGCCTGGCCGCCGGTCTTACCGAGACTCACCACCTGACGGATGAAAAAATCAAAGCTGCCGTCGCCACGCTCCGTCGTTTCACCGACCTGGCGCATGCGCACGACGTGACAGCCGTGTTAGTGGTGGCGACGAGCGCCATCCGGGAAGCCTGGAACCGGGACGTGTTCCTTCAGCGTGTTGAGCAGGAGATCGGGCTGAAAGTTGAGATTCTCCCCGGCGTCGAGGAAGCCCGTCTCATTGCTCTGGCGGTCGCTGAAGTTACCGATTTCCAGGGTGAACGCGGACTCATCATTGACGTCGGGGGCGGAAGCACCGAGTTCATTCTGACGGACGGCCAGACGCCAACCTATCTGGCCTCGGTCAAGCTGGGCGCAGTTCGTCTTCAGGAGCAGTTTCTGAGCCGGCAGGACCCACCTTCGCGCGCTGAAATTGAAGCCCTCACCACCTACATTCAGAGCGGCCTTGCCCGGACGGTACGTGAAATCCAGGAGGCCGGAGGTTTTCAGCGGGTCGTCGGAACCTCTGGAACCATCCTCGCCCTTGCCGCTGCCAAGCCCGATACACACTCCCTGGAAACAAAGGCCCCAGCGCCCAAGAAGGTCGCATTTACATCCTTTGCATCAGAACTGACCTACGCAGAGCTGCAAGCCCTCAACCGCCGTCTGCAACGGATGCCGCACAAAGCGCGACGCAAACTTCCCGGTGTGGACAGTCGCCGGGCTGACATCATCGTTGCCGGCGGCATCCTGCTGGAGACCATTTTCCGGGAACTGGGTATTCAACATCTGACTACCTGCGAGTGGTCGCTGCGGGAAGGAGTTGTCATCAACTACCTGCGTGAACAGGGCTGGTCGCTTTCCCATACGCCTCTGTCAGCCGGGGACATCCGGGAGCACAGTATTCTCTCCGTTGCCCGCCGGTATGCCTACGAAGCCGGCCACGCCCACCACACCGCCAAGCTTGCTGAGCAGATTTTCGACCAGACCCTGCCCCTCCACGGATTGGGCATGCGTGAACGGGAATGGCTTCGCTACGCGGCGCTGCTGCACGATATTGGCTACCACATCGCACACACAAGCCATCACAAACATGCGATGTACCTCATTCGTCACGCCGAGCTTCCCGGCTTCCATACACACGAGATAGCCATCATTGCCAATCTGGCGCGCTACCACCGTGGCTCACTTCCAAAACGCAAGCACGAAGACTTCACCCGCCTTCTGCCGGTCCATCAGGAAACCGTCACCAGGCTGATTCCCATCCTGCGCCTCGCCGATGCCCTTGACCGTCGCCACGGCGGCAAAGTCAAGGAAGTCATTGTGGAGATGCAGGACCAGAGCCTGCAGATTGTGCCCATTTCCGTGGACAACACGGACATCAGCCTGGAAGTGTGGTGCGCCCAGCAGGTGCTGCCGATTTGGGCAACGGTCTTTCCCGGTTTGAAGGTCGAGATTTGCCCTGAGCAGGCGGCCCATGCGGCTATGTACCGCTGATTCCGGGCGGGCATCTTTTACTACGCTTCATGAAATATCCACATGGATCATGATCTAGTAGTCCTAGTAGGGCCTGTGGAAATGTGGAAAAAAATTACAAGTTATTGATTTTAGAACACTTGGATTTGAATTCGGCTGTGGAAAAAGCTGTGGAAAAAAAGCCCTTTCCTGTGGAACCTGTGGAAAACTTCGGGAGGTGGGCAGAGTTTTCCACAGGTTCCACAGGTCATCCACAGGCAGTTTTCCACAGATCTGTGGAAAACTCCCCTAAGTCTATTTCAATGAACTAATTAGGTTGTTGATGAGCCTGTGGAAATCGTTTTGGGTCTGGTAGAGGCGGGAAATCTTCTCGCAACTGTGGAGCACGGTTGTATGGTGCTTGTTGCCGAAGTGGCGTCCGATTTCAGGCAGGCTGTGGTTGGTGAGCTGCTTGCACAAGTACATGGCGACTTGCCGTGGCACCGCGATATTGCGTGAGTTGTTCTTTGATTTGAGGTCAGCCACCCGCAGCCCGTAGTGGTCGCTGACGACCCGCTGGATCATTTCAATGGTGATGGGGCGTTCTTCTTCCTCAATGTTGAGGACCTCTTTGCACAGCTCAATGTCAATCGGGCGCTGCTTGAGTGAGGCGTATGCCACCAGCCGGATGAGTGACCCTTCCAGCTCACGGATGTTCGACTTGATTTTTCCGGCGATGAACAGGGCCACGTTGTCACTCAGGTCAATTTTTTCCAGATCAGCCTTGCGTTTCAGAATGGCGACCTTGGTCTCCAAGTCAGGCGGCTGAAGGTCAGCAATAAGTCCCCACTCGAAACGGGAGTGAAGGCGCTCCTCCAGCGTAGGGATTTCACGTGGTGGGCAGTCGCTGGAAATAACAATCTGCTTCTGGGCATCGTAGAGGGCGTTGAAGGTGTGGAAGAACTCTTCCTGGGTGCGTTCTTTGCCGGCAATGAACTGAATATCGTCAATCAGCAGCACGTCAATGCTCCGGTACTTCTCGCGGAACGCCTGGGCTTTGTCGTACCGGATGGCATTGATGAGTTCGTTCATGAACTTTTCCGAGGAGATGTACACCAACCGCATGTGGCGGTCCCGGTTGCGGATGGCATGACCGATGGCGTGCATCAGGTGAGTCTTGCCAAGCCCCACGCCGCCATAGATGAACAGGGGGTTGTAGGTGCGGGTCGGCGTGTCAGCTACCGCCATGGCAGCGGCGCGCGCAAACTGATTGCACGAGCCGACAACAAAGGTGTCAAAGGTGTATTTTGGGTTGAGCGGGAGTTCGAGGGGTTCAAGGTCAACAATGCGTGCGCCCGCCAACCCCTCGGAGAGTTCGCTGTCAAAGACACCAAAGGAAAAGGCATCTTTGCCTGACTTGGGAGACTCATCGTCAAGCAACCCGTTGGCAGACTTGGGTTCAGGTGACTCCGTATAGACAAACACCAAGCGCGCCCCACCGCATCCAACGGCTTTCAGGGCTTCTTCGACATACTCATGGTAGGTCTCTGTAATCCAGTCCTCATAGCTTCGGTTGGGAACGCGGAGGTAAATGGTGTCCCCCTGGCAGGCATGCAATGTCACCGGCTTGAACCACGTGCTGAAGCTTTCGTGGTTGATACGCCTTTCGATCTCCCTCAGAAAGGCAGTCCACTTTTCGTCGTCCATCATGACCAAACCCTTGACAATCAACGCTGAGCGCGGCAGATGCCGAGCTGTCTTCAACCGGGAGAAAGGAAGTTTTCCACAGGTTTTCCACAGATGCTCCACAGGCCTGTGGAAATCTTTGGCATAATCCCTAAAGTCTTTTTTTGCAGTTATTTGGAGATAATGAAAAGTCGTTGTCCGGCGTTCAACCTAGCACATGGAAAGCACAGCGACAAGAAAAATCCACAGGCAACCCAGGGAGTTCAGCCCACTGGCGACAAGATTCCGGGAGGTAGGCACAAAATGACAGGAACGAAATTCTGGCTCGTGGTTGGTGTCACCCTTCTTGTTCTGCTCCAAGGTACATCACTCGGCCTGGATGGGCAGGAACGCACGCCCAAGCGTCCCCCGAAAGCCAACCCATCAGCAACACAGGACGAGGTGTTCACCATAGATACCAGCCTGGTGGTTCTCGATGTGGCTGTTTTCGACCAGGACAATCGCTTTGTCGGCGATCTGCGCAAGGAAAACTTCCGTGTCTATGATGAACAGGTGGAGCAGCAAATCGAGTACTTCAGCCGCGATGAAGCCCCGGTGAGCCTGGGATTCGTCGTGGATACGAGTGGTTCCATGCGTCCACGACGGACGAAGGTGATCGAAGCCGTGAAGTTTCTCGCACGTGCGGCAAAGCCAGGCGATGAGTTCTTCCTGGTGGACTTCAAGAACAGGGCTGAGCTGGCTGAAGAGTTTACACCGCGGCCGGCAGACATCGAGGATGCCGTGGACAACATCGTGTGGGGGGGCGGAACAGCCCTGCTCGATGCCATTCAGCTTTCTGCCGAGTACGCCGACAAGGAGGGGAAAAACCGCCGCAAGGCAATTGTCGTCTTCTCTGACGGCGATGAGCGGGACAGCTACTACGACCGCAAGCAGATGCTCAAGCTGCTTCAGGAGTATCAGGTACAGGTCTACATCGTCGGCTTTCCCGATGAAGATGACGATGGCGGTCTGTTCGGCCGCTCGACACGGAAGCGTTCCGTCCAGCTCATCCAAGATATTGCCAAGGAAACTGGCGGCCGTGCCTTTTTCCCGAAGACGCTGGACGAGCTTCCAGAAATTGTGCGTACCATCAATGCCGACCTGCGTACCCAGTACTCAATCGGGTTTGTTCCGAGCCAAGGCCTGCAAGGCGGGGGCTTTCGGCGCGTCACCGTCCGGGCTGAGGATGGAAAGCGCAAACTCGTGGTACGTACCCGCTCTGGCTATACCCCGCGCAAGGGTGACTGACCACTCCACGGTAACTGCCGGCAACTGTGGATAATGAACTCCCCTGCCTGTGGAAAAACTGTGGAAAACCATGAAGTAAAAGCCCCGGCTTGCTTTCCCCACCTTCCCTGCTGGTTGATCTGAGAAGATAAGCCGCTTGTTTTCCAATACTTATAGACACGTAGCCAAAGTCTTTTCACCAGGGGAGGAAAAGCAGAGCTGTGGAAAACCTGTGGAAAAAAGTGTCTAACCAGTCTTTCCCTGAGTACTTGCGGGCAAGCTGCGGCCGTTATGCCGGGAGCTGAGACCTGGCACCGAAGACAAATCCATAGGTCATGTCTGTCAGGCAGGTGATGTAGGGCGGCCAGTCTTTCTCTGGCAATTCGTCTTCAAAGACGCATTTGCGGGCAACCGCCTCGACGGCGTGGACGATGGTTGTCGCTGCCGTGTGCGGATCGGTCAGGCCCGTCAGTCCCAGCGCCATCGCCTTGCGGAGCAACTTCTCCAGGTTTTCTACGGATTCTTCCATCAGGCGCCGGCACAGCGCCCCGACGGCTTCATCCTTGGGAGCCAGGTCGTAAATGAGACGGGTCAGCCCTGGCGTCGCCGCCTTGTTGGCAAAGGTGCGGTGAATACAGCGTTCAATACAACCCCGGAGGTCGCCGCCAGTCAGGTCTTCTTCAGTGAAATTGCTGAAGACGGCATCCAGGCGTTCGGCAATAAGCTGCTCAAACAGCAAAAGTAGAATCTGCCGCTTGTCTGAGAAGTAGGCATAAAACGACCCAATGCTGACACCGGCTGCCGCCGCGATGTCATTCGAGGTCGTTTTCTCGAAGCCTCGTTCCTCGAAAAGCTGGGCGGCAGCCAGGATGAGCTTTTCACGGGTGCGACGGCTGCGTTCCTGCTTCGGTAGTGCAACTCCAAGCTCTGAGCCAATAGTCAGAGAGCATTTCGTAGGCGCGCTCATGATTCGTATCGGAAAGACCGGTCAGGCTGGCCCTTCATCCTAGCAAAGGGTTGTGTGTCGCTTCCAAAACATTTTTCAGGCCAGGTTTTCAGCACTGCGGGTGAGAAGCCGGAAGAAGGGGCTTGTAAAATATGAACCTAAGCTCATATTCTGGTTATACAGGTGATATGAACAAAAGCTCAGCTTCATGTCACATCGAACACAGCCCAAAAAACCGCAGCGCGGTTGACAAAAGGAGTGAAAGCCATGCGACAGGTCATGTTGGTTTCTCTGGCCCTGGTGTTGCTGAGTCTTCCCGTTTGGGCGGCCAAACGGAAGCGGGAGACGGTAATCCCACGGGATTGCACTGTCCAGGGGCAGGAAGTGAAAACAGGCACGTACACGCTTGAGTACGACGACGAACAACCCGGTGAGTTGATCATTCGGAATGGCAGCCGGGAGGTGGCCCGGACGAGCTATACCCTGGTTGAGCTACCCAAGCCGGCAACAGCCGACACAGTGGTGTTCGCAAATAAGGATGGCGCCCGCAAAATTGCCCGCATCGAAATGAAAGGCTCCAAAATGGCCCTTCAGATCGAATAATCCAGCCGGACATCTGTTTTCTGCCGACAGGCAACCGACAATGACAGGCTGGTAACGACCCCAGTTGGGGGAGTGCCAGCCTGTCTTGGTTCAGGGTGAAGCCACCGATAGGGTGGAGTCACCGATTCGGCGTCGTGCGCTCCCGGCTTTTCCACACATCCAGGTCAAAGCGCTGCTCACGGTTGGCTGTTCGCCAGGCCGTTGCATAGACCAGCTTGGTGATGCGGGCCATTTTCTCGAAATCAATCTTGTCCACCGTGTCGGTCGGTCGGTGGTAGTCGGCATGCAGGCCGGTGAAATAGAAAACAATCGGGATGCCGCGCTTGGCGAAGTTCCAGTGGTCGCTGCGGTAGAAAAGCCGCATCGGATGCGCTTCGTCATTGTAGGTGTAGTCAAGCCGAAGCTGGACTGTGGCGGCATTGGTCTGCTCGCTCAGCTCAAAGAGCTGGCGGCTGTGTTTGTCCGGCCCGATGAGGAAGACACTGTCGCGGTCGGTCAGTTCGGCATTTTCACGCCGGTCGTCACCGGGCGGGCGGGAGCGGCCGATCATGTCTATGTTGAAGTTCGCCACTATGGCTTCCAGCGGCACGAGCGGTTCCTGATCAGTAAAGTAGCCTGAGCCAAGCAGGCCCATTTCCTCGCCGGTGTTGAACAGGATGAAGATCGAGCGTTTTGGGCGCTCACCTTCGGCAAACACCCGGGCCAACTCCAGAACGGCTGCCGTGCCGGAGCCGTCGTCGTCGGCTCCGGGAAAGATGACGTCACCCTGCGCCGGCAGGTGGTCATAGTGGGCACTGAGAACGACGTACTCGTGTTTGAGCTTGGGATCAGCGCCATCGAGGATACCGACGACATTCTGGCCGTATTCGACCCGTTCGTTTTCAGTCGTGCGGATGGTACAGCGGCGCTGGGCAGCAACGGATGGCAATGCTGCGCCGGTTCTGGCTGCCTCGTGTACTTGTGCGAGGGTGAGGTTGAACGGGGCCAGAAAGGACTCAGCCGCGGCTGGACTCAGCAGGAAGGTTGGAATGGCTGGCTGACCCGGTGTTGTAGCAGCGGCTTTCGGGCGCACGCGCGGGACAGACCGGCGGCGGGCGTACGCCGCTGCCTGGTCCCAACCCGCGGCCAGCTTTTCGTCCGGGACGAACAACATGGCCCGTGCGCCATGTTCCAGAGCAGCTTTCTCGCGCCAATCGTTTGGCAGGCTTTCCCCGGCCAGAACATCCGGCGTGCCGCTTGCCAGGCAGAGAACAATCCGTCCCTCGGCATTGACCATCTGGTAAGCATCCATTTTTGGGTGGGATGCCCCGTACCCAACAAAGACCATCTCAGCTTCCAGCGACAGATTGGGCAGGGTTGCCGCCGGATCGCGCAGAATGAAGTCCTCGCCATGGACAAAGGGTTTTGGGGCACCCTCCAGCATCAGCCTGGAGTCCTGCCCGCCGGTTCGCGTCACAAAGGGAATTTTCTGGAAAAATGAGCCATCAGTGGCCGCCCCCCGGTAGCCGAAGGCTTCGAGTTGGGCAGCCAGGTAACGCGCTGCGATGCGATTGCCGGCACTGAGGGTATAGCGTCCGCCAAGCTCGGCTGAGGCCAGAAAGGAAAGATGCCGTTTGAGCTGAACGGCACTGATGGCGTCCAGGTTGGACGGAAGCGGTGACGAGCCACCAAAGCCGGCCAGAAAGAGCAGGACGAAGCACGCGGTCAGGAAACGGTATGGTGCAGCAGGTCTGGACATGGCTTTCATGGTTGCGCTGCCGGGGCTGGCTCGGCCAGAAGCTCGTCAATGAGGCTGGAGAATTCGACTTCCGTGCGCTTGGGATGAAACCCGGAAACCCGCCGCCGGATGCGCCCGGCCCGGTCAATGAAGTAGGTTGTCGGCAGCCGTGAAGCGTCATACTTGGCGGCGGCGACAGCACCGGCATACACGGGGAAGGGCGGCGCTGCCTGCTGGATGAAATGGCGCGCTGTTTCGGCCTCTTCGGCCAGGTTGAGCGACAACAGGACGACGCCGCGTTCTTTGTACCGGTCATAAAGCTTGACCAGAAGCGGAAATTCGGCGCGGCAGGGCGGACACCAGCTTGCCCAGAAGTTCATGACCACCACCTTGCCGCGCAGGGAAGAAAGGCGGATGGAGGTGTCATCGGTCAGACTTGGCGCTATGAAGTCCGGCGCCAGCACTTCAGACGCAGGATTTCCACGGCGGGTATCCCCCTGCCTGATGCCGGACTGGGCTGCCACGACCAGGGTCCCCGTCACGAAAAACAAAAGCAACCAGCTCGTGATGTATCGCATAGAACGCTCCACACGGACGAAAGTGAAAGACAAGGAAATACCGCACCGGCCGGGCTATGAAGTGCGGTTTACGACAAAGCGCGCCATTTCGATGAGCAGTTGCGCCCGTTGGCCGAGCGGTGCAAGTACCTCAATGGCCTCCTCGGCCAACGCCTCGGCCTGTTTCCGGGAAGCCTCCAGCCCGTACAGTGCCGGATAGGTCGCTTTGCCGGCTGCCGCGTCCTTGCCAGGTGTCTTGCCCAACTGTTCAGCCGTGGCTGTTTCGTCAAGAATGTCATCAGCAATCTGAAAAGCGAGTCCCACCCGGTCGCCGTAAGCGGACAGCAGCGCCAGGTCGCTTTCGGCGGCATCGGCGACAATCCCGCCGCAAACCAGCGCCCCACGGATGAGCGCGCCGGTTTTGGCCCGGTGAATGAATGCCAGCCGCCCGGCATCAATGGGCTTTCCTTCGGCTTCGAGGTCAACAATCTGGCCGGCAATCATGCCTTCAACCGTACCGGACCCAACGGCCAGTTCCCGGATGACGCGCACTTTTTGTTCGGCAGGGGCATCCATTTCAGCCAGAATCCGAAACGCATGGGTCATCAGCCCGTCTCCGGCCAGAATGGCGGTCGCTTCATCAAACTGCTTGTGGCAGGTTGGCATACCCCGCCGCAGGTCGTCGTTGTCCATGGCCGGCAGATCATCGTGGATGAGAGAATAGGTATGAACCATCTCGAAGGCACAGGCCACCGGATAGAGCCGCTCTGGTGCGCCACCAAAAACCTCGCCGGCAGCCAGCACAAGTATGGGGCGCAGCCGTTTGCCACCGGCCATCAGACTGTACCGCATGGCTTCGTGAATGCGCGGCGGCGGGGTCGTCACCGGCGGCATGAGCTGGTCAAGCCAGCGGTTGACTTCGGGAACCTTTTCCGCGAAGTAGGCTTCAATCATAGGGTGCTTCTGTGCTCCCGGCAGATGAAATCAGAACTTGCAACGATAAGCGTCCTTGCCGGGCAAAACAACCACTTCCCCGGAATGGGCTTGCGCTCTGGCAAAGCCTGAAGACCTGCGCTCTGATGAACAACGATTTGTTGCAGCACGTGGAACGCTATCTGGTAGGGCGTCTGCTTGGCCCCGAGGCGCTGGCCCAGTACGACCGTGGGCCGGTCGGTAAGGCATTTCTGCGCCCGACGGCCAGTGCCCTGGTGCGTCTTTCCGATGATTTTACCCGGGAGCGCCAAAACCTCGCGGAGGCTGCTCCTGGAGATTACTGGCACGACACGCGCTGCCTGGCCTATCTGTTCCACTTTCTGCCACGCAACTATGTCAAAGCCGCCTGGGTGCTGGCTGAACTGGGCGGGCATCCAGATGTTGTCAAAGAACTCACAGCAAAATCCCGGTTCACTGTCCTGGATGTGGGCTGCGGGCCGGGTACTTCGGCTCTGGCGACGCTGTCATTTCTGGCGTCGTTGCAGCCGGCGGCGTTTCAGGTGCGGATCGTTCTGGTCGAAATGTCACCAGCCGCCCTCCAGAAAGCGACGGACCTGCTGCGGCAGGCCGCTGACTGGATCAATGCCGAGCGTCATGAAGCCATGACGCTGCACGTGACGCCACACACCGGCGATGCCAAAAGTACGGGCAGATACCCGCCGCACGCTGCGGCTGATTTCATCTGGCTTTCCAACGTTCTCAACGAGTGCGCCCCGGAGGACGGCCCGCCGGCTGCCTGGGTGCGGGAACTGGTCAGGAAACACCTTGCACCGGATGGCAGTTTGTGTGTCATCGAGCCGGCCCTGCACGCAAGTGCGCGTGCGGCTATGCAGCTTCGTGACGCGCTCCTCGAAGACCTTTCAGAATGTGGAATTTTCGCGCCCTGCACGGCCAACGGGCCCTGTCGGATGCTGGCCGGGCGACCGGAACGGGACTGGTGTCATGTTGCGCTGACCTGGCATCCAACACCGCTGGTCGCCCAACTCGATGCTATGACCGGGTTATCCAGTCGCATCCAGAAGTTTTTCTACTTCGTGCTGCGGAAGGACGGAAAACACGCGACGGAAGCTCGTTCGGGCTGGACGCCGTGGCGCGTCATTGGCGACCTCCAGCGTGAAAAGGGACGTGAAAAACGGCTTGTCTGTGGCCCTGACCGCTGTACGCTGCTGATGCGCTTCAAGCGTGACCGCCACGCCGGTAATGAAGCTTTCAGCGCGGCCAGGCGGGGAGATGTTCTGTGGCTTTCGTCGGCGCCGGTGCCCTTGGCCGATGGGCTGCGGTTGTTGCCGCACACCCAGGTCGAGCGCCAGACTGTAGCCTCGCCCACAACGGAGTAAAACCATGCCGACCCTGCGGATTATCAACGGCACACTGCTCACGAGTGGTCCGCGTCATCAGGTCATCAACGGCAACCTGTACGTGCAGGATGGCCGCATCACGCACCTGGGCAAAGTTCCTGAAACGGCCGATGAGACACTCGATGCCTCCGGGTGCGTAGTGATACCGGGTTTTGTCCAATCGCACATTCACCTGTGCCAGGCCCTGTTCCGGGGCGCAGCCGATGATCTTGAACTTCTCGACTGGCTGAAGACGCGCATCTGGAAGTTTGAGGCCGCCCACACGCCTGAAAGTCTCCGGGTTTCGGCACAACTCGCCATCGCAGAAATGATGTCTGGCGGGACGACCTGCGCCATGACGATGGAGAGTGTCCACCACACGGAAGCTGCCCTGGAGGTCGTTGCCGAAACCGGTTTTCGTGCGGTTGTCGGGAAGTGCCTGATGGATGCCGGCGATGAAGTGCCCCCGGGCCTTCGTGAGACGACAGCGCAGGCGCGTACCGAATCCCTCCGCCTTCTCGACGCTTGGCACGGCCGGGCCGGGGGCCGGATTCACATGGCTTTTGCGCCCCGCTTCGTTTTGTCGTGCACCGAAACGCTGTTGCGGGAGGTGGCAGCCCTGGCACGTGAAAAGGGCGTACGCATCCACACACACGCTTCGGAAAACCGGGATGAGGTGGCGCTGGTCGAACGTCTGACCGGACGGCGAAACCTGGCGCACCTGCACGCGCTGGGCCTGACCGGCCCCCATGTCGGCATCGCGCACTGTATCTGGCTTGATGAGACCGAACTGGAGCTTCTGGCCGAGACCGGGACCCACGTGCTGCACTGCCCGTCCTCAAACCTGAAACTCGGCTCCGGCATCGCCAAAGTCGTGGAAATGCTGGAGCGCGGTATTTCGGTTTCCCTGGGCGCCGACGGCGCACCGTGCAACAATCGGCTCGATGCCTTCACGGAAATGCGGACAGCCGCGCTGCTTCAGAAAATGCGCTGTGGCGCGCGAAAACTCACCGCGCTGGACGCCTTTCAGATGGCAACCTGGCACGGAGCACGGGCGCTTGGACTGGAGAACGAAATTGGCAGTCTTGACGTGGGAAAAGCGGCCGATATAGCCGTCGTGACGCTTGACACCCTGCATGCCGCGCCGCATCCCGATCCACTCTCAGCCCTGGTTTATGCGGCTATGGCTTCTGACGTACGGCATGTGGTCATTGCCGGTCGCGTCGTCGTCCGCGACGGAGCGTTGACGGCACTCGATGCCGCAGACGTGCGGACCCAGGCCCGGCGTGAGTTTGCCGCCTTGGCGGTGCGGGCCGGTGTGGCCTGAAGCCTGGTCGTTACGAAGGCTTGTCCGGGTTTTCGGTGACTTCGGAAGTCGTAGGCCGGAGGGCCAGCCAGGTACGTACCGCGTCGAGGCTGTCGAAGTTCAGAGTTTCAACAGCCAGGTTTTCGGCCTGTTCCCGTGACAGCAGGGCAACCTGGGCAGCGATGCTTTCCGGGAGCGGGCCAAAACGG
>Ga0308411_10000092_pt1 | contig 49493 bp, 46 predicted proteins | sample HotsprottomLayer_2_FD_203530 | JGI IMG/M metagenome (GOLD analysis project Ga0308411, IMG submission 203530) | Hot spring phototrophic mat microbial communities from Octopus Spring, Yellowstone National Park, Wyoming, United States -... | ecosystem: Environmental > Aquatic > Thermal springs >... | reverse complement strand
TGTTTTTTCTACCCGCGGCGCCGCCAAGCCGCCTCCCAAGTCAGGCTGCTGGCCCGGGACCGGCTCTGCGCCGGGGTGTGGGCTTCGCCTGCGCTCCGCTTCGGCCTCGCCCACACCCCCACCCCGCCGGCATGGGCCTGCTCCCGCAGCTTCTCCCAGACCCCAGCAGCAAACACCCGCAGCCGGGGTGGGTGACCATGTGCCTGGATTAGGAAAGAGCTCGGGCATGCGCCCGTTGAAAACAAAGACTTTATTCTCCAAACTGCGGAAGTTGGGCTAACATCGCCCTCAGCGGATCGACTGAGATGTCTCCACAGAGGCCATATGCAACAAGGCCACTTGAGGCACTTTAAGACTCCGAGCTACTCGATGCGCAGCGAACGCCCACACCCGGCCATCCAACGCAGCGCCGGAATCTGTTTTGTGCCTGACCAGCCTCGCATCCCGCGCTTTGCCTGGCCGCCGGTCCCTCTTAGGAAACCTTCTTCAGAATCTCGACGAATTCGCTTTCGGTGAATGCCCGCATCGTGGTGGTCTTGGCGTTACCCCTGGATGCGATCGAAAGCGCCATCGCCGAAGCCGCCTCGTCGTTTGGCGCCTCCGTGACGGCGACAATGTCGTATCCGCCCATGGTCACATAAAGACCCAACACCTTGCCGCCCATGGACTCAATCATCTTCTTGGCCGCTTCGAACCGGGAGGGCGCGTTCTTCACATCCCGCACCCCCTGATCGGTCCACTGAAACAGTGTCACGTAGGTTGGCATTTCCGCCACCCCCTCTCCGGCTCAAGCGTCTGTATGCGTATGCCGCCCGAGTGCTGAGCCTGGGTTCAGCATACACCTTTCGTCCAGTCGTGGCGCGGTCGGATCGGGGAATTTATTGAGCCTCCAAAAGCGGCTTCAACACGCGGTCCAGCGTGGCGTCGTCGAAGCGGTCGATCTTCACCCCGCGATGCAGGCTCCAGGTCTCGACGTGCTCCACCGTTTCGCCCGGCTTCAGGCGGGTGAGCGGGCCCAAGGTCTCCAGTTCCAACATGTCCCCGTTGGTGAACATCTCGAAGCTGGCGCCCATGTCCGCGTAAGTCTTGCCGGGGAAAGCGGCGTACCGCTTGAGGAACAATTCTCCGTTCAGGTAATAAGCGCCCCAAGTGTCGCTGTTAAAGTGGCCGATCTTTTGCGGGACCTTGTTCTTCGGATCCTGCCTGAGGCCGATGTACTTGTTCAAGAAGATCCAGCGCGGGTCACCCAGGTTGGTGAACGCCCAAATGATCAATGGATTCGTAGGAGCGAGCACCTCCGGATGCGTGCCCCGCGGAGGCAGTCCCGTCAACCCCACGCCGCCGGGCGCCATCACCGTCAGCGCCCAAGGGGCCAGCTCGATCGCCCAGATGTTCCGGTTTGTGATCCGGTGGGACACCTGGACTTGCGTGCCGCTGGCCGCCAGACGGACTTCGATCTGCTTCTGAAGCCCGGCCTCTTCCTCGAGCGGCGGGGTCGCGACCAACCCGGTTGCGGTGACATCGATCTTGACCGGATCGTTGTCCACCGCATAGGTGATGGGCGAGATATCTTGAGCCACCTCGGGCGCCACCCAAATCCGGTGGCCGCCCCGAATTTGCCAGTCCGGCTCGCCGCTCTTGCCCATTTGCTCCTTGAACTCCTTGAACAGGTTCTGTCCGCCGATGAAGCCGTAACGAATGATGCGCGGACCTACATCCGAAGTCACAATCAACTCAACCGTGCCGTTGCTAATCCGGTAACAATTCGGCCAACCGCCATAATTTACCTTCTCCACCGTTTGAGCCATAGCTAAAGATGCCGACGCCAGCAGAATCGCCAGCGCCGTGGTTCCTCCTTTCATGCCTGCACCTCCAGCCGCAGGGAATCTTTCTCGTTCAATCGCAACTCCTCGAACTCGAATGCGGTGCGGCCGTCTCTGGGCGCCGCTTGATGCCGCAAGACCTTCTGGTTGACGAAGACGCCAGTCTTCGGCCCCGCCCCTTCGATCACAACGGCGCGCACAGCCAAGCTGCCGTGAAGCACATCCAATGTCAGCGACGCACCGGGCGGCGTCCCGAGCAGCGCAAACCTGCCCCAGCCGGTCCCCGTGGCCCAGAAGCAGCGGAACGGCCGCTGGCGCAGCGCCGGAGCAATGGCCACTCTCCGCTCCAGCCCGTCGTAGCGGAAGCCGCTCAGCGCCAAAATCCCCGACCACGCCGACATGGCGCGCGCGTAGTGATGGCCGCACTCCGGCTCGTCCCAGGGGTTGCGCTTCTCTCCGTCGTGACGGCTCCGCGCCAGCCGGAAACACTCCACCCCTTCCTTCACCATGCCCGCAAAGATCATCTGCGACCCGGCTGCATATTCGAGCCCCGTCCACACTTCGGCGTAGTAGGGGAACGGAATCCTCGGCCGTTTTGCTTTGCCGTAGTCGCATACCAGCAGTCCGCCTTCCTCGTTCAGGGCATAAGTCCGCTGCACGCTCTCGTGCTCTTCCAGATTCCGGCGCAAGTTGTAGCGCCAGATCGAGGCGAGCGCGCTGCGGATGTGGCTCTCCTCCAGCAGCGGCCCCAGGCCCGCCACATCGGCCAGATATTGCCCGATCAACTGGTCCACCAGGCACCCCTCGCCGAGTTGATACTCCGGATTCTCCGTATCCTCCGAGCCCATCGTGCTGCGCAGCACGGGCAGGACCTGAGCTTTCGGCACCCCGCGGACCCGCTGGATGTAATACTCGCCGTTGAACAGGTTCGCGTCGATCCAGCGCCTGCCGCTCTCATAGACGCGGCGGTACTCTGCCGCCGAGGCTTGGTCCCCCACCGCCCGGGCCATCTCCTCGCCGGCCCTCAGAGCCGCCAAGTAGTAGATCCCGCATTGCGGATTCGGCCCGTAGAACTCCACGTCGTAGGTGTTGTGCTGGACGCCTTCCATGACCCCGTCGCGGTCCGCGTCCCATCCACCCGGGGCCCAGGCGAACTCCAGCCCCTTCTTCACCCTCGGCCAGATTTCCCTCAGCCATGCCGTGTCGCCCGACAGCTTGAAATCCAGGTACGCGTGAACGATCTGGCCCATCTGCCCGTCGGCGGCGGCGAAGCCGGAACGCGCCTTGCCGTCCGGCAGCAACTGGCGGAAGTGCATGGCCCCGGCCTCGTCCATCGAGTAACCGAAGGCGGACTGGCGCAAGCTCCGGGCAAAAGACGGGAACAGGTGCGCAGTCGCGGTCTCGTAGTTCCAGACGTGGGTGCAGTTACCAAAGCAGCAGCCGCGGTTGTTGCTGGAGCCCTCGAAGGCGTGGAACTCCCCGTCGGCGGTCCGGAAGCAAGTCGTGGAGGCTAGCGTTGAAAGGTTGGCCGTGGCCGCGTCTTTCACCTCGGCCGGCAGCGTGCTTTCGCGGAGGGCTGCGGCAAACTCGCGCGTCTTGCCTTCCAAGCCCTTCAGGTTGGCCGCCAGATACTCCGCCGCCTCCCAAGCATCGCGGAAGCGGGTGGCGTAATGGTTGCCGATGTTCACCCCACCCTCGCCCGGCGGCGCTGACCAGCCGCACCACTCCGGCGTCCGGTTCGGGAAATGCCACGCCAGCACGAACGTGAACTCCGCCGCCCCGCCGGGGGCGAGCACGCGCTGAGCAGCCAGGCTCCCCACCTCGTTGCGCGGACCGGTTTCGGGCTCGAGCAGGCCGTCCTCCCGGAAGTCGTCCCAAAACAGCATCGGGGCGTTCCACCAGCGGCTCTGCGGCCATCCGCGCCACACGGTCACCTTGGCATCCTCGGGTTCCGCCAAGCACAGCACGATGGACCCCTTCATGGGTTGGCCGTCGGGCAACGCGGGGTTGCTCATCAGCAGCCCGTTCAGCGCCTGGGTGGCGCGCAATTCGTTTTGGCGCTGGCCGGCGGCCGGACCGCGTCCGCCCGGCGTGATGGGGTTCTGCAAGGAATACGCGATCGAAACCCGAGCCGCACTCTTCGCCGGATTCACCACCCGGTAGCGCAGGATCGCCGCGGGCAACCCGGAGTCGTCCGGCTCGTGCGGGATAAACGGAGAGAACGCCTCCAGCGAGACTCGCACCGGAAGCCGGCCGTCCTGGAATTCAATCCGCGCCAGCGGGTACTCGCCCGTGAAAACCGCCGAAGCCAGGCGGGGAAGACCCGGCGCATTATCGGTTCCGAGCCCGCTCTCCCCTTCGTACGGCGGCCTCAAGCGCGCCTCCAAAACCCGCGCCACCGGCTTCCCCGCCCCGCTCTGGGCCCAGATCGACGCGAAGCAATACGCGGGCCGGTAGCCTTTGTTCGGACGGTTGAAGATTTCCCAGTCGCGGAGTTGCCCCCGTCCTCCGAGGCTGACGCTGCCTGCGGCCACCCCGCCCAGCGGGAAGGCGATCATCGCCAGTTGGCGCCCCCGGAAGACGCGCGGATAGGAGATCGCCCCGCCGGACTGCGTCTGGGTTGCCGCCGGCGCCTCGGCTTGCGGAGCGGCAGGGGTGGGCATCGCTGCGCCCGCGGCCAAAGCGGCGCTCTGGAGAAACCGTCTGCGCGGAGTCCCTGTCTTCCGTTCCATGCCGGCTACCAAATATATCACCCGCCCGCGAACTTGTGCGCTGCACTACGATGGTTCTGATCTGATATGCGCGTCCTCAAGATCCTCAACCGCACGCGGGATACGGTTCTGGCCACGCAAGCCTCGGTGGCGGACACCAGCCGCGCCCGCAACATCGGATTGCTGCGCCATAAAAGCCTGCCGGACGGCGAGGGCCTTTGGATCGTCCCCTGCGAGGGCGTGCACACCTTCTTCATGAAGTTCCCCATTGATGTGGTCTACCTCGACCGCCACAAGCGGGTGGTCAAGGTGCGCCCCAACCTCGTCCCATGGAGGATTTCCCTGTGTTTGCGGGCTCACTCCGTGCTCGAGCTGCCCGCAGGGAAGGCCGCGCGAACGGGAACCTCGCGCGGGGACCAACTGGAGTTTTCAGACGCGGGCGAGTAATGCCTTTCACGCCCGCTGCATGCCTGGCGCTCAGGGACGCGCCAGCCGCCGGTGCTCTTTGAGTATGCAGCGGTCCATCACCACCGTCAGCCCGGCTTGCCGCGCTCGTTCGGCGGCTTCTTCGTGGACCACACCCTCTTGCATCCAGATGGCCTGGGCCCCGATGCGGATGGCCTGCTCTACGATCTCCGGCACAAATTCGGACCGGCGGAAGATGTTGACAATGTCCACTCGTTCCGGTATCGTCTCCAGGCTCGGGTAGGCCTTTTCCCCCAGCACCGACTCTTCGTTCGGGTTGACCGGGATGATCCGGTAGCCGGCGCGCTGCATGTATTCCGATACGCCGTAGCTCGGCCGGTGCTTCTTGCTGGATAGCCCGACGACCGCAATCACCCGCGCGTTCGCGAGCAGCTCAGCGATGGTTGACATCTTGACCGTTTCCCTCCTGCAACATCCGGCGGAACCGCTCCACTTCGGCCGGCGTGAGCGGCCGCACCTCGCCCGGTTTCAGTTTCCCTAACTCGAGAAAACCAATCCGGGTCCTTCGCAGCTTCTCCACCAGCCGCCCGAAGTGCTGAAACATGAGCCGGATCTGATTCTGGCGCCCTTCGATGAGCCGAACCTCGTACCATGGATTCGCCGCGCGCTTCACCAGCCGCAGCCCAGCCGGCGCGGTCATCCTGCCGTGCAGCGGAATCCCCTTGCGGAATTGCTCCTCCTGCTCCGGCGTCAGCATGCCGTTCACCTTCACCAGATAGGTCTTTGGCACGTGGCTGGCGGCCGAAAGAATCCCGTGCGCAAACTCGCCGTCGTTGGTTAACAGCAGCAGGCCCTCGCTGTGATAATCCAGACGGCCCACCGGAAAGACGCGTTCCCGCATCTTCGGCAGCAGGTCCAGAATGGTCCGGCGCCCCTGCGGATCATGCAGCGTCGTCACCACCCCATCCGGCTTGTTCATCGCAAGGTAGACCAACCGCCGCGGAGCGCGCAGCAGCTTCCCATCCACTTTGATGTGATCGCGCTCCAAGTCCGCCTTCGCGCCCAGCCGGTCCACCACCTGGCCGTTCACTGTGACCCGGCCCTCCAGAATGAGCTGCTCCGCTTTGCGCCGGCTCGTCACGCCTGCGCGCGCCAGAATCTTTTGGAGCCGCTCTTCCGCCATCCCTCACTCCGGCTGTTGCTCCGCCAAGCCCGCGGCATCCGGTTCCAGCTCCGCCTCGGGATCAGGGCCTTCGGCGTCCGCCACGGGCGTTTCCTGAGCGGAAGACCCTTCGCCGCCGCGCGCGCCGGCTGGTTGAGAGTCCTCCGCCGGGCCTCCCGCCGCCGACGGACCCGCTTCAGAGCCGTCTGCCGCCACGGGCCCTTCGTCTTCTCCCAGCGCCATGCGCCGCAGCTCTTCAAACTCCTTCAGCGTGGGCAGCTCGCTCAAGTCCTTCAAGCCGAACTGCACCAGGAACTCTTTGGTGGTCTTGTACAGGATCGGCCTGCCGACGACGTTCTTACGCCCTGCGGTCGTGATCAGCTTGCGGTCCAGCAGGGTCTTGAGCACGCCCGCGCCCTGCACGCCGCGGATCTCCATGATTTCGGGCGCGGTCACAGGCTGCTTGTAGGCGATCACCGCCAGCGTCTCCAGCGCCGCCAGCGACAGCTTCAGCGGCGGCTGAAGCTTTTTGACGAACGCGCGGATCGCCTCATGGTGCTCCGGCTTGGTGGACATCTTGTATCCGCCGGCGACCTCACGGATCGTCAGTCCGTGGTGCGGCTGGTTGTACTCAGCCACCAGCTTTTCCAGCAGCTCCGCCACCCGCGGCCGGGGCTCGCCGAGGGCGTCAGCGATCTGCGCCGCGGTCAGAGGCTCATCGGTCACGTACACGATCGCTTCCAGGATCGCCATCAGCGGATCCTGCTGCGCGCCCTGCGCGGGCGCCTCCATCTCAATACCGAGCTGTTCCGGAGTGGCTTCTTGCGCCTCCGGAGCGGCCGTCATCTCTTTTTCATCCATCCTTTGCTACTGATAACCCTTTTCAATCGACTCCCAGGCGCCGCCGTTGGCGAACGCCTCCTCGAAGCGCCGGTGCCGCTTCAGGCCGATGTCGCCGAACAGGTCCTTCTGCGTCAGCTCCACCGCCTGCATGCGCACCAGCTCCAGGATGGCTAGAAACAGCGCCACCATCGCCCGCCGGCTCCGCTGCTGTTCAAATAGCTCCATCGCCGACAGCGTTTCGCCCGGCTTCAGCGCCTCCAACCATCCCTTCAGCCGCAGGATCATCTGCGGAACGCTGACGTCTTCGCCGGGCACCTCATAGCTCGGCTTCTGCTTGGCCCGCTCCAGCACCTGCTGGAACGTGCGCACCAGGTCGATCAGCGTCACCGCCAGCTCCTGGCTGCTTTCTTCGTCCAGAAACGCCTGGATCTGGGGATTGGACCAGACGTTTTCTTCGAGCAGGAGCTTCTGCTGTAACATCTCCGCGGCATTCTTGAACCGCTCATGCTCCAACAAGCGCTCCACCAGCTCCTGCCGCGGGTCTTCCTCGCCTTCGATTTCGTCCAAAGCCGGGTCGCGCGGCAACAGCATCCGGCTCTTGATGTGAATCAGGGTCGCCGCCATGTAGATGAACTCCGCGCCGAGCTCGATGTCCATCTCCGCCGCCCGCTGCATGTACTCCAGGTACTGCGCGGTGATTTTGGCGATGGGAATGTCGTAGATGTCGATCTCCTGCTTGCGGATCAGATCCAGCAGCAGATCGAGCGGTCCTTCGTATTGCTCCAGACGAAAACTCAGCGGGGAAGACACGACTTTTTCACCATAACATGCGGCCCCAACCGCTCGCCGCCGCGCCCGCCGGACCTCGATTGCGGGTCTGGACGGCGCCGCCGCTCACCGGAAATGCAGCGTCACATCCACCGTCAGGTTCGCCTCGTTGACCTGGGCCTCGGCGCGGGTTTTGCCTAAGTTATCGAAAACTCCGTCTTCGCGCACCCGCTGGAGGAAGTAGTCTGGATACTCCGCGTCAAATGGCGCCCCGGTCTTGAGCGCCCACAGCCGCCGCACCTCCGCCTCCCCGATCAGATCCAGCCCCTGGATGCTCAGCTTGCCGAAGGTGTACTGCGGGCCGGGCCTCACGCGCACGATCAGATCCACCTTGCGCTCGGCGTCTGAGATGTTTCTCTCCACCTCGACTTCCGGCTTCAGATAGCCGCTCCGCGCCAGCCGCCGCCGCAACCGGTCCAATCCCGCACCCACAGCGCTGAAATCCGCCGCTTCCCCGGACTTGAGTCCCGTAGCCGCCGCCAGTTGTTCCTCCGGAAAACCCTGCGCCTGGAACTGCACCGCCCCCAACTGGTAAATCTCGCCCTCGGAAACTTCAACCGTGACCGCCACGCCTTTCACGTCTTGCGCCTGCTCGGCGGTCAAAGTCGGAAAGCTGACTCGAATGCGGCCCAGCGCCTCGTACAATGGCCGGATGTTCGCCTCGAGCAGCTCCCGGAAGCGCTTCTCGGTATAGGGGATTCCAATCGCCACGGCCGCGATCACGCTTTGCAGCTTCGCCTCGGGTATCGCTGTATTTCCGCGGAACCGCACTTCAGCCACGGCCGGCGGTGGCGCAGCGGGGCTGAACACTACCATCAGTTCCCCGCTCTCCCCGGCCGCGACCGTGGCGCTCACCGGCTCCGCCTTCCCCTTAGAAGCCAGGTAAGCTTCAATCGCCCTAGCGTAGCGGTTCAGGGCCGGTTGCGTGGCGGGAATCCGGTCCGCAAAAAGCGGATCGCTGCGCTTGAGGACCTCAATCAGCTCGGCCTCGGGCGCATCCAGGCGCTCGAAACGGAAGGGGTACACGAAGGGCGCCTCGATGACCTCAAACTGCACGCGGTAGCCCTTCTTCGACGCCGCCGGGCCATAGCTGAATCCGACGCCGGAAAACGCTCCGGAGTCCATCAATCTTTTCTGCGCCGCTTCCAGATCCTGTTTGCCGACTACATCGCCTTTCTTGAGTCCGGAGGCCGCCAGGATTCGATCCGCCGGATACCGGCTGTTTCCGCTCACCGCCAGCTCCTCGATGGGCCAGCGGTCGGGCGCCGGGGCCGGGGCTAGGGCAAACCACAACAACGCCACCAGCGCGTGTGTCGTCACCTTTTCATTGTATGCTGTCGGGAAGCCATGCCCCTCGAAGATTTCAATGCGGACGAACGCGCCCTGTTCCGGCGCTTGAAGAGCCCGGCCCGGATTCAGGCCTTCCTCGACGAGCTGCCCTACAATCTGGAGCCGGACGGCCCCACCTGCCGCTCGCCGCGCATGGCGCTTCGCCACCAGACGGCGCACTGTATGGAGGGCGCGCTGCTCGCCGCCGCCGCGCTTCGCTGGCTGGGACACGAACCGCTGCTGCTCGATCTGGAAGCCGTGCGGGATGACGATCACGTGCTGGCGCTCTTCCGCATCCACGGCTGCTGGGGCGCCATCGCCAAGTCCAACTACTCCGGCTTGCGCTTCCGCGAGCCCGTCTATCGGAGCTTGCGCGAGCTGGCAATGTCGTACTTCGAGCACTACTTCAACCTCCAAGGGGAGAAGACCCTGCGCCGCTACTCGCGCCCCGTGCGCCTGCGCCGATTTGACCGCATCCGCTGGATGACCACCGAGGAGGAAGTCTGGGCGATTCCTGAGCACTTGGTGGCTATTCCCCACTATCCTCTGATGACGCCTACGCAGCAGCGGGCGCTGAGCCGGGTCGACGCCCGCCTGTTCGCCGCCGGGTTGTTGGGCTCTGCGAAATAGGTTTCCCGCACATGCCTGCGCGGCCGGCTGGCCCGCCTCGACCCGGGTCTCCGAGGCAAAGCGGTGCGCAGCAGGCGGAAACGCCCGAGAGTTGGCAGAATGGTGAAAAGGGGACCATCCATGAGATTCGCGACGATCGCTTTTGCTGTGGCTGCGCTGGGGGCGCAAGCCGCGCCTGTAAACAATCCGCTTTTGCAGAAGGGGCTTCCAATTCCCTTCGACCAGATCCGCGCCGAACACGTCGAGCCGGCGATCACGTACTTGCTCGAGGAAGCGCGCCAGCGCAGGGACGCGTTCGTGCCCAGTCCGGGACCGCGCACCTACGAGAACACGATGGCGGCTTTCGAGAAGATCCTCGAGGATCTGCAACGCGGGATGACGATCGTGCGGCACTTGGAGGGGGTGGCCAGCACGCCCGCCCTCCGGGCCGCGGTCAATGCCGTGCTGCCTAAATACACGGAGTTCGTCTCCGGACTGCCGCTCGACCGGGGCGTCTACGGCAAGATCAAAGAATACTCGCAAACGGAGGAGGCCAAGGCGCTCACGGGGGCGCGGAAGCGTTTCCTGGAAGTCACGCTGGACGAATTCCGGCGGGCGGGCGCGGAGCTGGCGGATAAAGAGCAGGCGCGGCTGCGCGAAATCAACGTGGAGATGAGCCGCCTGCGCAAACAGTTTGCCGACAATGTGCTCGACGCCACCAACGAATTCGATCTGGTGATCACCGATGAGCGCAAGCTGGCGGGATTGCCGGAATCGGCCAAGGCCGCGGCGCGGGAGAGCGCCCGCCAGAAGGGCCTCGAGGGCTGGCGGTTCACGCTCCAGCAGCCCAGCTACACGGCGGTCATGACGTATTTGGATGATCCCGCGATCCGGGAGCGCATGTTCCGCGCTTACAACACACGCGCGGCGGCGGCCAACCTGCCGGTGATGAAGCGAATCCTGGAGCTGCGGCGGGAGCGGGCGCGCATTCTGGGCTTCAAAAACTACGCCGATCTTGTGACTGCGGACCGGATGGCCAAAAACGGAGAACGCGTTCGGGAATTCTTGCGGATGCTGGAAGAGCGCACGCGGGAGTTTTACGAAAAAGAGAACGCCGAACTGCTCGAGTTCCGCCGTTCCCTGGAAGGGCCAAACGCGCCGCCGCCTGCGATGTGGGACCTGGCGTATTACGCCGAGAAGCTGCGCAAAGCGCGCTACGATTTCGACGACGAAGTCCTGCGCCCCTACTTCCCTATCCAAGCCGTTTACCAGGGCATGTTTGAACTGGCTAGCCGTTTATACGGCATCCGGATCCAGAAAGTGGCAGGGGTTCCGGCATGGGATCCGGCGGTGGAGTACTACGCGGTGCGGGATGAGGACGGCACGCTGCTCGGCGGCTTCTACACCGATTTCTACCCGCGGGAGAACAAGCGTGCGGGGGCGTGGTCGAGCGGGCTGATTACCGGGGGCCCGGTCGATGGAAAATTCGAGCCGCACCTGGGAGGGATTCACGGCAACATGACGCCGCCGGTCGACGGCAAGCCCGCGCTGCTCACCAAGCGCGAAGTCGAAACGGTGTTTCACGAATTCGGGCACCAATTGCATCACATCCTCGCGCGGTCTCCGGTGAAGGGGCTGACGGGGGTGGCCTGGGACTTCGTAGAGCTGCCCTCGCAGATCATGGAGAACTGGACCTGGGAGCGGGAGTCGCTGGACCTGCTGGCGCGCCACTACCAGACCGGAGAGCGCATCCCCGAGGAGTTGTTCCAGAAGATGCTGCGAGCGCGTAATTTCCGGGCGGCAAACGCTCAGATGCGGCAACTGGCGCTCGGCGTGGTGGACATCGCCCTTCACGTGGACTACGACGAAGCCCGCGACGGGGACCTGTACGCCTACGCCCGCAAGATCTTCCAGCGTTTCACGCCCGCGCCGGTGCCGGACGATTACGCCATGATCGCCTCCTTCAGCCACATCTTCTCCGGCGGCTACGCCTGCGGATACTACTCCTACAAATGGGCGGAGGTCCTGGACGCGGATGCCTTCACGAGATTCCAAAAGGAAGGCATTTTCAACCGGGCCACGGGCATGGCCTTCCGCAGGGAGATCCTGGAGAAGGGAAACACGGAAGACGCCAACGTGTTGTTCCGCAACTTCATGGGCCGGGATCCGGACCCGGAGGCTCTGTTCCGGCGCAGCGGCCTGGTCAAGCGGTAACGGCGCCGTTCAACCGATGCGTGCGCCGCAGTTGCCGCAGAACACAGCCCCGGCCACGACCGGTTGCCCGCAGGCGGGACAGATGCCGTCGGCCGGCGTCGCAGCGTAAGGCGCGCCCCCGTAAGGCGGCTGGGCTGCATACGGGGGTGCAGGGGCCGCACTGTAAGGAGGCGGCGCGGGAGGTCCCGGCGGGGGTGGCGGCGCAGCAGTCGTCTGAGGCGCCGGGGGCCGCTGTAAGGGGGCCTTCGCCAGCGGCGTGAACAGCGCATCCAGAATGTCCCGGGCCGCTTGAAGCGAGATGCCCGTCAACGCGGCCTCGCCCTCCACCGGCAGATTCATGAACCACAGCGGCTCGTCACTGCGCAGCAAGAGGGCGGCGTGAGTCCCCAGCCGGCCGTCCACATCAGCGGCCACGGTATCCACGGCGACGGTCACAGTGCGGCGGTGGAAGCTCAAAGCTGCGTATTCGCCCGGGATGGTGAACTTCCAGTCTTGTCCGGCGGGTTCGATCAAGCCCCGGCGGTGTAGACCTTGCAACGCCTGGGCGATGGCGCCGCCGTCCAGGTGGGCCACGCCGTCATCCAGGAGCGGCAGGGCGAACGAGAGCAGCCAGCGCGGGTCGTCCACAGTGACTGCCTCGTGATACGCGCGGGCGATCAGCTCCTGGGAGTAGCGGTCCTCGACGGGGCGGTGGGCGATATAGGAAGAGAACGCATCGCGGGAGTACAGGTCCGCCAGCGCGAGCAAAATGGCGCACTCGGGCTGGGTCAGGCGGACGTTGAGTTCGGGCTCGGAGGGCTCGGATCCGCCGATGAGCCAGGTGAGAAGGGTATCGGAGAAAGCGTCCGAGGAGTCGAGAACCTCTATCTTGAGATCGCCATTCTCGCCTTGCGGAGCGGCCAGGAGAAATGGGCCGGGCTTTTCGCCAAAGCGGGCCATGGCCCAGGTGCGCGTGAGCGAACCGCGGCCCTGGAAGACGCGCACGTCGGAGACCAGGTCCGGAGCGGCGAGCACGGCGAAGGCTTCGGGGGAGAGGCGGCTGGCGGGCGGAAGCGACTCATACCACTGCGCCACTTGCGCCGCATAGCCGGCATCCGGAAGCGGGCCATAGAAGGGAGCGCCCAAGGCGCCTGGCGTAAGTTGGAAATGGCGCACCAGCGCGCCAATGACGTGCCGCTGCAAGGTGATCATGATGCACTCTCCTCGAGATCTTGCTCGTTCAATTCGTCGCCGAACCAGACTTGGCCGCCGCTCACGTATTGCATGCGCCGCTCGCCGGTCAGATTTAAGTATGGGCAGCCGGCGGAGCCGGAGCGCAGCTCCAGGCGATCGTCGCCGGGGGCGATCCACAGAAGCTTGCCGGAATCGAGCCAGGGCCGCAAATTGAAATCCCAGGATTCTTCGAAGTCCGGCGCCTCGTACCAGCCCCCCGGACTGTTGCCGCCCTCGGCCCAGCGCTCGTTGGCGCCCCAATCGTTGGGCCAGTTGAGCCCGTCCCGCTCGTCAGGAGCGTAGTAGGCGACGCAATAGGCGGTATGGCGGCCGCAGGCAAGGGTAGAGAGGACCGCCAGCACATCCGGGGCCTGCAACAGGTGCGGCAGAACATAGGGTATCCCAGGGCCCGGCTTGGCTAAAAACGGGAACACCTCGACCGGTTGAACCAGGGTGACCGCCCCAGTGATCGCCTGGCAGGTGTAGATGCGCTCGCGCAGGGGCCGCGCCGGGTCGTGGTAATTCCACCAAAGGCCGTCCAACCCGTAAGGGTCGAACGAATGCCGGAGTTCGAATTTGGTGAAGGGGCAGCGGGAAAGCAAGAGGCGCGGCAGGCCCTCCACATATTTCTGGCTCAGAGCGGAAAGTTGCAGCGAGGCCTCGGGATCTTCCTCCGCCTGCGGCAGAAGGGCGAAATACCGGTCCAAAATGGCGCGCCGTTCGTGGGGTCTCCAAGGCAGTGGCATGGTCTATCTCCCTCCTTGGATGTAAATTGTTTCCGCCGCACCGTTGGGGCCGTAGCTGATCAGCGGCTCGCCGCCCACCTGATGCTTGCCGATGACGCCTGCGTCGATCTTGCCGCAGTGGGCGGCCTCGCCGGGATCGAGATGATCGTATTTCCAGTCCATATGCGCTCCGTGCTGGGCGCTGAAAGGAGGTTTCTTCAGGTCCTTGATGATTTGTTCCCGGACAGGGTTGAGCTTCGGCTGGCCGGTGGCCGGGTCAATGATTAGATTGCCTTTGTGGTCGAGAGTATAGCGCGGGATCGGCTTGCCGGTGACCGGATCGCGAATGTCGAAGATGTCGATGTCGCCGGCAAAAGGCTTTCCCGTTTTGGCGTCGTGGATGACGCCGTCCTTCACGTAGACTTTGCCCTGATTGCGGAGCTCCTTCAGGTGCGCAAACTCCTCGTTGAACTCGCTAAGACGCTGGTTGTAGAGTTTTTTGAGCTTTGCGTATGCCTCGTCGCTCATGTTGCCCTGAGGCGGCAGCTTGGGCTTGTACATGCCGACGGTTCCCGGAGGACCCTTCGCGCCCAGCAGCCTGTCCGCCTCCGTAAGGGTCTTGTTCTTGATGAAGCCCGGCTTGGGAACGGCCTTGCCGCTCTGAATCAGGGGGCCTGAGTGGACGTTGGTCGGCCGCACGTCGATGACAACGCCATACTTATCCGCCACGACCTTGGCGTGCTTCACGGCGTTGGGAGAGAATCCGCCTTCAAGGCTCCCCGGAGGCACGCCCGCTTTGCTGGTGGTGAGATTGGTGGAGCCGGCGCGCTTGGCATCGCGCGCGATGCGGCCAGGATCCGGCGGAATCGGCGTCTTCGGCGCCTTGGCGACGGTGGAGAGATTGGGCGGCTTCGTGCCGACGGGGGCGTTCAGCACCTTGCCGATTCCCTTGAGCCCGTTCTTGGCGGCCCCGCCGGCATTGAGCAGCCCTTTGGCGATGCTGTTGCCCCTCTTGGCGGCCTCTTCGATGACCTCACCGGCGGCCGACGTCAGCGCGCCTCCGACAGCCATGCCGCCCTTGAGCGCCGCGCCGACGCCTTTGCCGATCAACTCGTCGCGGATCACTCCTTTCGCCGCCTCGGTGAAGCCCTCCAAGGCGGAGTCGCCGCCCTTATCCACGTACTCCTTCATGCTGTTGACCGCGTTGGCGGGGATGAACACCAGCTCCGAAGCGCCGCCGGTTGCAATCCCGATCACGGTGCGCCCGCCGATGCCCCACCACGAGGTCTGGCCGTCCGCGGTCTGGCCGGTGACCAGTTCCTTGCCCGAGTTCCAAATGGTGTCGCCGATGATCTTCCCCCAACCGTCCGGGGTTGGGACTTGACCCGGGGTAAGGATTTTGCCCTCTTTCTGATCTCTGTACACCTTGTAAATCCGGTCGTATTTGTCCCAGTCGACGCTTTTGCCCTTGCCGATCTGGTCCTTTAGATCGCGGATGTGGTCGAGGATATTGCCCGGCTCGCCCGGCGGCTTGTAAAGGTGAGACTCTGGGCCGCTGCCGAACAGGATGCCCTTTTCCATCTTGGAAAGGTTGTCCCAGATCTTGTCGCGGATCTTCTGTTCGGCCGTCCACTGATCCATCGCGCGGTCGAAGGCGGTGTCGCGGTTGATGAGCTTCTGCGTCTGTTCGTCCGCCCATTGGCGGTGATCCTGGATGATGGTGCTCCAGCTCTGCTTCCAGGCGTCGAGGTTGGTGACGTCGACCTCGCCCCCGGTGAGGATGTTGATGTACTGGCCTTGCTCGTTCTTCTTGACGACGTAGGTGACGCCGTTGGGGGCGGTCCATTCGAACTCGTCGGGAAGCTCGGGCGCGGAAGGAGGCGCGGACGCAGGAGGCGGCGGAGGGATGGCCACGCCGATCGCCCCGCCGGCGGCCGCGCCCGCGCCGCCATTCGGAGCCGCGCCTTTTAGATGGGTATTTACCTCCAGGTGGTGACAAGAGACGTCCGGGTTCGGACGCCAGTAGAATGCCGGTCTTTCGGTGAGGGGAGCAACCTCGTGCATGATGGCCCAGCCGGCGGCAAAAGAGCCCGCGGCGGCTGCCGCGATCTCAATCGCGGGGTTAGGCAACGGGCCGAGCGGGTCGGCTCCGTCGGCCATGGCCGTGGCCCGGCGGCGAATCACGCGCCGGAGGATGCCTCCGGCGGCGGCGCGGCAAACACGGGAAGTCATTCCGGGCAGCAGGCCCATCAGCATCAAAGACGAGTAGGCCACCACGTAGCCCACCATCGCCCCCCAGTAGTTCAGGTCGCCCCAGCGCCTGGCGCCGTAGATGTCCGGCCATACGAACTTCTGGGCAAGATCTCCTACTCCGTAAGCGACGCCGCACAGCAGGCCCAGAAACGGGTTGTAACCCGACATCATCCCGATAAACGGGTAAATGGCGCGGTCTGTAGCGATATGCCCGAGCGGCGTCTTCATCAGTCCGCGCCACAGCACAAAGCCGAGTGACAGCACCAGCACCACCGGATGGCGGCGGCTGAGGGCCTGAATCTCCAGAAGCCACTCCAGCCGCCGGAGGAAGGGGAAGATCCGGAGTGTTGCCTGGGCGATTCCAACCACCGGAAGAGACAGCCCCTGGCAGAAGCCGACTACCTCCCGCCAAAACGGGTATTGATCCAGCTTGCGCGCCATCTCGGCGCGCCACAGGGCAAAGCGGATCAGCAGGTTCTTCACCCATCACCTCCATAGTCGCGTTCGTTGCAGGATGGCTTGCCGGACTTCCTCCCGCCGGAAGGTATGGCAGTCCGGACAGCCCTCCGAGGCGCTGCCTTTGCCTTGAAGCAGCGGCTCCATGCGGGCGGCCCATTGCCGCGCGAATTCTTCGGCGGGGTAGCCGCCGCTGGCCGCCGCATCGATTTCAAAGACGGTCCAGGGCCCGGCCACGACGCGGGCGCGCCACCCCTCGGCGCGAACTGTTAAAGGCGGAGGGTCAATCTCAGCGAACAGCCGATTGAGAACCTCGGCTGCGGTGCGGGCCTCCGCCTCGCCCGGCAGTTTCAACACAGCCGACTTTCGATAGAGCACCTCCGCGCCGTCCGGCTGCCGGCGCCAGGAAAACGGGCTGGCCTTCCGCACCAAAGCCTTCAGCGAGGCATCCACAGCGAAAGAAAACACCAGACAAGCGGCCGCTGCGAGCACAGCCGCCCGCCAGCGCCGCGCCGGTCTGCGGCAGCGCTCACAGAGTTGCATGCCCCGGCGGTCAAGCTCTTCGAGGTTCGAGGCCGGGTGCATGGCGCAGAAAGGGTCCTTGCAGTGACGGCGTCCTTCCAGGTGCAGCAACTCGTGGATCGCCACCTTGGTGGCGCGCTCCCGCGTCAGCCGGGCGTCGGGCGATTTTAAGCGAAAGGTGGACACGGCGGCCATTCGCAGCCGCCGGTCGGCGTAGCCGAAAACCGAGGCGCAGCCGGGAGCGGCCAAATCGCGGCCTGTCACCAGCAGCAACGCTTCCGGCCCGCCCCAGTGTTGCATGCGCATCAGTTCAAGCGCATCCACGGGGCCGCTCCCATGCGGCGCGGCTGTCATCGTTCCTGCCGGCATGGCGGGGAAAGGCAGCCACGCCGGATCCAGCCCCGGCTCCGATCGCAATTGGAAGCTGCTCAGGGCGGCACGGGGCGAAGCAGGCCAATGCTCGGAAGGGCGCATACCACGAACCCTACTTGCGGATCGAGCGGATGGCTGCATGTAGGCCGCCGAATTCCCTCAACAGCGTCATGTAGCGGTTGGGCATCGGGGCTAGCATCACCGCGCCGTAGCCGCTAAAGACGTTCACCAAGCCCTCGCCCGACATCATGGACTGGAAGAGCCCCTTGGTGGCCTTCTCAACCCGGAAGTCGACCGACCCGGTCCTGGCGACCGCGAAGCTTCCGTCGACAGTCAGGGTTTGACCTTGAAGGTCGATGCGCTGAACCGGGCCCGGCGCCCAGTACATCACCTTGCCAACGCCCGAGACTTGGGTCTGGAACATGCCCTCGCCTCCGAACAGGGAGGTGAACATCGGATTGGTGTAGACCCCGAGCTGCACGCCTTGATCCGAGGCCAGGTAGGCGCCCTTGTCCAGAATCCAAGTCTCCTGGCCGTTAGGCTCTAAGAATTCGATCTCTCCGAAGGTCGGCTCCAAATAAATCTCCCCCGAGCCGCTGTAGACCGGCCGGACAGCCTTCTCCTTGGTGACGAAGGACTTGGCCAGGCCCCCGACCGACGGCGCCTGGGCCTGCATTTGGATGTGGCCGATCCAATAATGCAGCAAGCCGGCTTCAAGCGAAACCGAGGTGTTCTGGAGGGTGATTTTGCCCATCCGGTACATCTCGTATTCGAGCACCTCGAACGTGGTGCCGTAGGACGAAAGCACTTTTACGGAAGTAGCCCGCCCCGTCTCTGGCCCCCGCGCCGGAGCGGCAGGGAAAGCGGTTGCCGGGGCCGGTGGAGGCGGCATGGCCGGGATTGGCGGAGGCGGGGGAGCCGCGTAGGAAGAAGGGTTGGGGGGCGGCGGAGGCGGAGGAGCGGCTGCCTGGACCGGCTTGCCGCAGCCGCCGCAGAAGCGTGTGTTTTCCTCCAGGGGAGAACCACAGGACAGGCAGTACCTCATAAACTCTCCTCTCCGGCCGCGCGCGCTACTGCAAGACTCGCCACCGCAGCGTCACCACAACATTCTGGTTTCGGGTCCCGCGGAAGCTCAGCCTCTTCCAGCCGTTGGACGGGCCGGGCATCTCCGCAAAACCGATGTCTTTAAAATCCGTCTCGATCAGCACGGGCACGCCCGGCAGCGCGCCCTGCAAAGTTCCAACACTGGGTTTGTCGCCGTCGATGGTGATGATCGAATCCCGCCGCAACGGACCGGACCAGATCAGCAGCCCGGATGTGGGACCGCTGTAACGGGGCGGTGTCGGGGTCGTAGGCGTCGGCGTGGGGGCTGGAGTGGAGACCGGCGATGAGGGGCCCGCCGACGCCGTGCCCGAAGGAGAAGAAGAGGCCGGAGGGATGGCCCCAACGGGTGTCGAAAAGATCGGTTTCTGCTCGGTGGGTTGTGTCGGAGGCAGGGGTGGGGCCGATTCTTGCCTGGGGGTCCGCGAGGGAACGCCCGGACCGACAGGCTCCGCTATGATCGGTGGGGGACTCGGGGGGACCGAGGTGGTTGTGCCTGGCCGGGAAGCAGCGACCCTGTTGTCGGAAGTGGCGGGAGGCTGGATCGAGCCAACCGGTTCGGCAATGATTCTCCGGCTACCCGCTTCGTCAGGTGCTTTAGGCGGAGTCCCTGGCTGCGAAACAGCAGGAGACTGTTTCGTCCCGGTCTGCTCAGCGGGCGTGGACTTCGTTCCCGGCGCGGCCGTGGTCTCTGGGGCTGCTGGTTTGGCAGAGAAGCGCTTGTATGCGAAGAAACCGCCGGCGCCAAGCGCAGCAACCAGAACTACGACTCCGGCGATAAAGCCGATTCCCCGGCCACCCCGCGGCGGAGCAGCCGGTGCGCCCAATGAGGGTGGGGGCGTGACGGGCGTTTGTGGGACTGCCGGGGGACCAGCCGCAGGATCGACCGGCGGTGGCGCCGCCGGCGTGCCAAAGGATGGCGGGGGCACGCTGGGACCCGGTGCGGCTGGCCGGGGTGCGGGGGCAGGTTGGACTGGCGGCGGGGAGGCTGACACAGCCTGAGGTGCTACTGGACGCGGGGGTTGCGCGGGAGCAGCCGCCGTTTGAGGCGGGGCGGCCGGCACGCCCAGCGGCGCGCCGCATTTGGCGCAGAATTTGGCGGGCTTCGATTGGGGTGCGCCGCAGCTTGGGCAAACGCCACCCGCCGGTGGACCCGGGGCTGAGGCCGATGCGGACACGGGAGGCGGCGCCGGAGTGGAAGCAGGAGGGGGTGATGCCGCTGCGGGCGGCCGGGCGGCAGCAGGCGGCGGAGGGGCCGCAGCAGGAGCCGCCTGAGTGACCGGCTGCGGGCCAGCCGCCGGCGCTGCCCCAAGCGGAGCCCCGCATTGCGAGCAGAACTTGGTCGGCTTGCTCTGGACCGCGCCACATTTTGGGCATTGCCCCGGGGCTGCGGCAGCTGGCGGAGGAGGGGGCGCGGGGGCTGCACGTCCGGACTGAGCAACCGGCGCAGGCGGAACGGCTTCCAAAGGAGCGCCACACTGGACGCAGAACTTAACGGGTTTCGGCTGGATTGTCCCGCACTTGCCGCACCGCAAGGCAGAAGCGGTCGCCGGCGCTTGCACTACCGGTTGGCCGCAGCGTGTGCAGAACTTGATTCCTTCGGCCACCTCATTCCCGCATGCACTGCATCTCGCCATAGACTTGCCGCCTCCTCCCTGGGATTGTGAAGCCGCCCAACCCGGACTCCTGATTGTATATCAAGGCCCGGAACTCTGATCCGGTCCCTTCCTTGTAAACTCTTTCGCGAAGGCGGCGGGGTGTGAAACCTAGCCGCCGGCAAGCATACGACAGGTCGTGCAGCGGGGGCGCTCTCCCAATACGGAGCGTGCGCACTGCCTCCGCCTATAATGCTGACCCCTAGAATGGACGATCTTGTTCGGGAGGCGACTCGGGCGGCGGACAAAGGAAACCGAAACGGTTCCCGGGTGCACGCCAGTCTAGCCGTCTTTCGGGTGAACGGGCAGGCGGGGCGCCGGCGGAAACGAGCTGCCTTTCGAAAGGACGGATGTGGTTGACCCAATATTGGCGGCTGTGATAGCTTTACGCTTTAGGCATCTGCCGGGTGGCAGCTTCCGCAGGCCGCTTCCTTTGTAAGTAGAAAACCGATGGACGCAATCCTAGCCGATCTGGGCAGGCTCTTGCTGAAGGCCCTGCCGACATTCTTCCTTGTCCTCTTGCTGCATTTTTATTTAAAGCACTGGTTTTACAAACCCTTAGAAAAGGCCCTGGAGCAGCGTCGGCAAGCGACGGAAGGCGCGCGCCAGGCGGCTCAGGCCAGTCTGGAAACCGCTGAACGCAAGGCCGCCGAATATGAAGCGGCCATCCGTGCGGCGCGCGCGGCGATTTACAAGGAACAGGAAGAAACCAGGAAGCAGTGGCGCCTGGAGCAGGCCGGCGCCGTGGAAGAATCCCGCAGAAAAGCCTCGGAGATGGTGAAGCAGGCACGCGTCCAACTCGCGGCGGAGGTGGCGGAGGCCAAGCAGTCGCTGGCCGGCGAAGTGGACCGCCTGGCGAGTGCGATTACCGAGACCATTTTGCGGGGGGCAAGAGCTTGAAAGCGGCCGCACGGTTGTTGGCTTTGTCGATGATCCTTTGGGGCTGGGCTGCGTTTCGCCCTGCGCTGGCGGCCGAGGACCACGGCGAGCACGGTCACGGCGGCGCAGCAAGCGAGCTTCTTTGGAAGTCCCTGAACTTCGCCCTCATCGCGGCTGGCATCGGCTACTTGCTTTATAAGAAAGGCGGGCCGTTCTTCCGGGCGCAGCGAGAATCTATCCGCAAGGACATCGAGGAAGCGCATCGCCTGCGCCAGGAGGCCGACGAGCGGGCGGCGGAAATGGAACGCCGCTTGGCGGGTCTGGAGACGGAGATCGAGTCGTTGCGGCGGCAAGCCTCCGAGGAAATGGCGGCGGAAAACGAGCGCCTCAAGAAGCAAACCGAGGCCGCCTTGGAGAAGATCCGCCGGCAGGCCGAGCAGGAGATCGAGGGCGCGGCCAAAGCGGCGCGGCACGAGGTGCGGTCTTTTGCAGCGGGATTGGCGGCGGAGCTGGCGGCGCGCCAGCTCCGGGCAAGCTTGGATGAGGCGGCCGATGACGCCCTGGTCGGGAGCTTTCTGGAGGAGATGAAAAAGTCGCGGGGCAGCGCTCCGAAGGAGCTGAACTGAAATGGCGACGGCAGTGGCCTCCCGGTACGCTCGGGCCTTGGCGGATCTGGCGTGTGATCCGCGGCGCGGGGTGGATCCGTCTCAGGTGGCCGGTGAGCTGGCCCTTTTCGAGCAGGCCTTGGCCGCCTCCGGCGAACTCCGCAACATTTTGCTCTCGCCGGCGGTGCCGGTGGCGCGCAAGCGCGCGGTCGTGAGCCGATTGAGTGAGGACGGCGGGATTTCGCGGCTGGTGCGCAACTTTTTATTTGTGGTGGTGGACCACCGCCGCATAGGAATCTTTGATGAGATCCGGGAGGCTTTCCAAGCCGAGATCGACAGCAGGCTGGGCCTAATTGCAACCTCGATCCGAACCGCCCGCCCCCTGAGCGAGTCCCGGCAGGCCAAAGTAGTCGAGGGCCTGGAGAGCATCACGGGCAAGCGCGTGCGGCCCAACTATGGGGTGGACCCGGAACTGATCGGCGGGATAGTGGTGCGGATCGGCTCCACGATTTATGACGGATCGGTGCGCGGACAATTGGAAGCGCTGCGCCGGAAACTGATGGACTAAAAGCTATGGCTCAAATTCGAGCGGACGAGATTGCGCGGATTCTGCGCGAAGAAATCGACAACTATGAGAAAGCCGTCAGCGTGGCCGAGACCGGCTATGTGATCTCGGTCGGCGACGGCATCGCCCGGATCCATGGCCTGGAGCTGGTCATGGCCGGCGAGATGATCGAGTTCCCGCACGGCGTCTATGGGATTGCTCTGAACCTGGAAGAAGATCAGGTCGGCGCAGTGCTGCTGGGCGAGTACCACGCGGTGAAGGAAGGCGACGAGGTCCGCCGCACCAAGCGCATCATGTCCGTGCCGGTGGGCGAGGCTTTGATCGGCCGGGTTGTGGATCCATTGGGCCATCCGCTGGACGGAAAGGATCCGATTCAAGCCACGCAGTTCAGCCCGCTGGAGCGCCTGGCCCCGGGCGTGGTGGACCGCCAGCCGGTGCGGGAACCGCTTCAGACGGGCATCAAGGCCATCGACGCCATGATCCCGATCGGGCGCGGGCAGCGCGAGCTGATCATCGGCGACCGGCAAACGGGAAAGACCGCCATCATTCTGGACACGATCCTGAACCAGAAGGGGACGGACGTCGTTTGCATCTACGTGGCGATCGGTCAGAAGCGCTCCACCGTGGCGCAGGTGGTGAAGACGCTGGAAGATTACGGCGCCATGGATTACACCATTGTGGTGGCCGCCACCGCCAGCGATCCGGCCCCGATGCAGTACATCGCGCCCTATGCCGGCTGCGCCATGGGTGAGTATTTCCGGGACAACGGGCGTCACGCGGTCTGCTTCTATGACGATTTGTCCAAGCACGCTGCCGCATACCGCGAGATTTCGCTGTTGCTCAGGCGTCCGCCCGGCCGGGAGGCCTATCCCGGGGACGTCTTTTATTTGCACAGCCGCCTGCTGGAGCGGGCCGCTAAGCTCTCCGACGAGTTGGGCGGAGGTTCTCTGACCGCCATCCCGGTCATCGAAACCCAGGCCGGGGACCTGTCCGCCTACATTCCGACCAACGTGATCTCCATCACGGACGGCCAGATCTTTCTCGAGACGGACATGTTCAACGCGAACATCCGGCCGGCGATCAATGTGGGCGTCTCGGTGAGCCGCGTGGGCGGCAATGCTCAGGTGCGGGCCATGCGGCAGGTGGCGGGAAGCCTGCGTCTGGATTTGGCGCAGTTCCGGGAGCTGGCGGCTTTCGCGCAGTTCGGCAGCGACCTGGACAAAGCTTCTCTGGCTCAGTTGAACCGAGGGCGCCGGCTTGTGGAGATCCTCAAGCAAGGCCAGTACCGGCCGCTGCCGGTGGAGAAGCAGATTCTGGTGATCTTCGCCGGCACAAACGGCTACCTGGATGATCTTCCACTGGAGCAGTGCCGCGAATTCGAAGAGGAACTCTACCGCTTCACCGAGAACAGCCGGCCGCAGGTGCTGCGGCAGATCGCCGAGAAGAAGATCCTGGACGACGGTTTGCGGAACGAAATGCACGAGCTGCTGAAGGAATTCAAGGAGCGGTTCGTCAGCGAACGGAAGGGCTGAGGTTTGGGGAGGATCGATGCCCAGCCTGATTGACATCCGGCGCCGGATCCGCTCGGTCAAGAGCACGCAGCAGATCACCCGCGCCATGAAGCTGGTTTCGGCCGCCAAGCTGAGGCGGTCGCAGGACCGCGTTCTGGCGGCGCGGCCTTACGCCGCGGCCACGGCGCGCCTGCTGGCCGATCTGGCCCGGGCGGCCAAAAGCGACGAGCGATTGGCGCACCCGCTGTTGGCCGAGCGGCCCGAGGAAAGAATCCAGCTCGTGCTGATCACCGCCGACCGGGGCCTGGCGGGGGCGTTCAACTCGAACCTCATCAAGGCGGCGCAGGCGTTCTTGGAGGAGCGCAGCGGGCAACACGTGGAGCTGGAGTTGATCGGCCGCAAAGGCCGGGACTTTTTCCGCAAGCGGCAGGTCCTTATCAGCGGCGAACACATCGGGATGACCGAAAAGGTCACCTACGACTACGCGGCCGGCATTGCCCGCCAGATCATGGCCCGGTTTGAACGCGAGGAGATCGACGCTGTCTATCTGCTGTTCAACGAATTCAAAAGCGTGATGGCGCAGCGGATCACTCTCAACCGCATATTGCCGGTGGCGCTGCCGGCCGCGACCGGGGGCATCGAATTCCTTTATGAGCAACCGCCTCAGATCCTGATTGGGCGGCTGCTGCCGCGATACGTGGAGATTGCCCTGCATCACGCCCTGTTGGAGTCGGCGGCGGCGCAGCAGGCGGCGCGGATGACGGCGATGGATGCGGCCACGACGAATGCGGCCGAGATGATTGACCGCCTGACGCTGTACATGAACCGGGTGCGACAAGCCAGCATCACCCGGGAGATCATCGAAGTGGTCAGCGGCGCGGCGGGAGTGGAGTGAGGTTTTCATGACGACAGAACCAGTCATTGGCAAGGTGATTCAGGTAGCGGGTCCCGCAGTGGACATCCAGTTTCCAGAAGGGCAGATTCCGGTCATTTATACGGCGGTCCGGATCACCAGCGAAGGTTTTGATGTCCCCTTCCCAGTCGACATCATCGTGGAGGTGGCGCAGCACATCGGCGAAGGCCGCGTGCGCACGATCGCGCTGAAGCCCACCGATGGCCTGGTCCGGGGGATGAAGGCGGTCAGCCTGGGACGGCCCGTGACCGTGCCCGTCGGCAAGGAGACGCTGGGACGGGTGCTGAACGTGCTCGGGGAACCCGTGGACCGCATGGGCCCCGTAGAGGCCAAGAAGTTTTACCCCATTCACCGGCCCGCCCCGAGCTTCGAGGAGCAGTCCACCGAGCTGAAGATGCTCGAGACCGGCATCAAAGTGGTGGACCTTCTGGAGCCGTATCTGAAGGGCGGGAAAATCGGGCTTTTCGGCGGCGCGGGCGTGGGCAAAACGGTGATCATCATGGAGCTGATCCACAACATCGCCATGCACCACGGGGGCGTGTCGGTGTTTGCCGGAGTCGGCGAACGCACGCGCGAGGGCAACGACCTCTGGCTGGAGATGCAGGAGTCCGGCGTCATCGATCCGAAAGACTGGCGCAAATCCAAGTGCGCTCTCATCTACGGCCAGATGACCGAACCCCCGGGCGCGCGCCTGCGGGTCGGACTGACTGGACTAACCGCAGCCGAATACTTCCGCGACGAGGAAGGCCAGGACGTGCTCCTGTTCATCGACAACATCTTCCGCTTCACGCAGGCGGGCTCGGAAGTCTCCGCGCTTCTCGGCCGCATGCCTTCGGCGGTGGGTTACCAGCCAAACCTGGCCACGGAGATGGGCGAATTGCAGGAGCGGATTACCTCCACCAAGAAAGGTTCGATCACCTCCGTGCAGGCGATCTACGTGCCGGCTGACGACTATACCGATCCGGCGCCGGCCACCACCTTCGCGCACCTGGACGCGACCACCAATCTTTCGCGGGCCATCGTGGAGCTGGGCATCTACCCTGCCGTAGACCCGCTGGCCTCCACAAGCCGGATCCTGGACCCCAACGTCGTGGGCGAGGAGCATTACCAGACGGCGCAGATGGTCAAACAGATCCTCCAGCGCTACAAGGACCTGCAAGACATCATCGCGATCTTGGGCATCGATGAGCTCTCCGATGAGGACAAGCTCACCGTGGCCCGCGCCCGCAAGATCCAGAAGTTCCTCTCGCAGCCGTTCAATGTGGCCGAAGCCTTCACGGGCCGCAAGGGCAAGTATGTAAAGGTGGCGGACACCATCCGCGGCTTCAAGGAAATCGTGGAAGGCAAGCACGACGACGTGCCGGAGCAGGCCTTCTACATGCAAGGGACGATCGAAGACGTTTTGGAGGCGGCTGAGCAGTTGAAGCGGGCTGCGGCCTGAGCCCTATGGCGGACACTTTTGAGCTGGAGATCGCCACGCCCGAACGTCTGTTGGTGCGTGAGGCCGTCACTGAGGCGCAGATCCCGTTGGAAAACGGCTACATCGGCGTTCTGCCGGGTCACACGCCGCTGCTGGGCGAGTTGGGCACCGGAGTTCTGTCCTATGTGGCGGCTGGAAGGCGGCGCGAACTGGCGGTCAGCGGCGGCTGGGCCGAGGTCGGCGAGGGCTATGTTCTGGTTCTAGCCGATGTAGCGGAAAACGCCGACGAGATCGACCTGGCCCGGGCCGAGGAGGAACGCAAGCGGGCGCTCGATCGCCTTAGCCGGCCCAGCGCGGACATGGATGTAGCCCGGGCGTTGCAATCGCTGAAGAAAGCCCAGGCGCGAATGCAGGCTGCCCGGCGCTGAATGAGCCGGGTCCGCCATGCCAGCCTGAGCAGGCGAGCCGGCCCGCCAGGGCCCCAGGAATGCGCGGCTCGGTCGATTCTTGGTAGGATAGTAGTTCGCAGCTTCTTGTGTGCGTCTCGAGTGGAGGCGCGTCTCCGAGAAGCTCCCCGCGGAATCCCAGAGCCGAGGACGGTTATGTACGCAGTCATTCAGACGGGCGGTAAACAGTACCGCGTCGCACCGGGCGACACCATTCAGGTTGAGAAGCTCCCCGGTGAGATCGGCACAGAAGTCGAGTTCGCAAAGGTGCTGGCCGTATTCAAAGAACCGGACCAGCTGATCGCTGGCCCGGAGGCGGCGCAAGCCAGGGTGAAAGCCACCATCACCGCCCAGGACCGGGCGGATAAGGTCGTGGTCTTTAAATTCAAGCGGAAGAAACAAATGAAGCGCACCATCGGCCACCGCCAGGCTTACACCAGCGTCAAGATCAACGAGATCGTAGCTTAGGAGCGCGAAATGGCACACAAAAAGGGTCTAGGAAGTTCCCGCAACGGACGCGACTCCAACGCCCAGCGCTTGGGCATCAAGGCCTTCGCCGGGCAGCTGGTCCCGGGCGGCGCCATTCTGGTGCGGCAGCGCGGGACGCGCTATAAACCGGGCGCCAATGTCGGAATCGGCAAAGACGATACGCTGTTCGCCAAAGTGACGGGGATCGTGGCCTTCCGCGACCGCGGGCGTCACGGCAAGTTCGTGAGCATCCTGCCGCCGGATCAGAATTGACGCCCGGCCGGCCGCAGGCAGGTCCTCTGATTCCGCCCCAATCCTCCCCGTGAAAGCGGGCCGCAGTGTTCATAGACGAAGCCATCATCTATGTCAAAGCCGGCGACGGCGGCAACGGCTGTGTCGCTTTTCGTAGGGAGAAGTATGTGCCCCGGGGTGGGCCAAGCGGAGGCGATGGCGGGCGCGGCGGGGATGTAATTTTGGTTTCCAGCCAGCACTACAACACCCTCCTTCATTTGCGCTTCAATCCGGAGCACAAGGCGGAACGAGGCCGTCACGGAGAAGGAAGCAACCGGACCGGACGTGACGGCGCCTCCGTGGAAGTTCCCGTTCCCGTGGGCGTGCTGGTCTATGATGCCGATACCGGAGAATTGCTGCATGATTTCACCGAACCGGGGCAGCGTTTCGTGGTGGCCCGCGGGGGGCGGGGAGGCCGTGGAAACGCACGTTTCGCCACATCGACTCACCAAGCCCCGCGCGAGCACGAACCGGGTCAACCCGGCGAAGAACGGCGTCTCAGACTGGAGCTGAAATTGCTTGCGGACGCCGGGCTAGTGGGATTTCCGAACGCGGGCAAGTCGACCCTGATCTCGCGGATCTCCGCGGCACGGCCGAAAATCGCCGATTACCCATTCACCACTCTGGAGCCGCACCTTGGGGTGGTTAGTTTGGACGACCAGCGGTCCTTTGTTGTAGCGGATATCCCTGGACTGATCGAGGGAGCGCACCTGGGGCACGGTCTGGGAACCCGGTTCCTGCGCCACATCGAGCGAACCCGGTTGCTGCTTCATCTGGTGGACGTCTCGGAGGCAAGCGGGCGGGATCCGGTGGAGGATTTCCAAGTCGTCCTTAACGAGCTGGCCAGCTTCAGCCCGGATCTGGCGGCCAAGCCGATGTTTGTGGTGGCGACAAAACTGGACGCGGCTCAGGACCCACGGCGCCTGGAGGCCCTCAGGAAGCTGTCGGCCAGCCGACGGCTGCCGTTTTACGCGATCTCAAGCGTGACCGGCCAAGGGATTGAAGAGTTGAAGCGGGCGGCAGGCAAGTTCTTGTTGGAAGGCCGTGGCGATTGAACCTATGGAGTGCAGCAGGCGCCCGTCGAGATCATCGAAAACTCCCCCGCTCTTTCGCCGCCGGTAAAAATCTGCTCTTGAGAAAGGAGCCGGTAGGTGTTGCCCGCGATTTCAGCCGCAACCGAGCCGCCCACGCCGGCGCCCCCTGTCAACAGAACCACCACGACCAGCTTCTTGCCCCCGATCTCCGCGTAAGAGCCAAACCATCCCAAGTGTGTGCGGCGGTCGGAACAAGTCCCGGTCTTTCCGTAAATGGGGGCATCTGGATCGAAGTTGGCGCGGCGGGCGGTGCCAAACTCCACCGCTCCGAGCATGCCCGGCTCGAGCTCTTGCAGCCAAGGCTCAATATTCAAGAAGCGTTTGACGCGGGGCGTGAAGTCTCGGAGCTCTTCGTTCGTGCGCGGATACTGGAGGTAGTACAGAGTGCCCCCGTTGGCCAAAGCTACCAGCATGGATGCAAGCTGGAGCGGGGTCATCGTAATGCCGGAGCCGAAGCTGGACATCATGCCCACTCCTTCCGGAGGAGGCGCCTCGGGCAGCGTCCCCGGCTGTTCCCCTTCGATTCGCCAGCCAGCCTTCTCTCCGAGCCCCATCAGACGGGCGTAGTAGCTGACTCTCTCGAAACCGAGTTTCTCCCCCAGCGAGGCGAAATATGGGTTATCCGAACGAGCTAAGGCCTCGGTCAACGTGAGCCGTCTCCCGCTGGCGACCCGGACCACCGTACTGCGGTCGATCAATCCTTCGGCCAACGCTGCCATCGCCACCGGAATCTTCACCGTCGAGCACGGTTGAAACGCAGCGCTCAGCGCGGCTTTCTGATTGACCATCGAAAGGATCCGTCCGGTATCAGGATCCACCACCACCACGGAACCGTTGTATCGGCCCAGGGCTTGCACCGCAGCGCGCCGCACGGTCAGGTCTTCGCCGTCCAGCCGGTCGCCGATGGTGGAATCCGCGAACGTCGGCTCCGTCCAGCGCCGGGCTGGCGCTTTGCGTGCGGGCGCCTTCACCGATGCCCGCGCAGGAGCTTTCTTCGTTGTGCTTGCTGCAACCGCGGTCTTGCTGGCGCCCGTGGTCTTCGTCTGTGCCGCGCGGCTGGAGGCGGTCTGTTTGGAAGATCCTGTGTTCTTCACCGCCGGCGACTTGGCTTGAGCCGCGGATCTGCCCCTGGACTGGACGCTCTGGGCTGCCTTCTGCGCGCCAGTTTGGCTTGCGGAATTCGTGCTCTGTGCGGCAGAAGCCTTGGTTTGCCCCGCCGGTCCGCTGCTGGCTTTGGGAGTTTGAGCGCCAAGGCAAAACACCAGCCCCAAGGCGAGACCAAGCGTTCCCAGAGAAAGACGGAAGGCTGAATAAGCTTTAGCCGCTCGCATGCCGCTATCTACAATCCGCGGAGTTGTTCAACGCCAGAGCCCGGTTCGCTACAGCCCTTCCCATCCCGGGCAATTTCATTGTGCGGGATGCCGGACCGATCCGTCAAGCAGCGCGGCGTAAACCAATCCGGCGCCGCCGGCCAAGGCAGGTAACGGGCGGTTTTTGGCCTGCCAGGACAGGACACGCTGCGGCTCCGGCTCTGACGCGCCGCCGGAGCCTTTCTCCGATGTCCGAATCTTTTTTGGTTGCATCGGAGCGGCCCGTGTGGTATCCATAGATTAACGTCGGCGTGCCCTCCCGCGGCCCCCGCAGGAAACATTCAACGCCGGCAATTTCCGACCCGGCACAACCAGGAGTCACACTGTGGAAGCCTCGAATCGAAAACTCATCCGCCCGAACCTGAATGGACCCAAGGAGCAGAGCCCCCAGCGGCGCGCGCCCAAGAGCAAGTCCGCTCCTCCGGATCAGACGCACGCGGAGTGCTTCTACTACCTTAAGCAGATGCAAACGAAGACCCCCATGGTCATCGTGCTTCTCGATGGGGAAACCGTGCACGGCGTCATTGAGTGGTACGACAAGTCTTGTTTGAAGGTTTCCCGCTCCGACGGGCCGAACCTCCTGATCTACAAGCCCAGCATTCGCTACATGTATAAAGCCGTTTCCTGAGCCTCGCAGGACGCCCGGCGGCCCTCGCTCAGCACGCTTTCTTCTTCCGGAGCAGGCGCTGCTGCCGCCTCAGCCCCGCCTCTTCGTAGCGCCTCTTTTCTTCCGGAGTCTCCGGAATCACTGGAGGCACCGGGACTCGTCTCCCCTCGGCGTCGATCGCCACAAAGGTCAAATAGGCCGAGGAAGTGTGCCGCACCTCACCGGTGATCAGATCCTCCACGAAAACCTTGACCCCGACTTCCATCGAGGTGTGAAACACCCGGTTCACCGACGAGCGAAGAAGCACCATCTGGCCCACGCGGATCGGATGCAAAAAGGTCATGTTGTCGACAGAGGCGGTCACCACCGTGCACCGCGCGTGGCGCATGGCCGCCATGGCCCCCGCCAAATCCACCAAATGCATCACCTTCCCTCCCAGCAGAGTCCCGATGGCGTTGGTGTCATTGGGGAGAGCCATTTCGGCGTATTCGGAAATCGAAGCTCTTACGGGTCGCCCTTCCATCGCCGGTATCTTATCATGGGGGCATGAGGGGGGTTCATGGACCGTAAAGTTGCGCTCCGCCAGATTCTCGAGCAGAATCCGGCCGACCCGCTGGCCCGCTACGGGTTAGCCATGGAGCATGTGAAGGAGCAGGATTACCAGGCCGCCGTGGCCGAGTTCGAGAAGCTGCTGGCCGTCTCGCCGGGCTACCTGTACGCATACTTCCATGCGGGCCAGGCTCTGGAAAAGCTCGGGCGGCTGGATGAGGCCAGAAACATGTACGAGCGCGGCATCCAAGTCGCCTCCGCCGCTGGCGATCATCATGCGCGCTCCGAACTGGCAGCGGCCCTCGAACAAATAGGCTAAACGCTGCGCAGGTTCCCGGAGTCAGTTCATGGGCGCCGTGGAAGATCGCCCCTGCCCTTCAGGTTCGCCGGGATGAAGGTGGACAATCAGCCGCTCTCCCCGCGCGGTCCTGACGGCGACGTGCACATTTTGCCGTCCGGCATCGAAATACCATGACCCAGGATGCAGGCGCTGGCGGTCTTTCGCCTCCTCGAACACCACATCGCCGGCCGTCACCGCCGCAGGCCGCGGCGCATGATGTACAACCCACTCATAGCTGCGCTCTGCTTTGGAGTCGATCTCCAACCGCAGCAGATCCAACGCCGGCGCGGCGTGCATCTGGCTGTACCGCATCAGCTCCGGCTCGTACAAGAACAGCTCTGCCGCCAGGCGTGGGAAGTAGTGGAGCTCCATCCGCTCGCCGGCCGTAACGCCGTCTAAAGGCACGATGGACCCGTTCCGAGCAAAAAGCGGCAGCACATCCTCCGGCGCTTCCACCTCGATCACCTGCCGCCCCGCGAATCGTCGGTTGCTATGCCATTCCGTCCACTGCCCCATCGGCAAATAAACCTTCCGCCGGCCGCCCGGCGTAAAGATCGGCGCCGCCAGCAACTCGTCCCCCACCATGAATTGATCCGTCAAGTCCTGCCCCGCCTCATCCGTGGGAAATTGCATCATCATTGGGTGAATCATGGGCAGGCCGCGGCTCCGGGCCTCCTCCACGTAGGTAAGGAAGAACGGGATGAGCCGTTTCCGCAAGGTCAACCACCTCTCCTGCATCGCTTCCTTGTCCCTCCCCAAAGTTCCGCTTCGGGAATTGCAGATCAAAGGAAGCACTGACGCAAGCTGCATGGCCCGCTGAAACAGCTCCGGAGAGGCTGCGGCAAAAGGTCCCACATCAAAGGCAGGATTCAGAATTCCCGATAGCGACGCATGGACCACAGCCCGCACGCTGTCTTCCAACAATCGCCAGGAGGCGTCCTCGGCCTGCGGCAGCAATACGGCGCGTTCCGGAAGCTCTTCTCTGTACTACTAGCCCGTAGATTCTTTTCCGCGCGCGAAGATTTTTATGCCGCCACACCTGTTTGGTTGCGGCCCTGCCGCGCTGCGCATCAAATCAAACCGCGCGTAGGCTCGCGGCGGAACTACCTCCAGGTGCTCTTCGTAGATGGCCTTGACCGTCGGTCCGTAGTGAAACCAGTATTCGAGCCGCGGCAAACCCCGAAAGCTCAACCGGAGGAGTTGCGGCGCCATCTCGCCAAGATCAAAACGGTACAGACCCGGCGTGGTGTAGTAAAGCCCGTATCCGAGGCTCGAAATCAAGAACGGCCGGGAGGTTTCCACCGAGCGTCCCCTCAGGTTCGCGGATGCGTCCGAGCGGATTCCCAAACCGTAATATTTCTGCTCTGGTTGCGAAACGAATGCCGCCTCGATTCCCATCCCAGCACGTCGACTCTCGTGGGCTTCGGCCAAAAGGATCTTTCCGTCGCGTGAGAGCACCCGCAGCCTTAAGCCGGACTTTTGAATCTCCACTTCCAGATCGTCCGTACGGAAAGTGACCTTGGTTTCGCCATCCGTCCTTTCCACCTTGGCCTTGGAGGGCCCGTGCACGTCCAGCGGATCACAACTCCCTCCTTCCCACGCCCGGCAAAAACGGAACGTCGAATCCGTCACCCACTCGATGACGGCCCGAGGCCCGTCCAGCTCAAAGACCGTCCGTCCCTTTGTCTGGGCTCGCGCTCCCGCGGTCAGCACGGATCCAAGCGCCAGAACGGCAGCCCACCGGCCGGCGATGGAAGCACTAAACAAGCAACAGTTGCTCTTGAATCTCACCAGTGACTTTGGCCTCCCGGTCGCCAACGAACACGTTCACCTCAGACCGGATACCGAAATCGCGGAGATAGATCCCCGGCTCAATGCTGAAACAAGTCCAGGGAATGATGCGCCGCTCATCGTGAGTCTCCAGATTATCCATGTTGGCCCCCGCCCCATGGACTTCTTCTCCGATGGAATGTCCGGTCCGGTGCACAAAATACTCCCCGTAGCCCTTCTCCCGGATGTAGCTGCGCGCTGCATCATCCACTTCGAATCCCCGGATATCCTCGCCTCCACGCACGGCGCTCTCCACCCGCCGAACCGCCCGGTCCCGAGCCTCCTTCACCGCCCCGAAGACGCGCAGTACCTGCTCGGGCGGAGTCTGCCCGCAATACCCCGTCCAGGTGATGTCGTAATACACGCTGTGAGGCTGGTCCAGCTTGGCCCACAGGTCGATCAACAACACACAACCTGACTCAATGCGCCTGCTTCCCTTCGGCCCTGGCTCGTAATGAGGATTCGCGGAATTGTCGTTCACCGCCACAATCGGCCCGTGATCCGTCGTCAATCCTTGCTCAGCAAACCTTCTCCGGATGAACTCCGCCAACTCCCATTCCGTTATGCTTTCCCGGCTTCGCAACCTCTCCCCCACCAACCGGAAGGCCTCCGCTCGGATCGCATCCACCCTCCGCCCCGCTTCCAGATGGCTTTCCAGTTTCTTTTCGTCCCAGCGAGCCTCAAAAATCTGCACCAGATCGGCCGAGCTCACCACTTCTACTCCCAAACTTCGCACCAGCTCCACCGTTCCCGCATCCACCATCGAAACGTAGGGCACAGCGCACTTGGGTGAGTACTGCATCGCAACCTTGCGGTGGCCCGCCAGCATCCGCGCCAACCCATCGACCAGGCTGCTCCAACTCGCGTACCTCTTCTTCTCCCCCGGCAAGCCATCCAAAATCGCCGCCTCGATCGCATGCACCAGCCCACGCGGCTCCCCTTCGGCCGGGATCAGGTAGAACCACCTGCGCGTCGGCTCGCGGGCGGCGTCGAGCTTTAAGATGCGATACGCCAGCGGGTCCCGCCGGTGGTGGTCGAAAAACAGCCAGGCGTCGATCCGCTGCTCCCGTAGCGCTTCCTGGATCTCATTCAGCCTCACACGGCCCTCCTTACTTCACATCCCCCATGAGCCTCTTGGTCGGCCCCACCAGCAGGGCCAAAACCCCGGCAGCGCCGATTCCGAAAGCTGCGATCAACCCGAAGAGCGTTGGCAGGGGCAGCGCCTCGTACATAGAAGCAATCCGGCCGCCTAAGTAATTCCCCGCTGATAGCGACAAAAACCACACCCCCATCAGCAGGCTGCTGATCCTCGCCGGCGCCAGCTTGGTCATGGCGCTCAGACCCACCGGGCTCAAGCAGAGCTCACCCACCGTGTGCAGGAAATAGACGACCACTAACCACAGCGGGCTGACCAAGCTCCCGTCCGCAGCCCGGCTCGCCCCCAACGCCAAAACCGCAAATCCAAGACCTGCCGACAGCAACCCAAACGAGAATTTCGCCGGACTCGATGGTTCCCGTTCCCCTAGCCTTAGCCACAACCACGCAAATACGGGCGCCAATGCAATGATAAAAAGCGCGTTCAACGATTGCAGCCAGCTTGCTGGGAATTCGAAGCCGACCACCCTCTTGTCCGTACTCCTTTCCGCAAACAGATTCAATGTCGAGCCCGCCTGCTCAAACATGCACCAGAACAATGCCGACGCTGTGAACAACACCACAACCGCCGCCAGCCGCTTCTTCTCCTGCGGCGTCCAGCCCCTTCCCGCAAAAGCCCACACAAAAAAGGCGGCTACCGCTACAAGAAGCATCACGCCCAACGCATTCGACAGCCGCTGCACCGTGATCTCCACCACCCCGCCCGCATCCAGCACCACCAGCGCCGCCACTAGCCCAGCCGTGCCCCACAATCCCCGCCGTAGCCACGTCCGCTGCCGGTCCGCTGCGGCTGCATCCGGCAAGATCGCAGGCCGCAGCCCGGCAGCTCCCAAATGCTTGCCCCCCAAAACGTACTGAACGAGCCCCAGCACCATGCCCGCCGCCGCCACCGCAAATCCCAAATGCCAGTTCACTCTCTGTCCCGCGTAGCCGCAAACCAACGGAGCCAGAAACGCGCCAAGGTTGATCCCCATGTAGAAAATGGAAAATCCCGCATCCCGCCGCCGGTCTCCGGCCGAATAGAGTTGCCCCACCATCACGCTGACGTTCGGCTTCAACAACCCCGTCCCAAGCGCAGATATCGTCAATCCAACATAGAACAGCGCCAACGGCGGCATCGCCAGACAACTGTTTCCCAGGGCGATCAGCACGCCCCCATAAAGCACCGCCCGCCGTTGTCCCAAGAAACGGTCCGCAATCCATCCGCCTGGCAGACTCAACAGGTACACCATTGCGGTGTACAATCCGTACAACGCGCCGGCTTTGGAAACGTCGAAGCCCAGGCCGCCCCTCGCTGTGGCCGCCGTCATGTACAGAATGAGTAGCGCCCTCATCCCGTAATAACTGAAACGCTCCCAAAGTTCTGTCAGGAACAGCGTGGCCAGCCCGCGCGGATGACCGAAAAACTCTCGCTGCTGCTCTAAGCTGCTCCGCTTCGCTTCCGGCATTCGACCTCAGTCCTCAGATGCACGAATCCAGCTTGCCGCCGGGGGCTGATCACCCGGAACGTCGCTACATCGTCCAACCAATCCTGGCTTGATCCGTCCCAGTGCTGTGAAGCTACCGTCAGTGTATACTCCTGCTCCGTAAACAGGCAATCAAAACGAAACTCCACCTCCAACTCATCGCCCGCCTCGAACCGGCCCAGCTTCCGGCCTTCCAGCCTCGTGTTGGTGCCGAATACATCGATGCCGTGCCGGTTCCGTACCAGCATTCCAACCACCGGCTCGGCTGCATGCCCAGCGAACCGCACTTCCACAACCACCGACATCCGCTCGCCGCTTTCAAACACCGATCTCGGCACTCCCCGGCTGTCTCGCAGCTCCACTCGCCTCACCCGGCTCAGCCCGTCGCCGTGCCGGTGACCTGCCGTGAGCCCGTTCCGCTCACCGCCCTGGGCCTCTTCCCTCTTCTGTCTTTCGAGCACATAGCCGGCGTACCGGTTCACCACCTCATTCGGCCGCCCCTCGGCCGCCACCCGGCCGCCTAACATGAATAAAGCCCGGTCCGAAAGCTGCTTCACCAGCCCCAGGTCGTGCGAAACGAATAGCACCGTAACCCCCCGGCGCTTCATCTCCTCGAATCTCTGGACGCACCGGTGGGAAAACGCGGCATCCCCTACCGCCAGCGCCTCATCCACGATCAGAATATCCGGCTCGGAGTGAACCGCCGCGGCGAACGCCAGCCGCACATACATCCCGCTCGAGTACTCCTTCACGGGCCGGTCCATGTATTCTCCGATCTCCGCGAAGGCCTCGATCGCAGGCATCGCCCGCCGGATCTCATTCCGCGATAGCCCTAGGATCTCGCCGTTGATGTACACATTCTCTCGGCCCGTTGACTCCGGATGAAACCCTACCCCCAGCTCCAGCAGCGCCGCGATCCGTCCTTGCGCTACGATTCTTCCTGCCGTCGGCGAAATGGTCCCGCTTAAAATCTGAAGAAGCGTGCTCTTCCCTGACCCGTTCGGCCCTACAATCCCTAAGAACTCGCCTTTCTCAACACCGAAACTCACATCCCGCAGCGCCCAGAATTCCCTAGGCTGCTTTGGCCCGCTGAAAGGAAATAGCTCCCAGATCCGGTCGGAGGGTTTCTCGTATAGCCGGTACCGCTTTGAAATCCGGTGTGCACAAATCACGGCGCAACCGTCCACTATACCGCGGCACGGCTGCCCCCTCTCAGCCCGTCCTTCGCGCTTCGCCTCCTCACAGGCGGATCGTCACCGTCAGATCCTTGCCCGGTGAGCCGCTCCCACCACTCGGAGCCGAAAGGACGTCCAAACTGAGCTTAGCCCCCGCGACCAACCGCGGAAGCTGCAATCCCCCAATCGTCTCCGACCGCGTCTCACCCGCGCCAATCACCAGCCGGCAATACTCCTCCTCATCCTGCCGGAGCCGCACTTCAACCGGCCCGCCCTGCGGCCCCTCCCGCAGAACCGCGAATACCTCCCGCGCCAGCGCCGTCTCCTCAACCACCAGCGGCGGCGCCACATTCGACTGGATCGCTACATACCCCTCGGCTTGAAGCACGAGTTGCCCCCCGGTGAGAGTCCGCAAACCGAACTCCGTGGACCCCGTCAAACAGATCCGCCCCGGCTCGCTGTCTCCGATGGCATTCCTCACCACCAGCTCCGCAAAAGCGATCCTCACCCCAGGCAAGTAGATCGAGTCCCGGTGACTGCCGCTGGCCTGGCTCCCAAAGAAGTCTCTGGAGAAAGGCAGCACGTGGGACATCTTCCGGAGCACAATCACAGCAGTCCCCACCGCATGCTCTGCCGCTGTGCTCCCCGCAACACCGCGCACCACCTCACAGCGCGCGCCGCCTTCCTGCACAGCCGTGACTTGCACTACCTCAGCCTCGAGCTGGAGAAAACTCCCAGCCTCCGCTCCTAAAGGCTCCGCCAGCTCCAAAGCCGTGCTCTCCGCTGAGACCGCCGCGCTCAGCGTGCGCTGCGCATTGCTTTCTCTCTCGGGCCAGTAATACAGCGTCAGAATCCCCGCCGTAACGGACCGTGTGTTGATCAACTCCTCAAAGCCGATTCCCCGCACTTCCACGCTCCCCCGGCCCGCCGCATACAACCCAAAGACCGGCTTGGGCGGCGGCCCCGTATCCAGCGCCGCCGCTCCGCTCCCCAACCGCCAGCGGGTCAACGGTGAAAGTTCAAAGGCGCACTCGCGATCGTGGACATTCGACGCCCGCCCCAAAATGTGCACAGTAGCCCCCGGCTGCATCGGCACTTCAATGTCAATCGGACTGCTCTTGCCCGCCGCGCCAAAACGCCAGCCTGGCTCCGCCACAACAAATACGCTCGAACTGTCCGGCGTCACAGCCCAGGGACTGGTTACTTGCAGCTCGGTCTCCGTGTTCGACGCAACCACGCGCTCTTGCCCTTTCCCCCTTCCGCGCGTGATTCGCACCACCCTCCCCCGGTAGCCGTTGACCGGCATCTCCAACCCTTCGTTCCCGATGCTGTTCACCGAGTACACGGTCGCCGCCGTCTCAGGCTGCAACTCAAGCCTCCAGTAAAAGTTTGCGTGGTCGTACTGCTCATCGGGTGGCCCCACTAATTCGGGTAGCAGCCCAGCATCGGTAAAGCTCTCCGACAAAGGCTGGTAAGCCGCAATCCGGTAGAGCCTCACCGGATCTTTTCCCCGGTAGACGTGAAACGCGGCTGCGCCCGGACCAAAGCTCAAGTCCTTCAGCCGCACGGCATAGTCGTCGCCCGTCTCTGGAAGCCTTGCCCGCACCAGAAACGACAGCGCGCTCTCGGCCCCGTCCCCATCCACCGCGCTCACCGTGTAGTACAGCGTCTGCCCTCCCCCTAGGGTCCCGGCCCCGCTCGTCACCTCCGCCGCAAGACTCACCAGCGGAATCCCCGGCCCGCCCGGCGCCGGTTGCCTCCCGGGCGTATACCCGACCCGCAACCGCAGCGTGGCCTGTCCGCCCGCTTCCTCACCCTCCATTTCTTCGATGGTAAACCGGGGCTCTCCCTCCTCGTCCCACGCCGCGCCCAACAACGGCCTCGGCAATCCCAAACCCGCCTCCGGCTGGCGTCTCGTGCCCGGATTGCCCTGTTCCGCTTCGTCCGTATACCAGTCGTCATCGTGAATCTGAGCCGTGATCACCGCCGTCCGGTAATTCAACCCGGGGGCGATCGTCCGGATCCGGAATGGCTGCCGCAGAAAACCCTCTTTCAAATACGTCAGCGTGATAATGTCCCCCGGTTTCAGCCCCAACCCCCGCACGCTCGTCTCGAACTGAACGTACTTGTTGCCCCGGATAGACTTGTCCAACTGCAACCGCAGCGCCCTCGCCGCTTGATGAAAGTTCGGAATTCCTGCCGCATTCAATGCCGCGCTGACCTCCTGTCCGGTCTCCACTGCATCCTCTATGTCCACCATCGACAGGCTGTCCTGCTGGTATTCGTTGAACTCGTCCTGGAACTCCACGCTAAACCGGTTCGGCGTATCCGCCGTGCTCCGGCTCCAAAACCGGATCGCCGGCTCACCGTTCTCCCGCCGGAGAATGCCCCCCTTCCCATCACTGCCGTCGCCAAACTCGTAGCAAGGCCACCCTCCGTCCAAGGGTTCCGTGCTGTTGCTCCCGGGCCACTTCACGGGCTGCTGGGCCGCAATGCGGTCTTCCACGCGCAATTGCAGCTTCCCGTCCAACCCGTGGCAGAGGTACAGCCGGCACGCCGTTCGGATCCCCCGGATGACCTCCGCCACGCTCTTCCGCCGCCGCAACACCAAATTCGTCTGAAAGCGCGGCCGTAACACCGGGTTCCCGTACAAATCATTCATTGGGATCGGCGCTTCGCAATACTCGGCAGTCTGGGCGAAACTCGAAACGTCGACATCTTCTAAGCTCCACCCGCTCCGCAACAAGATGTCGAGAATCACCCACGCCGGGTTGTTGCTGAAAGCCTCCCCCAAATACTCCCCGCTGGCCCCGTAACGCGCCAGCTTCAGCCCTTGCATCAGAACTTGAACTCTCGGAAGCGTCCGCCCATCGTTGATCCGGTTTGGAACGACTACCGACAGGTACGCCATGCTCCCATAGGGATCGCCCATCGGCCGCCCCAGGCCGTCACAAAAATCCGCGTTGAATTCGCCCGTCCGGCCCCCCCGGCTCACCACGTTGTACCAGCCCGTCGCCGTCATGTTGGCCCCGGAACGCCCTTCGGGAATCTCAACCTCGTTCACCAGCACCTTGAGCACCTGCTCAATCTCACCCATCCCCAGCAACACTTCCATCCTCGTGAGGTTGCCGTCATTGCGCGCGAACACGATCGGCGGCGCATACCACGCCGTCCCATACACCATCGGGACGAAATCGTTGTACCGGCCTTCGTTCTCCGATACCGCCGAAAGGTGATATCCCTTCTCCCCGTGCCCCCGCACCAGAATCGCCGGAGGCACGAACTCAATCCCGCCGAACCGCCGGGTCGGCCGCCCCGACGAATCCCGGTCGAACATCCCCCTTTGTTCGCAGCTCGCCCGCGTGTAGTCGCAAGTCGTGTACGGCGCCTCGGACGCCAGGTTCCCGCAGCCCCCTTCCACATCCGGCGAATACCCACAGCGGTGGAACGGCGTATGCTTCCCTCCCACCGCTCCCTCTTGACGCTGCGCCGCCGTCGCCGGGAACTTCCACGGACACCGGCGTTGAATCCTCACCTCCGGCAGCAACAGCCGTTGGAGGTTCATCCGGTTCGTCACGCTCACACGCAGCGTCCTCTCCGTGATCTCCTCGGCCGCATTGGCCACGCCGCGGAACACGACCACATCTTCACTCGCAGGCGCCTGTCCCTTCAGGTCAAAGAACACAAACCGCACGCTGACTTTGGCCCCTTTCCAGCCCGGATCCCGGTCGATCTGCGAGCAGTAGGAGTCCGCGTTAGCCAGCGTCACGGTCAGCTTCATGACGCTGTCGATCCCCTCCTCTGCATCCGCCCGCATCTCAAACAGATTGTGCCCCAATACCCGGGGCTCATAGCGTTGTCCTTCGTAGTCCACGCCGTGCGTGCTGAATCGCTCGACCGCGCCATTCCTAAGCTGGAACGTGAATAGAAACACGGGCGTCTCTGTGACGCTCTGTTCTTTCAGCTCATAAATCCCGGCCATCCTCTCCCCTACCTCCCCGCTGTCACGATCCGAACCGTGCAGGTGTGCAACTCAGGCCCCACCGCGGCCACGATCAGCTCATCCACGTCAAACCGCGCACCCTCGTAGATTCCTCCGCGCAATCCCGTCCTCCGGTACGGTGAAGGCGCCGGCTGCGCCTCCGCCTGCATCCCGTAAAGTTCCACCGCCATCCCCGGCCCCAGCCTCACCCCAAACCACACCGCCGTCTCCTGGCTCTCGGCCTTGCCCGAATGCACCAACCTCTTCCAGGACGGACCAACCTCAAACTCCTTTGCGTTTTCCTCGCTCCCGCTCCGCCAGTACAGCGTCACTTTCGTTGCGGCCGCGCTCCGCGCATACACGCTCCAGCAGTACGCGAACCACCCCGGTGCTGTGATCACCTGTTGCAGGCTTTGCTCTACGGGTCCCGTGTTGATCAACCGGAAGGCCTCCGTTCCCCCTGCCGGGTCGGGAATCCCCGTGGCCAGCGTTAGCAGGGGAGACTTTTCCCAAACGCTCGCCTCGGGCTCGCCGCTCCGCGCCAGCAGGTTCCCCGTCGGATCCAAGAACGTAAACTCCTTCAGCCTCCCCTCCATCTCTCCGTGAAATGCCGCCAACCGTTCTTGCTCCTCGCGCGACAGCCCCTCGTAGCGCAGCTCCCACTCCAGACGCTCCGCCCCTGCATCCCCCAACCGGTCATCGGACCCATCCAGGGCTGCGTTCCAAATCGTCCGGTAAACCGCCCGCTTCACCAGCGGGTATTGAGCCATGCTGCCGGTCACAAGTTGTGGAAAGAACTTCATCTCAGCCTCGGTTTTCGCGCACCACCAGCGTTGCCCCGGTCCTCATGAACCCCTGGTATCGCAGCGCTAGCGTGTCGTCCTCAAAACTGCAATCGGGATATCTCACGCCCGTCCACGGGTCCGTGAACGCAAACCTTCCCAGCCGCCCCTGCTGCGCGTGGAAAAACTCCTCTAGCCGTGCGGCCTCCTCTTCATCGAGCAAGTCCAGCCGTATGACCCATTTCTTCAACGCGCCACCCCGCTCCCGGAACCGCTGCTCAGTGCCGTCGACAAACCGCAACACAAAGGTACGGTGTTCCTGGCTGCGGCTTGCCGGATGCTGCGCGATCGCGCCTGTCTTCAATTTCGGAAACTCGTCCATGGCTACAACTCACTGATCACTTCACCCAGCGAATGCGCGTTTAGCAGCGCCTCGCGCACCGCCCGTGCGATCTCCTCGCTGTGGTCCAGGAACGACCGGCTGTCCATGGCCTGCACCTGAATCGTGATGGGAGCTCCGAGGTAGGTTGGTCCCGCCGTGCCCGCGTTCCCTATGGGTCGCGGCCGGCCCTCGTCGTCGTAGTCCACCGCTGCAATCGCGTCCGCCCCGCCTCTGATCAGCCCTGTCTGGAGCCGGATCGGCTTCGGCGGGCTGTAGCGAACCACCGCTGCCGGCTCTTCCTTGTCTCCTCCCCGGAACAGCCCCACCAGGCCCGAAATCAGCGGCGACAGCGTAAGCCCTTTCAGGATCGTCGTGGCCACGCTCTTAGCCTTTTCTCCCACCGCCGAACCTGTCACGCCGCTCGCCAGCGTCACCGTGTTCGCCGTAATCGCCTCCGTGTTGTCCACCAGCGCCGCCGCCTGCTGCTGCGCGACTGGCCGGATCTGTTCAAGTTGCGTGGCAATCGTCTGGAGGCTGCCCCCCAGCTCCTCTCCCCCAGGCAGCAATGCCCTGACCAGCTCCCAAAGACTCCCGTACGTCACACGGCCGGCGCCTGCCGGCAGCCCTTCCGCCACCACCGTCTGCGCTTCACTCATCGCCCCTTCTCTCCATCTCCTTCCTCAGCTCTTGCTCCAGCACCCAGAAAGCCTCCACTTCCCGGACCGGCATATCCCGGTAATCGCCCCCGCCGTTCAGCTTCCAGGCGCAATAGGCCTCGATCAGCGCAAGGCTCTCCCCCGTGATCAATGACTTGGGACACCTCTCGGCCACCGCCCCGTTCCGCACCCACACAACACGGCTCGGTTCCGGCTCCGCCCCAGGGCGCAGCGCACACCGCCGCTTCTCCTCCAGGCCGCTTCTCCGGCACTCCTCGCACTTCCACCCGGCCTGGTCCGCGAACTGAAAATGGAAGGCGAGGATTAGTTTTTTCGTTCGGCCTCGCTCAGCCCGCACTCGGCCCGAATCGCCTGCAAGATTTCTCGCGACAGCGCCTCCGGCCCCGCCGCGATCAACGTCTCCGCAGTGGCGGGCTTCCCATCGATCTCCAGCCCCTCAATCCCCTCCAGCCCCCACTCCAGATGGATCCTCTCCACCTCCGACGCTGCCTCCGCCGCCGCAATGCGCTCCCCCGGCTCCCGGCCCGCCTCCAGATACTCAATCCGCTTCAGCAACTCTCCCAATCGCCGTGTCAACTCCACCCTCCGCTCCAACGACATCTTCCGGATCCGGAACCGCACTCCCGGCATCACCGCCGATTCCACCGTCCTAACGCTCTCGTACCGCATCTCCTTCAAAACCACCTCTCCTTCCTGCGCCACCTCCGATATCCCGCACTCACTCCATCCCCCAGCAGCGCAGTCCTCCGGCCTGCACCCACTGTGGAGCTAGCCCGCACGCTTGCCGCGCCGGCCTCCCCGTGGAGCGCGCCGCCAGGCTTGCCACACCGGCCTCTGCGTGGAGCACGCAGTCTTGCGTGCCACACCGGCCTCTCCGTGGAGCACGCAGTCTTGCGTGCCACACCGGCAGCCTTGTGCCGGTGGTCGGCTTCCGACTTTCCCCCTCCCCTGCTGTACCGCACGCACTTCTTGCGGGGCCGGCTCTCTGTGGGGCAGGCATTCTTGCCTGCGGCCGACATTCCTGTCGGCCTTGGCCCCCTTTACCCGCCGCCTCTCCTCCACCCAGCCGCATCCGCTCCCCGGGGAGCATGCCGCCAGGCGTGCCACCGCCCTCTCCTCTCCCCCGGCGCACCAATCTGTCCGCCCCGCCTAACCAAAGGCCACCACGAACTCGTCCCCCATCGTTCCCTGCGCCCGGCATCCCCGGAAATGCCATTCCAGCTTCGTCTCGCTGTCGTCAAACTCAGGCGCCTCCGGAATCACACTCTTCAGGTACATCCCAAAGAGTTGCCCAGGCGCCTCCCCCAACTGAAACATCACTTCGATCGGCGACTGTTGCTGTGCCGCCTGATACAACGCCACCGTCGCCTCGTCATCGCGCCCATATAAGCTGAAGTCCACCGTCACTTTCCTCATCCCGGGAACCAGGCACCTTGGCGTCAGCGCTCCGAACTCCCTGGCCCTCATGTCTAGGTCGTTGTCCAGGGTCACCTCCGCCGCGGTGATGGTGAAGAACCGCTCCGCCATGGGCCCCAACCAGGCCTGCCCTAGGTGCCCGGGAATGATGCTGTAGTCGAATTCAAACCCCTGGGGCTCCGGCGGAAAGCTCGAGAGCCCTGCCTGTCCGGTTTCAAACGTGGCGCTGTCCGCCAAGTCCTTTGCCATGCCCGTAAAGCGGAACTCGTGATAGTCGCCGTTCACCCGCACTTGCATTTTGTCGATCCCCGCCCCATACAGGATCCGCTGGACCGCCGCAGCCGGCGACCAGTAGTCGAAGATGCTCGCGCTCCTCAGCCCTTCCGCGGGGAGGTACGTCGCCGTCTTGCCCAAGGGCGAACCCGGCCCAGGCGTCACGCTGAACGGTGCGTTCAGCAACACCCTCTGCCCGTCGATGAGCGCAGCCACGAACCGGATCTCGCCGCCAAAGCTCACCGCTTGTCCCACCTCAAGCCCGTGCGGACCATCGCACACCAGCGTCCGTCCTTCACATCCTGCCCCGGCTGTGCCCCCGCCGTACAACCGGCACGCCCCGCCCAGCGCCGCTTCGAACAGCGGTCCGTAGCTGGGTTCCTGCGTCTGGTTGCTCCATGCGGTCATGTAGGTCCGCAGTTCAAAACTCGTCTCTTTGCGCAACCGGCCCGGATACCCTGCGAACGTTCTCGTCCCCGTCTTGTCCTTCCGCTCCGGTCTCTCCAGCACTTGCTTGATCGCCAGCTTGACCGCCGGGATCCGGTTCCCCGCCCCGATCGCCGGCGCCACCCCGTAGATCTCTTCCGCCGCCGCGTAGAAGCGGTTGTTGTTCGATGCTATGTAGCAGCTCATCTCCTCTCCTCTCTTGATTTCCTCACCCCAAGCTCACCTCGACGTCGAATCCAATCTTCGCCGTCTGCACAAAACCCTTGCCCCCGCGCTTCACCGCGCCGAACGCCACCTCGTACCCCCCGCCGTAGAACAACCCTCCTCCCCAATCCCCGCGGTTGCGGTCCAAAACATCCGTCACGGCTTCGGCGTACAACTCCGTCTTTCGCCCCAGCTCCTCAAGCCCCTCTTGGCTCACACGCACTTCCACCGCCATCCGCGCCCTCCCTGAGAAGGTCCGGAACTTCTCCCGTAACTGGTTGCTGATCTTCTCGCAGTACACGTAGAACACCGGATACTGCACCCCCGCCGTCTTTTCCGCTAGCTCCGGCGACACCTGTTCCCTCACCACCCGCTCCGGGCCTACCTCGGCCAGCCACACTCCTTCTCGTTCGGCGATCAGAGCCACACTGCTTGCCAGACCGGCCCCGCCGCTCAGCAACTCAGCAAGCCGCTTCGCGCTTTCGCTTGCCACCTGCGCCATCTGCCGCCTACCCCCTTTGCAGCCTTCGTTCAAGCCGCCTATACCACTGCGGCTTCTGACCCTCCCCGGCGACGGGCCCTTCCGACAGTCCCGTCTCCGGTTCCGTCCAGCTCTCGTCCAGCGCCAGCGGCGCCCCATTCTGCAACCGGCACTCCTCCGCCGATCGCCCCACGTACGCGTTCCACCCTGTCGCTGAGGCCGGTGCCGGTCCGACCCGCACTTGCAGCCCTTTCCCTGGATCTGTGGTCACAGAGATCGCGTCGCTGGGGCAACCCTCTTCTCCGTTGGCCCCCACCCAAGACGTGCGAACCCAGTAACTTCCCCCGCCTGCCGCCGAGGGAACCTCCACAACGCTCGGCCTGCCCGCCTTCGGGATCGGTGTCCCGGTCATCCCCACTCCGGTTCCCAGCAGCCGCCGCTTCGCCCACCCCGCCAGCGCTTCGTACTCCAGCTTCTTCTTCAGGTACCGCTCGTTCAGGTGGCTCCCATACGCGTCCCGGTACACCAGCGTCAGGCTGTGATACAGAAGCCACAAGCGAAGCGGCGGCGTCACCACAACCCGTTCGATCTGTTCCGGCTCCGCGGCGAACAACAACCCCGTCAGCTCAACCCGGATCTCCTCCTGCCCCAGCGCCAGCTTCGCCCCCAAGTCGATCCCCTCCGCGCTCGCCACCTCGTAGACCCCGCTCTCATGCCGCCGCAGCTCCTCCGGCGTGGCGATCCCTTCGTCCGTGATCAGCGCCATCGTCCTCTCCTTGCTCGCCCCCGGCTACGCCAGTTGGCCCTTGAGATCGCGTCCCCCGTTGCGGCCTCGCCTGCCTTCCGCATCGCTCACCACCATCACCTGGATCCGCTCCGCCAGCGCCGCTTGCTCAGCTTCCTTCCGGACCCGCTCCGCTCTCGCTGCGAATTCCTGCCTCTCCTCTTCGCTGGCCAGCCGCGCCTGCCCGTTCACGATCAGCCGCGCCGCCACGTCCCGCGGCGTCTCCGACATCACCCCGGCCTTCCCTCCGTCCGGTGTCGCCAGACTCACCACCACTACATACGGCTCCCGAATTGACCCTTCCGTCTCCCTCAGCTTCCGGTAATAAACCTTCAGATCCATCTCTCCTCCTCAAACAAAAAAGGGACCCCGGCCCCGCGCCAGGGTCCCATCCCAAGCCAGTCGTTTAGGTGTTCACCTGCACTCCGAACGAGTTCCGCAGCACCCCCACGCCATAGAGCACGTCCACCGTGAACTGCTGCGCCAAAGTGTTCGGCTGATAGCTCATCACGACCCGCATCCCGAAGTTCCCCATCTCCGCGTACTCGGCGATCGCGCCCGTCCCCGGCAGAGGCTGCGGCAGCCGCCGCACCGCCAGCCCCAGGGCGCTCCGCGCGAAGGCCAAGTTGTGCGTCGTCACCGGGCTGCTCCCCGTCTTCTTCACGAACTGCGACCGGAAGACATAGAAGTCCTTGATCTTGCCCACTGTGCCTTCCACGATCGCCCGCAGCCCCGCGTCTCCCGCCGTCTGAAACTCGCTGAACCGCGGAATCTGCCTGAGCTGCGAATACGTCGCCGAGTCCACCACCAGATACTTCGGCTCGCTGGCCGGAACCTTGGCCTCAAACAACGCCGTCTCGGCCGCGTCCACCAGCGCCTCGGTAATCGGCGTGCCGCCCGCGCCCAGCGGAGGGTTCGCCGTGAAGTTGGCGTACAGCCCCAACAGGTCGCTCTCGATCTTCTCCGCAAGCGCCACCAGCGCCGGCTGCATGTACAACCGCAGCAGGTCCGGCACCGCCAGCACCTTCGTCACGTCCGGAATCTGGAACGTCGCTTCGGCGTGCGTGTCCAGCACGATCTGCGCGTTCCCCAGACTCGGATTCTGGGTCTGGACGGTTCCCCCTTCCGCCAGATTGTTCGCCACCAGGACCGGCGGAATCGGCACATTGATCGTGTCGCCCGGCTGTCCCAGCGACGGCTCGAAATCGCGATTGACCAGGTTCCCCATGACAAGGTTACCCATCAGGGCGGGCAAGGCATCCACCGCCACCAATTTGACAATCGCGTTTGCCACGTTTGCTGATGTTACTGCTGGCATTTACTTTCTCTTTCTCCTTTTTGTTTTTTTTCCGCCTCTGAGGGCGTCTGCTTCCATCCCCGCGCCGGACGCTACGATCCTCCCAGCGCCTGGGAAGCAATCTTTGCAATTTCCTGCCGCACGCGCTCCAGCTCTTCCCGGCTCATCCCCGGCTTGATCTTCTCCAGCTCCACCATCGTCGTCGCCGGAGTCGTGCTTCGTCCTCCGCTCGTCACCCCGGAACCTCCCAGATTCCGCGCCGGCAGAAACTCCGGGTTCTCGTTCACAAACTGCGTCAGATATTCCCGCAGCCCCACCGTGCCGCGCTCCGTGGCCGCCACCAGCCGGCCGTCTTCCGCCCGCTGGATGTCGTCCTTCACCGCGCGGAACGCCAGGTCCACCTTCGTCACTCCCAGCCGTTGCAGCTCGGCCCGGATCGTCGCGCTCCGCTCCGCTTCCTCCGCCGCTTGCCGGCTCCGCGCGTTCTCTTGGATCAGCTCGTTCACGCGCCGCTCCAGTTGCTCGCGCCGCTTCCGTTCCTCCGCTAGCTCGTTGCGGTAGGCTGGCTCGGCCTTCGAGCTCTGGATCCGCGCGTACTCCTCAATCACCTCCCGGATAATTCCTCGCAGATCTCCGGTCCCCCCCTCTGCCGGAACCTCTCCCGGCTTGATTTCCTGCTCCATCTTCTTGCTCCTTTCCGTCATTGCTTTTCACACCACTCGTCGATCTCTTTCACAATCCGGTCTTTCACTTCCTGCCGGACGTCGCACAGGTACTTCAACGCCAGCTTCCTCAACACCTCCCGCCGCAGCGTCTTCGACCCGCTCGCCAGCGCCAGGAGCCTTTCCGCATCCTCCAGTTCCGCGCTGAAGTCCCCGATGTCAAACTCGTCCAGCCCTGAAACGTCCACCGACAAGCCGTCTTCCCTCGCCGCCTCTATCGCCCGCAGCACCCGCTTCATCGTGTCCTTCACAGCGTCTCCATAAGCTCGCAGCACCTCCTGCGTGATCGTGAAGTCCCGCTGCTTGCTCAGCCCCGATTGCGGCGCCCCGCCCGACAGCGTCCCGCCCGCCTGCGTCATCAGATAGCAGACCCGGTAGATCTCTTCCTTCAGCCGGTTCAGGTTCTCCGCTGCAATCTGGTAAACCCGCCCCTCCGGCTCCGTCCACCCAAACCGGTCGTTCGGCCCAAGCTGAATGTAGTAGGAATCTCCTACGATCTCGTGCCACTCGCGCTCCGAGTAGACCACCGGAGAGGCGAACAACCCCATCGTCAGCGCCCAGCTCAGCGCGTTGGACTTATTGAAATGCTCCAGTTGCAGCGAAGCCGCTTTGTTCGCCAGCCACAAGCCTTCACTGATTTGCAGTTCGAACAGCGGCACCCGCCCCAGCTTCGCCAGCCCGTGACGCCCTTCATCCACCCGCACGGGCTTGCTTCCTTCAACCCCATCCCTCCGCCGGTACGCCGCAAACCGCTCCTTGTCGTAGTACCACCACCGCGTCTCTGGGACCCACGCGCCCTCCCCCGCTTCCTCCTGCCGCAACCCCGACGTCCTCAACACCACCCAGTCCAGGTTTCCTTCCTCGTCGTGCGACCAGTTGATGACCTCCGGCGCGCTGCACTGCACCAGGTACGCCCGGTCCTGCCCCAAAGCTGCCTCCTGGGCCCGGCTCAGCGCCGGAGCCGCCGGCTTGGGAAAGTCCACCAGCACATAAGCCACCCCGTGCACCAGTGCATCCACAAGCACCCTCCGGAAAAAGTCCGAAATCGAAGTCCCCTTCCGGTCGCAATCCTCCACCAGCTCGCTGTAGAAGCTCTTGGCTCTTTCATTGGGGCCGTCAAA
>Ga0308411_10000090_pt1 | contig 49921 bp, 43 predicted proteins | sample HotsprottomLayer_2_FD_203530 | JGI IMG/M metagenome (GOLD analysis project Ga0308411, IMG submission 203530) | Hot spring phototrophic mat microbial communities from Octopus Spring, Yellowstone National Park, Wyoming, United States -... | ecosystem: Environmental > Aquatic > Thermal springs >... | reverse complement strand
CTGCCTCGCGGGCGGCCGGTTCGGTCTTGTGACGTTCTCTTCGCCCGATCTCTACCGCGAGGTGATCGCGGGCCACGGGCTTGCCGGCCGGCTCTCCGGCATCGCTCTGATCGACGCCACCCCCTACGACGCCGCCTCCGACCCGGACTCGGTCGCGGCGAAGGTCGCCGAAGCGGCGGCGGGGCTCGCGCGCGAGGGAGCGGACTCGGTGCTGCTCGGCGGCGCGGCGCTCGCGGGCATGGCCGGGCTGATCCAGGAGCGTGTGCCCGTGCCGCTGATCGACGGGATAGCCGCGGCGGTCGTCTTCGCTGAAGGGATTGTGCGCCTCCGCCTGCCCAAGCCGCGCCTCGGCGGCTATGCCGCGCCCGCGAACCGGCACGCGGTCGGGCTCGGCGAGGCGCTCTCGGCCTTGCTTCGTCGCAGCTGACGCCCCCTTCCGGGGCGGGGCCGCCGCCGCTAGCCTCGGCCTATGTCGCCGCCCGCGGCGTCGCGGCTCCCCTGGGAGGCCGTGGCCGCCCTCTCCGTCACGCAGATCGTCGCCTGGGGCGCGCAATACTACGCGATCGCGGTGCTCGCCCCCGCCATCGCCGCGGCCGAGGGCTGGAGCCGCGAGGCGATCTTCGGCGCCTGCTCGCTCGGCCTGCTCGCGCACGGGATCGCCTCCTTCCCTTCTGGCCGCCTGATCGACCGCTATGGCGGACGGATCGTGATGTCGGCGGGCTCGCTTCTCTCGGCTCTGGCGCTCGCGGCGCTCGCGCTCGCTCCCGACATCTGGAGCTTCGGTGCGGCCTGGATCGTCACCGGGGTGGCGATGGCAGCGACCCAATACGAACCCGCCTTCGCCACCCTCACCGCGGGCTTCGGCAGCGACGCGCGCCGCGCGATCACCTGGCTCACCTTCGCCGGCGGTCTCGCCTCCACCGTCGCCTGGCCGGTCACGGCGGCGGCCCTGCCTGTGCTCGGCTGGCGCGGCGCCTATCTGGGCTGGAGCGCGGTGACCGTCGGGCTCTGCCTTCCCCTGCATCTATGGCTTCTGCCGCGGGCGCGCGGCGGGGCGCAGCCGAGAACCGGCCGAGCGCTCGGGCCGGTGCTCCGCTCCCCGGCCTTCTGGCTGGTCGCGTTCGCGCTCACCGCGGGCAGCCTCCTGTTCTCGGTGATCGGCGTGCACGCGATCCCGATGCTCGAGGGGGGCGGGGCTGTCGGCCGCGGAAGCCGTCGCTGTCGCCTCCTTCACCGGGCCGATGCAGGTGGCGGGGCGTGTGGCCGAGTTCGTGGGGCTCGCCCGGCTTCGCCCCACCCGCGTCGCGATCCTGGCCTCGGCCGCGCAGCCGCTCTCCATCCTCGCCCTGATGGCCGTCTCCGCCTCGCCGCACGCGGCGGGGCTCTATGTGGTGCTCTATGGCATGTCTGCAGGCATCCTCACCATCGTGCGCGGCACCGTGCCCGCGGAACTGTTCGGCCGCGAGGGCTACGGGGCGGTGGCGGGAGCGATGGTCGCCCCAGGAATCATGGCGCGCGCGGCAGGCCCCTATCTCGCCGCCTGGATGTGGGAGAGCTTTGGCGGCTACCGCTCCGTCCAGGTGGTGATCCTGATCGCCGGCATCACCGCCTGCGTGGCCTTCATCGGTGCGGCCGCGCTGGCGCCGAAGCGGCCGGCCTGAGGCCTGGGCCCGCCGCGCCGCGCCCGCGCGACGGCCGCCGCCTCGCACCGGTGCCCGCCGCGCCCGCCTGCCCTGATGCCGCCCCAGTGCGCTGCTAGTCTTCGTCCATGGGTTTCTTGCGCCTCTATCTCCGCGTGCTCGGGGAGCTCGCGCCTGAGCGGTGGCTCGCGATCGCGCTTGCTGCGGCGAACGTGCTGCTCGCTGGGCTCGTGTTCCTCGAGCCCGTGCTGTTCGGCCGCGTGGTGGACATGCTCGCGCGCAGCGAGGCGATGCCGGCCGAGGCCGTCTGGTCGGGCACGCTTGCCCTGCTCGCGGTCTGGGCCGCCGTCGGGATCGGCGGCATCGTCGCCAACATCCTCGTCGCGCGCGAGGCCGACCGGCTGGCCCACCGCAACCGGCTCGCGGCGATGGCGCGCTACTTCCAGCACGTGCTCGGGCTTCCGCTCTCCTTCCACGGCGACACGCACTCGGGGCGGCTGCTCAAGGTCATGCTCTCGGGAGCCGACAACATGTTCTGGGTGTGGCTCGGCTTCTTCCGCGACCATCTCTCCACCTTCGTGATCGCGCTCGTGCTCCTGCCGCTCACACTCCTGCTCAACTGGCGGCTTGCGCTTCTCCTGATCGTTCTCGCCCTCTCGTTCGCGATCGGCGCGGCTGTCGTGATCCGCCGCACCCACGAGGGACAGCGCAGCGTCGAGAGCCACCACGCCGCGCTCGCGGCCACCGCAGGCGATGCGCTCGCGAATGTGATGCTCGTCCAAAGCTTCGTGCGCCTCTCGGCAGAGGCGCGCCTGTTCCAGGACGGGATACGGCGCCTGCTCGAGGCGCAATTCCCGGTGCTTGACTGGTGGGCGCTTCTGACCGTGCTTACGCGCGCCGCCTCGACGCTCACGGTGATCGCGATCTTCCTCCTCGGCACCGCGCTGCACCTCCAGGGCCACGCAAGTGTCGGCGAGATCGTCACCTTCATGGGCTTCGCGACCCTCCTGATCGGCCGGCTCGAGCAGGCGATGGGGTTCGTGTCGACCATGTTCCTGCAGGCGCCCGCGATCGCCCTTTATTTCGAGGTGATGGACACGTCGTCGACGGTCGCCGACCCGCCCGGGCTTCCTGCGATGCCGCGGCCGCGCGGCGCGGTCGCCTTCGAGCATGTGAGCTTTGCCTATCCGGGCGGCCCACCGGTGCTCTCCGACGTCTCCTTCGAGGCAGCGCCTGGCCAGACGGTCGCTCTCGTCGGCGAGACCGGGGCAGGGAAGTCGACCACCATGGCGCTGCTGCAACGGTTGTGGGACCCGCAGTCGGGGCGGGTGACCATCGACGGGATCGACATACGCTCCGTCAGCCTCAACTCGTTGCGCTCGCATATCGGCGTGGTGTTCCAGGAGAACCTTCTGTTCAACCGCTCGATCCGGGAAAACCTCCTGGTCGGCCGCGCGGATGCGACCGATGCCGAGCTCGAACAGGCCTGCCGCCTCGCCCAGGCGCACGACTTCATCCTCCGCCAGCCGCAGGGCTATGACACCCGCGTGGGCGAGCGCGGCGCCTCGCTTTCGGGCGGGCAGAGGCAGCGTCTTGCGATCGCGCGGGCGTTGATCAAGGACCCGCCGATCCTGATCCTCGACGAGGCGACGAGCGCGCTCGATGCCGCGACCGAGGCCAAGGTGCAACTCGCGCTCCGCGCTCTGATGGCGGGCCGCACGACCTTCGTGATCGCCCATCGGCTCTCGACGGTTCGCGAGGCCGACCTGATCCTCGTCTTCGCCGAAGGCAGGATCGTCGAGCGCGGCAGCTATGACGAGCTGGTCGCGCGGGGCGGCGCCTTCGCCCAGCTTGTTGCGACCCAGCTCGCCGCCGGGGCGCCTGCACGCGAGGCGGTCGACTGAGGGGGGCGGGACCGCCCGGGATGTGGCGCGGCCGGCGATCTCCGGCGCGCGGCGTCACGTCGCGCGGTTCGCGCGTGCCGCGGGCCTCGGCGCGGTTGAGCCGTCAGCGTCGCGGCAGGGCGGCGAGCGCCTGGAACACACGCGCCCACGCCACGAGGCCGCGGTCGAAGCTCGCGGCACGGAAGAACTCGTTGGGCGCGTGGAAGTCCTCGTCCGCCGTCGAGAACGACATCGGCACCGTGTCGAGACCGAGATGTTCCTTGAAGAGTGCGCAGAGGGGCAGCGTGCCGCCGATCCGCGTGCGGACGCACGGCACGCCATAGACCCCCTCGAGCACGTCTTCGACCAGGGCGAGGGCGGGATGGTCGCGCGCAATCTCATAGGCTCTCGCACCTCCCCCGCCCGGGCGTATCTCGATCGTCGCCTCCGGCGGGCAGGCGGCGCGGAGGTGCGCCGCCACCGCCTCCACCACACGCTTCGGGTCCTGCCCCGGAACGAGGCGGCAGGTGATCTTCGCATGCGCCTCGCAGGGAAGGACGGTCTTCGAGCCGTCGCCCTGGTAGCCACCCCACAGCCCGTTGATCTCGAGGGTCGGGCGAAGCCAGATCTTCTCGAGCACCGACCGCGAAGGCTCGCCCCAGGCCGCCTTGGCGCCGACGGCCGCAAGCCAGGCCGCCTCGTCGAACGGCACGGCGGCGAGCTCGGCGCGGTCCTCGTCTGTCGTCTCCCGCACGCCGTCATAGAAACCCGGCACCGCGACGCGGCCGTCGGGCTCGTGCAGCGAGGCGATGAGGCGCACGATCGCCACAAGCGGGTTGAGGATCGCCCCGCCGTAACTGCCGCTGTGCATGTCCTTCGATGCCGTGCGCAGCGTCACCTCGAGCTTGCAGATGCCGCGCGTGGAGACCGAGACGTCGGGACGGTCGGGGAACAACATGCCGCCATCGGCTGAGAGGCAGAGATCGGCGCGGAGCAGATCGCCGTGCCGGTCGAGGATGGCGCCGAGAGAGGGGCTTCCCGTCTCCTCCTCGCCCTCGAAGAACACCTTGACGTTGCAGGGCAAACGACCGGTGGTGGCGAGCCAGGCCTCGATCGCGGCGAGGCTGATGCAGAGCGTGGCCTTGTCGTCCGAGGCGCCGCGGGCGTAGAGGCGGCCCTCCCGCAGGGTCGGCTCGAAGGGGGGCGTGGTCCAGAGCTCGAGCGGCTCGGGCGGCTGGACGTCGAAATGCGCGTAGACGAGGATCGTCGGCGCGTCCTCAGACCCGAGCCACTCGCCATAGACGGCCGGATGGCCGCCCTCCTGCAGAATGCGCACATTGCCAAGCCCGGCCCGGCTGCAGCGTGCGGCCACCCACTCCGCCGCGCGGCGCACCTCGGCGGCATGGTCGGGCTTGGCGCTGACCGAGGGGATACGCACGAGCTCGAGGAACTCGGCCCAGAGCCGGTCGCGTTCGTTGCGGAGCCACGCTTCGGGCAGGTCGGTCACACCGGCGTTCATCACTTCCCTCCGTCGACCGCAAGCGTCTGGCCGTTGATGTAGGCGGCGTAGTCGCTCGCAAGAAACAGCACGGCATGCACCATGTCCTCGGGCGTGCCAAGGCGTCGCAGGGCGATCCCCTCGAGCAGCGCGCGCTGCCCCGCTTCGCCATAGGCCTGCCATTGCCGCATGGTCGAGGGGTTGGAGAGGACGAAGCCCGGCGCGACGCTGTTGACGGTGATGCCGAAGGGCCCGAGCTCGTGCGCGAGCTGTCGCGTCAGCCCGATCTGCCCCGCCTTGGCCGCGGCATAGGCCTGGATGCCCGTCTTCGACACGCCGAGGCCGGCTCCTGAGGAGATGATCACGATCCGACCGCGGCGATGTGCCTTCATCGCGGGCGCCGCCGCCTGGGAGACGGCGAAGGCAGCGGTGAGGTTCACGCGCAGGATCGCGTCCCAGTCGGCGTCGCTCACCTCTTCGATCGGCCGCCCCGCCTGGCCGCAGACGCCGCCAGCGTTGTTCACGACCACGTCGACCGCGCCGCCCGCGGCCGCCTCGACGGAGGCGACCCAGGCCCGAACCGCTGCGCGGTCGGTCACATCGACCACGCTTGTCTCGATTCCGGGCGTTCGCGCCGTTACCGCGAGGTTGCCGGCATCGAGGTCGCAGGCGAACACCCGCGCGCCGCGGAGGGCAAAGCCGCGCGCGATCGCCCGGCCGATCCCGTGCCCGGCCCCGGTGACGAGAACCGCCTGACCGTCGAAGCGTATGTTCATGCCGCGACGAGGCCTGCAAGCTCGAGGAGGTTCGCGTCCGTCATCGGCCGCCGTCCGTCCTCGATCTCGTGGATCATCGCGACGAGACGGTCGATCAAGGGCGTGGCGAGACCGTGACGCCGGGCGATCACCGACACAGGTACGAGCTGCGCGTCCACCTCCGTCCGACGCTTGCGCACCGCAAGGTCGCGCCACACACCCGAGTGTGTCTTGGCGCTCGTTCGGTTGAAGGCGACCATCGCCGCGATCGAGGCCTTCGCTGCCGCCTCCGTTCCGCCGGGACGAAAGGCGTCCGGGTCGAAGCCGTTGAAGCTCTCAGCCCGCACGCCCTCGGCTGCGGCCACTGCCATCACCTCGCGGCCGAGGCCGAGCCAGAGCGGAAACAGAGACGGATTGGCGAGCGCGCCGGCGATGCTGTCCTGCCCCGTCGCCTGCGCGAAGAGCATCGCGCCATAGGCGAGCTTGCCCCAGAGATAGCCCCAGATGTTGTCGGTCATGACTGCCCGGTCGTCGACATCGAGCATGAGCCGGTGCAGGCTCACGAGCCTGCCGGTGATCCGCCCGTCAAGCTCGCCGAGCACGACCGCGCCGCGATTGCCGTAGAGAACCTCGCCCGGGCCCATCCAGTCGGCGCCGAAATTCACGAAAGCGCCCATCGTCCGCTCGCGCCCCACGATCGGCGCGATCACCGTCTCGCACAGGCCGTTCTGCAGGCTGAGCACGTAGCCGTCCGAGGCGAGATGGGGCAGGAGCGCTGTCGTCGCGGCCTGCGTGTGGTGCGCCTTCACGCAGAGGAACACCTTGCGCCACACGCCGGTGAGCTCGGAAGGCAGGAAGGCCGGGGCGGTAACGGAGAACTCCGCCACCGGGCCCCTGATCGCGAGCCCACGTCCAGGCGCGGCGATCGCCCGCACATGCTCCTCAACGATGTCGACGAAGGTGACGTCATGCCCCGCGCGCACGAGGAAGGCGCCGACCGTGCCGCCGATCGCTCCCGCACCCCAAACCAGGATCGGATCACCGGGCATCGCTCTCCCGCTTCACCATCCGTTCTCCAGGAGCTCGCGGGTCTCGGCGACGGCGGTGCGCCAGATCGCGAGCATCTCCTCGTCCGGCCTCTGGTAGAGGCCGGCGAAGTTGCCGTCGCCGATCAGCGCGCGCACCTCCGAAGCCGGCCGGCCGGCGATCGCCGAGGTGTCGATCGGCTCCTTGCGGCCTTCGGGCAGCGCGACGCCAGCAAGCCGCGTCCAGGGGAAGTTCTCCATCCAGGAGCCGTGGCTCGCCACCGCGTCGGTCGCCTGCACCGCGGCCCAGGTGCGCGGCGCGTTCCACCAGTTGTGGAAGCGCACGCGGTGGCCGGGCCGCATCGACGCCCATTCGCGCACGAAGGCATCGACCGGGTTGTTCCCGCCATGGCCGTTGACGATCAGCACGCGCCGGAAGCCCTGGGCGGAGAGGCTGTCGAGCACATCGCCGACGACGGCGAGGAGCGTGCTCACCCGAAGCGACACGGTGCCGGGATAGGCCAGGAAATAGGGAGCAAGCCCGTAGGGCATCACGGGGAACACCGGCACGCCGAGCGGTTCGGCCGCTTCCGCGGCCACGCGCTCGGCAAGGATCGCATCGACCGCAAGCGAGAGATAGGCGTGCTGCTCAGTGGAGCCGAGCGGCAGGACGGCACGGTCGTCCCGCTCGAGCCAGTCCTCGACCGCCATCCAGTTCATGTCCGCGATCCGCACCGCCCTGCGCTTCCCCCGCCTTCCGCTCCGTCGCCGGCGACGTTACGCTCCCCCGTCACTGAGGCAAGGGGAGAGGTGCGATGCGAGGATTCCGGTTCCTGGCTCGGCTCGGTCTGGTCGCCGCGGCGTTGTTCGCCGCTCCGCCCGGAGCGCTGGCGCAGGAGCTTCGCATCGGCGTGCGCGCAGGCCCCGAGGCGATCGACCCGCACTACATGGCGCTCGGCAACCACGCCGCTGCGCTCAAGAACATCTTCGACCCGCTCGTGTGGGTGGATGAGAACCTGCAGGTCCAGCCGGGCCTCGCCGTCTCCTGGAGGCCGGTGAACGACACGACCTGGGAGTTCAAACTCCGCCCGAACGTGCGCTTCCACGACGGCTCGCCCTTCACGGCGGCGGACGTGAAGTTCTCGATCGAGCGCGTGCCCTCCGTCGCGGGGCCCGACGGCGGGCTTGTGATCTACACCCGCTCGATCGTCGGGGTGGACATCGTCGACGACCTGACGATCCGCATCCGCACCAATGTGCCGAACGCCGCTCTGCCGCAGGACATGACGCGGATGTTCATCGTCTCCTCGCGGATCGCCCCCGACAGCAAGGCGCCAGAGTTCAATTCCGGCCGTGCGGCGATCGGCACCGGCCCGTTCCGCTTCGTCTCCTGGACACCGCGCGGCGACCTCGTGATGGAGCGCTTCCCCGGCCACTGGCGCGGTGATGCGCCGTGGAGCCGCGTCACCCTGGTCGAGATCAGCAACGATGCGGCGCGCGTCGCGGGCCTGCTCTCGAACCGGGTGGACTTCGCCAACTACGTGCCCGTGAGCGACATCGCCCGCCTCAAGCGCGAGCGCAACATCGCCGTGTTCCAGGGCGAGAGCATCTACACGTTCATCCTCTACCCCGACCTGCGCGAGGACATGTCCGCCCCGGCGATGCGGATGATCACCGACAAGCAGGGCAACACGCTCTCGCGCAACCCGTTCCGTGATCGTCGCGTGCGCGAGGCGCTGTCGCTTGCGATCGACCGTGCCGGGATCGCGCAATCGGTGTTCGAGGGCACGGCGGTGGTGGCCAACCAGCTGATGCCGAACTACATGTTCGGCGCCAACCCGAACCCGCAACCGCTCCGCTACGACCCGGCCCGGGCGCGCGCCCTGCTCGCCGAGGCCGGCTATCCGAACGGGTTCCGCTTCCCGCTCTACTGCTCGTCCGACCGCCTGCCGGGTGACGGCGCGACCTGTGCCGCGCTCGGCCAGCTCTTCGCCCGCGTCGGCCTCGACGTTCAGGTGAACGCCCAGCCGCGGACCGTGTTCTTCCCCGCCCGCACGCGCGGCGACTACCCGATCACCATGGCGGGGTGGGGCACGCTCACCGGCGAGGCGGGATATGCGCTGTCCTCCTTCGTGCACTGCAAGCGCGAGGGCGGCCGCTACGGCGCTTTCAATGTCAGCCATTACTGCAACGAGGAGCTCGACCGGATCATCGCCGAGGCGATGGGCACGCTCGATGACGCCAAGCGCCGCGAGCTGTTCCAGAAGGCGCAGGACATGGCGGTGGCCGATTACGGGCAGATCCCGATCGTCACCCTGCCGACGGTCTGGGCCGGCCGCGCCAACCTGACCTGGACGCCGCGCGCGGACGAGGACACGCTCGCCTTCTTCATCCGCCCGCGCTGAGGGAGGGAGGGCGGCGCGCGCCGGGGCCGGCCGGCGCGCGTGCCGATGCCCCAGGGAACGCGATCGCCGATCTTCGAGGCCGCGGCGCTGAGCTTCGCCGCGGCCGCTCTCTTCGTTGCCGAAACAGTCTTCGTCAAGCTGCTCGCGGGCACGGTTCCCGTCACCACCATCGTGCTTGTGCGGGCAGCGGCGCAGATCCTCTGGGTCCTGCCCGCGCTCGCCCGGGGTGGCTTCGCGGTCCTTCGCACGAGCCACCCTCTCCTGCACCTCATGCGCGGGCTGTTCAGCCTCGCGTGCTGGGTTCTCTACTACTGGTCGTTCCAGCACCTGGACCTGGCCACGGCCACGGTTCTCTCCTTCACGAGTGTGCTGTTCGTCACCGCGCTTGCCGGGCCGGTGCTCGGCGAGGTGGTGCGTTGGCGTCGCTGGAGCGCAACCCTCGTCGGCTTCGCCGGTGTGGTGGTGATCGCCCGGCCCGGCAGCTGCGGCCTCGATCCGGCCGTCGCCGTCGCTCTCGTCTCCGCCCTGTTCGGCGCCGGCATCGTGCTGACCACCAAGCAGCTCTCCCGAACCGAGCGAACCGATACGATCATGGTCCATATCGGGCTCGTGACCTTTGCAGGTGCGCTGCCGCTGGCGCTGCCCGCCCTCACCCTGCCCGAGCCGTGGCAGGCGGGGTGGCTCGCGTTGATGGCAGTCGCCGGGCCGGCCGGCATGCAGCTCTGGATCAGCGCCTTCCGCCTCGCCGACGCAAGCGTGCTCGCACCCCTGAGCTATGTGCGCCTCGTCTTCGCCGGAATCGCGGGCCTGATGCTGTTCGGCGAGCGGCCGGACGGGTGGACGGTTGCCGGCTCGGCGTTGATCGTCGGCAGCGCGCTCTACATCACCCGCCGCGAGGCGGCCCTCGCACGGCAGCGGGCGGCGATCCCCGATCGGCGCTAACGCAGCATTTACCAAGATCTGCGCACTCAACGGGCGGGGTGTTCGTTGAGGTGCCGACCATGCGCTTGACCATACGCCGCACCGCGATCGCCAGCCAGGTTATCCTCGCCCTGCTGATCGCCGGCTGTGCCTGGCTCGCGCTCCGCTCCGCACAGCAGGCGGAGGAGAGGGTAACAACCATCTTCGAGTATCACCTCTCGCCCCTGTTGCGCCTCAAGGCGCTCTCTGACGGCTATGCCGTGTTCGTCGTCGATGCGAGCCACAAGGTGAACAACGGCAACTGGAGCTGGGCGGAGGGGCGGGAGTCGCTCGCCAAAGCGTCCGCCGAGATCGAGAGCGCCTGGCGCGACCTGCGCGGCAGCATCACCTCCGGCGAGGGGCTTGCGCTTCTGAGCGCGGTCGAGGCGCGACAGGCGCAGGCCCAGTCGCTGCTGCGAGACCTCGTCGCGGTGTTCGCCGCCGAGGACCGCGCCGCGCTCGATCGGATCGTCCGCGAGCGCCTCTACCAAACGATGGACCCGCTGACGGAGGCGCTCGACCGGCTCGCGGCCTACGAGGTCGCATCGGGGGCAGCTGAGCGCGCGGCGATGGTCGAGGCGGCGGCGGCGCAGCGCCTCACCGCTCTCGTGCTCGGTGCCATCGCGCTTGCGATCGCCGCCGCGGTGGCGGTCGGGCTGCAGATCACCGTGCTCGGGCCGTTCGGGGCGATGACGGCGGCGATGCGGCGGATCGCCGCGGCGGAGTGGAGCACGCCCGTCCCCTGCACGGGCCGGCGCGACGAGCTCGGCGAGATGGCCGCCGCTCTCGCCACCCTGCGCGACGCCGGCAGCGAGGCGGAGCGGCTTCGCGCCGAGCAGGATCGCGAGCGGGAGAAGGCCGAAGCCGCGCGGAAGCGCTCGCTCGTCGAGATGGCCGAAGCGATCGAGGACGCAACCGGTGCGACGCTTGCCTCCGTCAGCGCAACGAGCGAGCGCGTCCGCGCCGAGGCCCGGGCGATGGCGGAGGGAACCGAGCGCGTCGGCGTCAACGCCCAGGCCGTGGCGGCGGCGGCGCAGCAGTCGCTCGCCTCAGCCGAGACGGTCGCCGCTGCGGCGGAGGAGCTCACGGCGAGCATCGGCGAGATCACCGACCGGGTGCGCGAGGCCGCGGCGACGGCGCAGCGCACGGCCGGTGAGGCGGAACGCACCGAGGCGGCGGTGGCCGCGCTTGCGGGCGCGGTGACGAATGTCGGCGAGGTGGTGCGCCTGATCAGCGAGATCGCTGGGCAGACGAACCTGCTTGCGCTGAACGCGACGATCGAAGCCGCCCGCGCGGGCGAAGCGGGCAAGGGCTTCGCCGTGGTCGCCTCCGAGGTGAAGAGTCTCGCCGGCCAGACCGCGAAGGCGACCGAGGACATCGCCGCTCGGATCGAGGAGATCCGCCGCGAGACGCAGGCCTCCGTCTCGGCCGTGCGCTCGATCATCGGCAGCGTCCGCGAGGTCGATCACCTGGCCGCGGCGATCTCCGACGCCGTGGGCCAGCAGCTCGCCGCGACCCAGGAGATCGCGCGGACGGTCGCCGAAGCCGCCTCCGCCTCGCGCGAGGTCACCAGGCGGATCTCGGAGGTCTCGCGCGAGGCGGTCGCGGCCGGGGAGCAGGCGCGCAGCGTTGGCACAGAGGTCGAAGAGCTCGCGGCTTCCGTCTCCACCCTGCGGCGTGAGCTCATTCGCGTGGTGCGCACCGCCGTTCCGGAGGTGGATCGTCGCCGCGAGCCGCGCGCACTGGCCGCGGGCATGGTGCGCTTCGCGCATGGCGGGGGCAGCGTCGAGCTCGCGCTTCTCGATGTCTCGTCGGAGGGCTTTGCCGGCCGCGCCGACCGGCCCGTTCCTGAAGGCGTGGAGGGGGTCGCGTCTGCGTTTGGCTTGAACGCGCGCTGCACCGTCGTCTCGGGCGGCGAGGGCAGGGTGGGCTTCCGCTTCGCCGATGCCGCGGCCGCCGCCCCCTTCGTCGCGGCGATCCGCGGCGAGATGCGGCGCGCCGCCTAAAGCACGCTCAGGCGAGATCGAAATGGCAGGCGACCATGCGGCCCGTGTCGATCTGGCGCGGCGTTGGCTTCTCCTCGCGGCAGCGGCGCACGGCATGCGGGCAGCGCGGGTGGAAGTGACAGCCCGAAGGCGGTGAGAGCGGCGAGGGGATCTCGCCACGCACCGGGTGGAAGCCGAAGCGCCGGCGTTCGAGCCGCGGCACCGCCTCGATGAGGCCGCGCGTGTAGGGGTGAGCCGGCGCGGCGAACACCGCCTCCGCAGGCCCGAGCTCGACGATCCGGCCGAGATACATGATCGCCACACGGTCGGCGAGGTGGCCGACCACGCCGAGGTCATGGCTGATGAACAGCCAGGCGATGCCGCGACGGGCGCGCAGGTCCATGAAGGTATTCAGGACCTGCGCCTGGATCGAGACATCGAGCGCGGCCACCGCCTCGTCCGCGACCACGACGCGCGGGTTCATCGCGAGCGCACGGGCGATGCCGATGCGCGCACGCTGCCCGCCGGAGAACTGGTGCGGGAAGCGTGCGGCGTAGGACGGATCGAGCCCGACATCGGCGAGCGTGGCCGCGACGCGCTCGGATCGTTCCGCTGCCGGCCAAAGCCCGTGGGCGAGCGGGCCTTCCGCGATCGCTTCCCCGACCTTCATGCGCGGGTTGAGGCTCGCGAACGGGTCCTGGAACACCATCTGCACCGCCGTGGTGCGCTTCTCGACCCGCCCGCTCCGAAACTCCGCGACCGGGCGGCCATCGAGCAGGGCGCTGCCGCCATCGGGCACGATCAGCCCCGCCGCAATCCGACCAAGCGTCGATTTTCCGCAGCCGCTCTCCCCGACGAGGCCGACCACCTCGCCCTCACCGATCGAGAGCGAGACCTGATCCACCGCATGCACGCTGCGCGGCGGCATCGGCCTGCCGAGCAGCGACAGAAGGCGCTCCTCCACCGTCGCGCGACGGGTGAAGCGCTTCGATACGCTCTCGAGCGAGAGCAGAGGGGTCACCGCCTGAGCCTCGGGTTCAGAACGTCGCGCAGCCGGTCGCCCACCAGGTTGATCGAGACGATGACGATCAGAAGCGCGATCCCGGGATAGACGCTGATCCAGTAGCGACCCGAGAGCATGAACTGGAAGCCGTTCGCGATCAGCGTCCCCAGCGAGGGCTCGGTCACCGGCAGGCCGACGCCGAGGAAGGAGAGCGTGGCCTCGATCGCGATCGCATTCGCGACCTGAACGGTCGCCACGACGATCAGCGGCGGCAGGCAGTTCGGCAGGAGGTGGCGCAACAGGATCCGCGCCGGCCGGAGCGGGATCCCGGCGGCCGCCTCGATGTATTCCTTGCGTCGTTCGGCGAGCGCGGCGCCATGCACGGTGCGCGCGAAATAGGCGTATTGCGCGGCGACGAGGGCGGCGACCACCTGGGCGAGACCCTGGCCGAGCGAGGCGACGAGCACGAGCGCGAGCAAAATCGCCGGGAAGGAGAGCTGCAGATCGACGATCCGCATCAGGACGAGCTCGAGACGACCGCCGAAGAAGGCGGCCGTCAAGCCGAGCACGGTGCCAAGCGCAAGCGCCGCCGCCCCGGCGGCGACGCCGACGAACAGGCTGGTGCGCAGGCCCCAGAGGATGGCGGAGAACAGGTCCCGCCCCGCGGCATCGGTGCCGAGCCAGTGCACATAGCCGCCGCTGCCGACCGTGCCGGGAGGCAGCCGCGCGTCCATCAGCGACAGCGTCGCCTGGTCATAGGGGTTCTGCGGCGTGAGCCAGGGCGCGAAGATGGCGGCGAACACCGCGAGCAGGAACACCGAAAGCCCTGCAAGCGCCAGCCGGCTTTCGGCGAACTCGGCCCAGAACAGCGCCGCTGGCCGCTCTCCAGCCACCCGCACCTCGCTCATGCCCGCCCGCCCAGCCGAACGCGCGGATCAAGCGCCGCGTAGGCGATGTCAACGAGGAGGTTGATCAGCACGAACATCGCCACGACGAGCATGAGGTAGGCGACCATCACTGGGCGGTCGAGCGTGAGGATGCTGTCGATGAGCAGCTTGCCCATGCCCGGCCAGGAGAAGATCGTCTCCGTCACCACGGCGAAGGCGACCACCGAGCCGAACTCGAGCCCGAGCACGGTGACGATCGGGATCAGGATGTTGCGGAAGGCGTGCACGCCGACGACACGCGCGCGCGACAGCCCCTTGGCGCGGGCGAAACGGACATAGTCGGCAAGCATCGCCTCGCGCATCCCCGCGCGGGTGAGGCGGATGATCAGCGACAGCTTGAACAGGGCGAGGTTGAGGGCGGGCAGCAGGAGGTGCGAAAGCCCGTCGGCGGTCAGGAACGACCACTCGATTCCGAGGAGCGTCACCGTCTCGCCGCGGCCGCCCGAGGGCAACCAGCCGAGCTCGACCGAGAAGAGAAGGATCAGCATCAGCCCGACCCAGAAGGTTGGCAGCGAGAAGCCGAGGATGGAGCCCGCCATGATCGCCTTGCTCGCGGGCGCCTCGGGCTTGAGCCCGGCTGCCATGCCGAGTGGGATCCCGAACAGGATCGCGATCAGCATCGCTGCAAGCGCAAGCTCGAGTGTCGCCGGCAGTTTCGAGAGGATCAGCGGCAGGGCTGGCGTGTTGAACACGAAGGAGGTGCCGAAATCGCCCGAAAGAAGCGCCCGGGCGAAGCGGAGATACTGTTCCCAGAACGGCCGGTCGAGCCCGTAGCGGGCGATCGTCTCGGCGCGCATCACCTGGTCGGCGGCGGGGTTGATCAGGACGTCGATCGGGTTGCCGATGGCATAGACGCCGGCGAAGACGATCAGCGACATCGCCGCGAGCACGACGAGCGCCGAGGCAAGGCGTTGCAGCAGGAAGCCGAGCATCAGGCGGCGGCCTTGGGCTCTGTCATGCCCTGCCGTCATAGCGGCCGCCGCGCGCTCTGTCATCGCGCAAGGGGGCGCCACGGGGCACGATCGGGCGGATGCGTCTCCTCCTCCAGGCCGCGCCGCTTCTCGCTCTCGTCGCAGCGCTTGTCGCACGCCGCGGCGGGCCGGCAGCGCCGGTGCTCGCCGCGCTCGCCTGTGCCGTTCCGGCCGCCGCCGTGTCGCTCGGCGCGAGCGTGCCGCTTCCTCGCTTCCTCGCGGCAGAGGCGCTCAAGGCCGCCTGGCTCGCGGCCACACCGGTTGCGATCACCGTCGCCGGTCTTCTGTTCCACGAGGCGGTGGAACAGGACGGTGCGTCACAGCAGCCGGGTGTGGCGGCCCGCTCGCACGCGCGCCTCTTCACCGCCGTGTTCCTGTTCGGCCCGTTCTTCGAGACGGTGACTGGCTTCGGCATCGGCGTCGTGTTCTCGCTCTCCGCTCTTGGCCGGCTCGGCGTGTCGGGGCCTGCCGCGGCGTCGCTTGCGCTTCTGTCGCAGGTGCTGATCCCGTGGGGAGCGCTGGGCCCCGGCACGCTGCTCGGGGCAGCGCTTGCGGGTGTTGACCTCTCCGCCTTCGGGGCGTGGACGGCGGCGGCGAGCGCGCTCTGGCTGCTGCTTCTTCTGCCGCTGTTCTGGCGGCTCGCCGAGGAGGCGGGGCTCGGCGGCGCGGCCCGGGACAGGGCGGAGGACGCAGCGACCATGGCCGCTCTCGCCGCCCTGCTCGTGGCCGCGAACCTGGTCGCGACGGTCGAGGTTGCGGGGCTGATCGCGCTCGGCCCCCCTTTGCTCGCCCGGGCGTGGCGCGAGGGCAGGGGCGTGCCGGATGCGGCCGCCCGGCGCGCCGCCTTGCCCTATGCCGCGCTCTGCGCGCTTCTTCTCGTCACGCGTTTGGTCCCGCCGCTCTCGGAGGTCTTGGCCGGGGCGCTCGTTCTCCGCCCCTGGCCAGACCTTCCTGCCATCGCGCCCCTGCACAACCCGGCGACGATGCTGGCGGTGACCGCGGCCGCCACGCTCGCGGCACGCCGCGGCCGCGCGCGCAAGGCGGTGTCGCGGGCGGTATCGCGCGCCCGGCTTCCGGCCGCGCTGATGCTCCTCTACGTCGTGCTTGCCCGCTGGCTCGGCGCCTCGGGCGCGGCGTCGTCGCTCGCCGAAGCGCTTGCCGAGGCGGCCGGCGGCGAGATCCTGCCTTTCGTGACGCCGCTGCTCGGCGCGGCAGGCGGCTTTTTCACCGGAACCAACGTCGCCTCGAACGCGATCCTGATGCCGCTTCAGGCGGCGCTCGCGGGCAGGCAGGCCTTCCCCCACGCCTTCCTGCCGGCGCTGCAGAACTTCGCGGGCAGCGCCTTCTGCATCCTCGCGCCGATGCGGATCGCCTCGACTGCCGCTCTTGCAGGCGGTGGCGTGACCGCCGAAGCGCTCTACCGCCGGCTGTGGTGGACAGGGCCGAGCGCTCTCGCCGCCGCGGCAGCTTGGGTGGTGGCGCTCCGGCTCGCGTGAACGCGCGCCGCGTTGCCCCGGAAAACGGCCTCGCCTATGGTCCGCGTTTCCGGCCGGGAGGGCTCCCGGCTTTGTCATCACGGGGAGGACAAACGCATGCGCACCACGCGCCGCCTTCTGCTCGCGGGCCTCGCGGCCATCGCGCCCGCCGCCTTCACGCCGGCCGCGGGGCAGACGACCGTCACGCTCACCCACGCGCTGCCGCCCGCAAGCCACTACGGCGTCGGCGCGCTCGCCTTCAAGGAGACGGTGGAGCGCCTCTCGAATGGCCGCTTCCGCGTGACCATCCAGCGCAACGACAACGAGCGCGAGGCGATCGAGGCGACGCAGATCGGCACGCAGGAGTTCGTCATCACCTCGACCGGGCCGGTCGGCAATTTCGTTCCCGAAACACTTGTGCTCGACATCCCCTTCCTGTTCCGCGACTATGCCCATGCCCGCGGCGTGCTCGATGGCGAGATCGGGCGGGAGCTGCTCGCGCGGTTCCCCGCCCGCGGCCTCGTGGGCCTCGCCTGGATGGAGAACGGCTTCCGCAACCTCACGAACAACCGCCGCGAGGTGAGCTCGCCCGAGGACGTGCGGGGCCTCAAGGTGCGCACTATGGAGAACCAGGTGCACATGCGCGCCTTCCAGACCCTCGGCGCCCTGCCGACCCCGATGGCCTTCTCCGAGCTTGTGCCGGCGCTGCAGCAGGGAACGGTCGATGGGCAGGAGAACCCGATCCCGGTGATCGTCGCGAACAACCTCAACCAGGTGCAGCGCTTCCTCTCGCTCACCCGCCACGTCTATTCCCCCGCCGTTCTGATCGGCAACCCCGCCTTCCTCAACCGCTTGAGCCCGGCAGACCGGGCGATCTTCGACGAAGCCGCCAAAGCGGCCGTCGTGGCCAACCGGAACAAGGTGACGGAGGACGAGCAAAACGGCGTGGCCGAGCTCCGACGCCGCGGCATGACGGTGAGGGAGACGGTCGACACCGCGGCCTTCCAGGCCGCGCTCGCGCCGGCCTTCCAGGCCTATGCGCAGCAGTTTGGCGCGGCCACCATCGAGCGCATCCGCAACTGGCGGCCCGGCTCGTGACAGCCGGCCTTTCCCGGGCGCTTCTGGCGCTCGACCGCGTCACGACGCAGGCGGCCCTCGCGGCCGCCTGTTTCGCGCTCGCGGTCGCGGTCGGCGCCGGCGCCTGGCAGGTGTTCACCCGCTTCCTCGTGAGCCAGCCCTCGCCCTGGTCGGAGGCGCTGGTCCGTCAGGCTCTGGTGTGGATGGTGATGCTCGGGGTCGCCGGTGCGATCCGCGAGGGCGCGCTCGTTGCGATCGATGTCACGCGCTCGGCGCTGAAGGGCCGGGCGCGTCTTGTGCTCGAGGTCGTGATCTTCGCCGCGATCGTTCTCCTGTTCGCGGTGCTGTTCTGGTTCGGCTGGGAGATGGCGAACCGCGTGCGCCTGCAGACGATCGCGGGGCTCGAGGTCTCGATCGCCTGGGGCTATGCGGCGATCCCGGCAGGTTCTGTGTTCGCGATCATCGGCGCGCTCGCGGCCCTCCTCGACCGGCGCGGGACCGCCACCGAAGGCGCGGCGTCGGGCCAAGTGTAAGGCCGGGGCGGAGGGGGGTCGCACAATGGCCGGCACGATGCTCGCGGTGATGCTCGGGCTGTTCGCCCTGTCGGTGCCCGTGGCGGTCGCGATCGGGCTTGCCGCGGTGCTCGGCATCGTCGAGTTCACGCGCTTTCCGCTGATCGTCGCCGCGCAGCAGATCTATGTGGCGCTCGACCGTTTTCCCCTCGCTGCCATCCCGTTCTTCATCCTCGCCGGCAATCTGATGGAGGTGGGGGGGATCTCGCGCCGTCTTGTCGGCTTCGCGCGGGCGGTGGTCGGCGGAATCCAGGGCGGGCTTGCCGTCACCTGCGTGCTCACCTGCATGATCTTCGCCGCGATCAGCGGATCCTCCGTCGCGACCACCTTCGCGATCGGCGCGATCCTGGTGCCGGCGCTGCAGCGGCTCGGCTATCCGGCTGCCTTCGCCGGCTCGCTGCAGGCCACCGCCGCCGAGCTCGGCGTCGTCATTCCGCCCTCGATCCCGATGATCCTCTACGGTGTGGCGACGCAGACCTCGATCCCGGAGCTGTTCATCGCGGGCTTCGGGCCGGGCCTCCTGATCGGCGCCGCGCTGTCCGCCACCGTGCTCGTCTGGTGCCGGCTCACCGGTTGGGGCAAGCAGGATGGCGAGGGCCGCGACGGCCTTCTCCCCGCCACAAGGCATGCGTTCTGGGCGCTCCTGATGCCGGTGATCGTGCTCGGCGGAATCTACGGCGGCATCACCACGCCGACCGAGGCCTCGGTGATCGCCGTGATATACGCGCTCGTCGTCGGGCTTCTGATCCATTGCGAGCTCCGCCCCGCGGCCCTGTGGGGCGTGTTCCGGCGCTCGGTGATCACCTCCTCGGTGATCATGTTCATCATCGCCACGGCCGGGCTGTTCTCGTGGCTGCTCAACCGCCAGCGCGTGCCCGACATGATGGCGGAGTGGCTGGTCGCGACCTTCGGCTCGCCGGGCCTGTTCCTGCTCGGCGTCAACCTGTTCCTGTTCGTGGTCGGGATGTTCATTGAGACCTCGGCCTCGATCATCGTGCTCGGGCCGATTCTCGCCCCGGCGGCGGTGCGGTTCGGCATCGACCCGGTGCATTTCGGCACCGTGATGGTGGTGAACCTCGCGCTCGGAATGGTCACGCCGCCCTTCGGCGTCAACCTCTTCGCCGCGGCGCAGGTGGCGGAGACCGGCGTCGACAAAATGATGCGCTACCTTCCGGCTTTCATCGCGGTGATCGTCGCCTGCTTGATGGTGATCAGCTACGTTCCCGCGATCAGCCTGTTTCTCCGCGACGCGGTCTATCGCTGAGGGGTGACTGCCTCGGCTCAGCCGGAAAGGATCCGGCACGCCTCGGGGGGAAGCGACAGAAGCACCGCCCCTTCCCCCGGCACCGGCTCGGCCGCAGGCCGAACCGCGCGCAGCATCACGCCGCCGGCGAGCTCGGCGAGGAGTTCCCGCACCGGCCCGAGGAAGGTCGCGCGCACAAGGCGCCCGCGCACGACGTTCGGCCCATGCTCGGAGGCGAGGGCGACCGCGTGCGGTCGGATCGAGACCAGAACGGATGCGCCCGCCTCGGCGGCGCCGCTCGCGCAGGCGAGCGAGAAGCCGCCGCAATCGACGACCCCCTCGCCGAGATGTCGGCCCGGGATCAGGTTCGCCCCGCCGATGAAGCGCGCGACGAAGGCGCTCGCAGGCAAGGCGTAAATCTCCTCCGGCGTGCCGAGCTGCACCACCCTGCCGCGATCCATCACCGCAACGAGATCCGCGGTCGCCATCGCCTCCGCCTGGTCGTGCGTCACGTAGAGCGTTGTCACACCATGCGCCTCGTGCAGGCGCCGCAGTTCGTGCCGCATCTCCTCGCGCAGATTGGCATCGAGGTTCGAGAGCGGCTCGTCCATGAGCAGCGTGCGCGGCTGCATCGCGAGCGCGCGCGCGATCGCCACCCGCTGCTGCTGCCCGCCCGAGAGCTCGGCTGGAAGACGTTCCGCAAACGCCTCGAGCCGGACCGCGCGCAGAACGGAGGCGACCTCGCGCGCGATCGCCTCCCGCCCGAGCCCGCGCAGCTTCAGCGCATAGGCGACATTGCCCGCGACGGTCATGTGCGGCCACAGCGCGTAGGACTGGAAGATCATTGCCATCCGCCGACGCTCGGGGGGAACCACGGCGCCGGGTGCGGAGAGAACCTCGCCGTCGCGCAGGATACGCCCCGCATCGGGGGCGACGAGGCCCGCGACGGCGCGCAGCGTCGTCGTCTTGCCGCAGCCCGAGGGGCCGAGCAGGCAGACCAGAGCGCCCGCGGGAACCGAGAGGTCGAGCGACTCCACGGCCGCGACGTCGCCGTAGCGGCAGGTGAGGCCCTCGAGGACGAGCCCGCTCACGCCGCCCGCCCGAACGTGCGAAGGATCGCGGGGATGCGATCCTTGAGCTGGAAGAAACCGCGCGTGGCGTGCGGCCAGACGGCATCGTCCCAGGCGCGGCGAACTCTCAGGAGGCGGATGCCGCGCGCAGCGAGGGCCTGCTCCACGCGGTCGAGCGCCTCGGCCACCGGACCGACAGGGGCATAGGCCGTGACGAGGGTCCGGGCGCCGGACGCCGCCGCCCAATCGGCCACGGCGTCGAAACGTTCGAGCCGCTCGGCCGGCGCGCCGAACGCTGCCGCGGCGCGCGCGCACCCGTCCTCGACCGCGCCTTCGGCGAACCGTTCCGCGACCGACCCGACGGGAAGCGGGCTTCGCGCGGCCGTGCAGGTGACGGCGGCGACCGCGACGACGCGCGCGCGGCCAAGCAGCAGGGTCTCGGCGAGGCAGTCCTCCTCGGTGACGAGAAGCGCGACCTCCCCCTCCGGCGCAGGATCGGAGGGAGGGAGAGGCAGCGCCGGGCCCGGCGGCTCCTCCTCGAGCGGCGGCGCACGCTCGTCGAGCTCGCCCCTCGGGTCGAACCGACCGCCGGTGTATTCGGCGATGTTCGCCGCGCGCGCGAGATAGTGCTTGCCGCGCGTGTGCAGCCCGGCCACCCAGCGCCAGGAGAGCGTGTTCGAGGCCGGGTCGCCATCGGCGAAGTGGCGATAGGTGAAGTCGGCGCCGAGCACCCAGGGAAGCCTCAGCGTGAAGGTCCAGATCGAGGCGAACCACATGCGCGTGTGGTTGTGGAGGTATCCGGTCTCGACCAGCTCCCGCGCCCAGGAATCGAAGCAGGCAATTCCGGTTCGGCCGCTGACGGCATCCTCGTAGGCCCGACGCAGCCCCCCCTCCGTGCGGAGCCCGGCAACCGCCTCCGCCACGCGCGCCCGGTAGGCGGTCCACACCGAGGGCCGCTGCTCGAGCCAGCCCTTCCAGTAGCTGCGCCAGAACACCTCCTCGATGAACTTCGCGCACGCCGCCGGGGCGTGGCGCGCGAGCGCGGCCGCGACGAGCTCCTCCTCCGTCACGAGCCGGTGGCGGACATGCGGCGAGAGAAGCGAGACATTGCTGCGATCGCCTGGGCCGCGATCATGGTTCCGGGTCGCTGCGTAGGCGCGGCCCATCGCGGGAGCGAAAGCCTCGAGGCGCGCAAGCGCGGCAGCGCGGGTGGGTGCGGGGAGGCTCATGCACGCGATGTGGTCGCTCCCTGCCGGTCGGGAAGCGTCGTTCATCGGGGCGGCAGGGCCAGGAACGGGGTGACGGCCCGGAGGAAGGGCTCCGGCGCCTCGGCATGCACCCAATGCCCGGCGCCCGGAACGACCACGAAGGCGGCGGCCGGGAACCGAGCGAGAGCGGCGGCACGGCCGCGGGCGTCGATATAGCCGCTCCGCTCTCCCAAGACGAACAGCGCCTCGCCCGGCCACTGAACGCCGACGGGAAAGGCGGGGAAACCGGAGATCGTCTCGAGGGCGTCGGTGATCACGGAGAGGTTGCAGCGCCAGGCGGGAGCGCCGTCGGCAAGGCGCAGGTTCTGCAACAGGAAGGCGCGGACCGACGCGTCCGGCACGGCCGCGCGCAGCGCCGCATCGGCCTCCGAGCGGCGAAGCCCCGGGCGGAGCGGCACGGCGGCCATCGCCTCCGCATAGGGGCGGAAGGAGGGGGGATAGGCGACCGGCGCGATGTCGACGACGACGAGGCGCGAGACGAGCGTCGGCGCGGTGAGAGCGAGCACCATCGCCGCCTTGCCGCCCATGCTGTGGCCGAGCACCGCCATGGGCCCGCCTTCGGCCTCGATCAGCGCGGCGAGGTCCTCCGCCATCGCCTTGTAGTCCATCCGCGGATGGTGCGGGCTGTCGCCGTGGTTCCGCAGGTCCACAAGCAGCACCCGGTGTGTTCCGGCAAGCCGGCGCGCGATCGCCCCCCAGTTGCTGCCCGAGCCGAACAGGCCGTGGAGCACGAGAAGCGGCGGGCCCTCGCCGAGGGCGGTGACGTGCAGCGGAACGGGCATGGGCGCGTGTTAGCGCCTCGGCGCGAGCGAGGCGAGGCCCGCGAGGATGAGGGCACCGCCCGCGACGAGCGAGAGCGTCACGGGCTCGCCGAGGAGGGCGACCGAGAGCGCGGCGCTCACCACGGGAACGCCGAGGAACCCGAGCGAGGAGACGAGCACCGGCAGGGCACGCGAGACGCTGTTCGCCGCCCAGGTCGCGACCGGGCCGCCGAAAACACCGAGATAGGCGAGAGCGAAGCCGGAGCGTGCCCCGGGTCTCCCTCCCCCTCCGGGTTCGAGAACCGCCGCCGCGGGCAGAAGGATCAGCGCGGCGAGGCCGAACTGCCAGGGCAGAAGGTCGGCGAGCGGCGAGGCGGTCGGGCGCGCGCGAAGGATGGCGATCGCTGTCGCCCAGGCAGCCGCGGCCGAGAGCAGAGGAGCCCGTGCGCCACGAGCTCGCGCGCGCTCGACCAGTCAAACTCCAACGGATTGGCGAGGATGAGCACGCCCGCAAGCCCGAGACTGACGCCGAGGAGGCGGCGGGGCTCGACGCTCTTTCCAAGCACGAAGGCGGAGATCGGCACGAGCCAAAGTGGGGTGGTGTCGCAGAGCAGAACGCCGCGCCCCACCGGCACGACGGCAAGCGCCGTGTGCAGGAAAATGAAGAAGAGGCCGATCTGGAATACGCCGACGCCGGCCACGGCGGGCCAGTCCCGCGGGCGTGGCCTCGCGAGCCTGCCGCGGCAGCCGACCAGCATGGCCGTCGTGAGGGCCGACAGCAGCGCACGCCAGAAGGCGAGCCAGGCGGGTGTCGCTTCGGCGAGGCCGAGCGCGATCACCGGCCCCGCACCGCCGAACACCGTGACGACGATGGCGAGCTGGATCAGCGCGGAACGTGGGATTGGCCCGGCCGTCGGCATGGACGGCAAGCAGCGCACGCCGTCGCCCGTGCCGCAAGCCGCACGCCGCGCTGGTCAGAGCAGGCGCGCGCTCTGCTCTCGCTGCCAGGGATCGGTGAAGCCGGGCGGAGCGGGCTCGGGCGGAAGAGACACCTCGTCCGCGTCGACCACCCGGCCGGTCGCCGGTGGGGCGAACAGGAAGCCCTGGAACAGCGTCACGCCGAGCCGGGCGAGGCAGCGATACTCCCCCTCGTTCTCGACCCCCGTCGCGACAACGTCGACGTTCAGATCCGCGCAGGCCTCGAGAAGCCTCGAGAGGATCGGGCGCCGGGCAGGATGGAGATGGACGTTCCGCGCGAGCCCCATGTCGAGCTTCACGAGGTCGGGGCGCACCGAGGCGAGCAGGCCGATGCCGCCATAGCCGGTGCCGAAGGCGTCGAGAGCGGTGCGAAGCCCCTCCGACCGGAGCGCGGCGAAGGCGCTGACGAGGGCGTCGGCGTCCCCGATCCGCTCACCCTCCGCCACCTCGATCACGACGCGACCCGGTGGAATGTCCGAGGCGGCGACGACGCGCGCGAGCTCGGGCACCGTTCCCGGCCAGCGCAGGAGCACCTCCGGAGAGAGGTTGATGTGCAGCGACGCCGAGGGCGCGGTGCCGGCGAAGGCGTCGAGCACGGCCGCGATCGATCCGATCTCGAAACGCTGTCGTTCCGGTTCAGGAACGCGGGCGAGCACCCCGCCGGCCGGCGTGCCGACGCTGCCGCGGAGCAGCGCCTCGTGCGCGAGGATGCGCCGGCGCGCGACGTCGACGATCGGCTGGAAGGCGATCGCGTAGCGCGGCAGCTGCGCCGCCCCCGCCGCCCGTCCCGCTTCGCCTGGCTCGGACATGTCCGCCGCCCCCGCCAATGCGTCACGCCCTGCGACGCAGGCTCACTGTCGCGCCCGGACCATGAAGCATGCGTTAACCGCGTCACACCGCCCGCGGCGTCGGCCGGGTGCTCAGGAGTGGATGTAGAGCCCGCCGTTGACGTGGAGCGCCTCGCCGGTGACGAAGCCCGCGAGGTCGGAGGCAAGGAACAGCACCGCGCCGGCGACCTCCTCCGGCGTTCCCATGCGCCCAAGCGGCGTCTGCGCGACGAGGCCGGGCCCGCGCTCCTGCATCAGGCCGGCGATCATCGGCGTATCGATGAGTCCGGGGCTGACGGCGTTGGCGCGTATGCCGCGCGGGGCGAGCTCGGCGGCGAGGCTGCGGGTGAAGGCAAGGACGCCACCCTTGGCGGCCGCGTAGTGCGCGTGCCCGCGGGAGCCGCGATGGCCGGCGACGGAGGCGATGGTCACGATCGCCCCGCCGCGCCGCATGTGCGGCACAGCGGCGCGGCAGACGCGCATCGTCCCGTCCAGGTTCACGGCGAGGCACGAAGCCCAGGCGTCGTCCGTCATCTCCTCAAGCGTCGCGTCGGGGAAGATGCCCGCCGCCGGGACGACGATGTCGATCCGCCCGAAACGCGCCACGGCCTGTTCCGCGAGCGAGTCGGCCTCCCGGCTCGAGGTGACGTCGCAGGCGGTGGCGACCACATCGGTGCCGTCCGGGTCGAGAGAACGGGCAAGATCTTCGGGCGCCGCACGGTCGGACAGGACGAGGCGCGCCCCGGCGCGGCGGAACAGCCGCGCGATCGCGGCGCCGATTCCGCCCGCCGCGCCGGTGAGAACGAGCACGCGCCCCGAGAGATCGATCATCGTCTCACCGCACCTTCAGCATGATCTTGCCGATATGCGCGCTCGTCTCCATCAGCGCGTGCGCCGCCGCGGCTTCGGCGAGCGGGAAGGTCGCGTGGATGAGGGGGGCGCAGCGCCCCGCCTCGAGCAGAGGCCAGACTTTCTCGCGCAGCGCCGCCGCGATCGCTCCCTTCTCGGCGGTGGTGCGCGGGCGCATGGTCGAGCCGGTGAGGGTGAGACGGCGCGTCATCACCGGCAGCATGTCGAACTCGGCCACCTTCGAGCCCTGCAGGAAGGCGATTTGAACGAGGCGCCCCTCGAGCGCGAGGCAGCGTATGTTGCGCGGAATGTAGTCGCCCCCCACCATGTCGAGCACGACATCGACGCCGCGCCGTTCGGTCGCGCGGGCGACCGCCTCGACGAAATCCTCAGCCCGGTAGTTGATCGCGAGGTCGGCGCCGAGGCGGAGGCAGGCGGCGCATTTCTCCGCGCTGCCCGCGGTGGCGAAGACGCGCGCGCCGAAGGCCTTGGCGAGCTGGATCGCGGTTGTGCCGATGCCTGAGGAGCCGCCGTGGATCAGAGCGGTCTCGCCCGCGCGCAGCCGTCCGCGTTCGAACAGGTTGGCCCAGACGGTGAAGTAGGTCTCCGGCAGGGCGGCGGCGCGGAGATGGTCATAACCTGTTGGTGGTGGAAGACATTGTGCGGCCGGCACGGCGACATACTCCGCGTAGCCGCCGCCATTGGTCAGCGCGCAGACACGGTCGCCCGGGCTCCAGCCGGTGACGGCCTCGCCCACGCAAGCGACGATCCCCGCCACCTCGAGGCCGAGGATCGGCGAGGCGCCGGGAGGCGGGGGGTAGGCGCCGCGGCGCTGCTGGATGTCGGGGCGGTTGACGCCGGCGGCGTGCACCTCGATCAGGAGCTCGTCCGGCCCGGGCACAGGAAGGGGCGCCTCGGCGAGCTCCATCACCTCCGGGCCGCCGGCGCCGCGTGTCGCGATGTGTCGCATGCTCGCGGGCAGTGCCATCCGTCCTCCTCCCCCAATCCGGCGAAGGGTGTTGGCGTGGGCACGTGCCGTCAAGCGAAGCGGTCTTGCCGCTGTGGCGTGCGGCAGCCAGGATGCCGGGGAAACAGGGTCGCGCCCGCGGCGCAGGCCCGAGGGGGAGCGGGGGATGAGAAGAAGGCAGGTTCTGGCCGCCGCCGGGCTCGCATTGGCGCTCCGGCCCGCGAGCGCCCAGAACGGCGAGGTTCGCCTCGGCGCCCTCTATCCCTTGAGCGGGGCGCGGGCCCTGCTCGGCGACGAGGGGTTCCGCGGCCTCGAGCTCGCCTGCGAGGAGCGGAACGCGGGAGGCGGCGTCGCCGGCGCCAAGGTCCGCCTGGTCCGGGCAGATGCGACCGACCCGGCCTCGGCCGCCGCGGAAGCGCGGCGCCTGATCACCGTCGAGCGCGTCCGGGCGATCTTCGGCACGCACGCCTCCTCGCTCTCGCTCGCGGCCACACAGGCGGCCGAGCAGGCGGGCGTTCCCTATTTCGAGCTCGGAGCGATCGCCGACGCTATCACCGACCGCGGCTTCCGCTCCGTGTTCCGAAGCGCTCCGCCGGCGCGCGCCTGGGGCGAGGTGGCGATCGAGGCGCTGGCCGCGATCGCCCGCCGCACCGGACGCGACGAACGGCTGATCAGGGTCGCGGTGCTTCGCGAGGAGGGCGTGCTCGGCACCGCCGTGTCCTCGCCGCAGAAGGAGCGTGCCGCCGCCCGTGGCCTCACCCTGGTCGAGGACATTCCCTACAGCATGCGCACGGCCGACCTGACGGCGGCGGTGCTCAGGCTGCGCGACGCCCAGGCCGAGGTGGTGCTTCACACCGGCTACCAGAACGACATCATCCTGTTCTACCGGGCGATGCGGGCGGCGCGCTGGAAGCCGCTCGCCGTCATTGGCTCGGGCGAGGGCTACGCTCTCGCCGAGACGCAGAAGGCGATCGGGCCCGACTTCCAGAACACGATGATCGTGGACGTTCCGCCGCTCGCCGTGAGCGAACGGATCGCCCCCGGGGCGAAGGCCTTCGCCGAGGCCTATGTGCGCCGCTACGGGCATGCGCCGCGCACGGGCTTGAGCCTCTCGAACTTCGTCGGCGCGCGGCTGTTCCTCGAGGCGCTCGCGCGTTCGGGAGGCGGCGACCGGGACAGGGTGCGCGCCGCCGTGCTCGCGCTCGACGTCCCCGAGCACAGCCTCGCGAATGGCTGGGGGGCCAAGTTCGACGAGGCCGGCCAGAACACGCGGGCGCGCCCGTTCCTTGCGCAGTGGCAGGGGGAGCAGGTGGTCACGGTTCTGCCTGAAGAGGCGGCGGTCGCCGAGCTTCGGCTCGGCCTCGGCGCGAGCTGAGGCGGAAGCGGGGGAAGCCGGGATGGGTGTGGAGAGAGGCACGACGGCGCTTGCCACCACGCCGCCGCCGGGGCTTCGCGTTCTCGTCACCGGAGCCGCGCGCGGCATCGGCCGCGCCATCGCCGAGGCCTTCGCCGCGCATGGCGCGCGCGTGCTGATTCAGGACAGCGAACCGGTCTCGGCGCCGCCCGAGGGGGCCCTCTGCCATCGGGGCGACGCCGCGCTCCCCGAGGATGTCGAGGCCGCCTTCGCTGTGGCCGACGCAGCCTGGGGCGGGGTCGATGTGGCGGTCGCCAATGCCGGGGTGGCGGCGAAGCTCCCGGCGCTCGAGCTCGCCCCCGATCTCTGGCGTCGGATCGTCGCGCTCAACCTCGACGGCGTGTTCTTCGCCGCCCAGGCCGCCGGGCGGCGCATGGTGGCGCAGGGTCGGGGCTGATCCTCGCGCTCGGCAGCATCTATTCGCTCGCCGGTGCGGCGGAACGTGCGGCCTACTGCGCCACCAAGGCCGGGGTCGCCGGTCTGATGCGCGCTCTTGCCTGCGAATGGGCGCCGCACGGGGTGCGCGTGAACACGATTGCGCCGGGCTATATCGAGACCGATCTCGTGCGCGAGGTGGTGGCGCGCGGCGGGCTCGACAGGGGCGCGATCGTCGCGCGCAGCCCGCAAGCACGGCTCGGCAGGGCGGAGGAGGTGGCGGGGCTTGCCCTGTTCCCCGCCTCGCCGGCGGCGGCGCACATCACCGGGGCGACGCTTCCCGTGGATGGAGGCTGGCTCGCGAACGGGGCGCCGTAGTTCCAACGCGGCCTGCCCCGCGCCAACGAGCGCGGGGCCCTCACGCCGCCGGGCGCTGCCCGGTCAGTTCACCGTGATGTTGGCGCGGCGGATGATGTCGGTCCACTTCCGGTTCTCGGCGAGCAGGAAGGCGCGCGCGCTCTCGGGCGTGCTGTCGGCGATCGTCTCGGCGGTGAGCTCGGTCAGACGCTGCTTCACCTCGGGTAGCGCCATCACCTCGTTCGTGACGCGGTTGATCCGGTCGACGATCGGCCGCGGCGTCCCGGCCGGCACGTGCATCATGTGCCATGTATAGGCTTCGTAGCCCGGCACGCCTGCCTCCTGGAAGGTCGGCAGATCGGGCGCGATCGGCGACCGCTTGGCCGAGGAGATCGCAAGCCCCTTCACCTGGTTCGACCGGACATAGGTGATCGCCGAAGCCGCGACATCGACCGTGAAGGCAAGCCGGCCGGCGAGCAGGTCCGGCATCAGCGCGGAGGATCCGCGATAGGGAACATGGTTCGCCTGCACCCCGGCGAGCGCGAGAAACAGTTCGCAGGCGAGATGAACGGCCCCACCATTGCCCGAGGAGCCGTAGTCGTACTTGCCGGGGTTGTTCTTGAGCAGGGTGATCAGCTCGCCGAGCGTGTTCACCGGGAGGTCCTTGTTCACGATCATGATCATCGGCACGACCGCGACCAGGGCGACCTGCGTGAAGTCCTCGAGCGCGTTGAACGAAAGGCGCGGGAAGAGGGGCGGCAGCACGGCATGGGCGATCGTCGAGTAGAGGATGGTCTGCCCGTCCTTCGGCGCGCGGGCGACGAGCTCGGTGCCGACGACCACGCCAGCGCCGGTGCGGTTCTCCACCACAACGCGCTGCGGCAGGCGCTCACTCATCTTGTCGGCGATCAGCCGGGCGGGGATGTCGGTCGGGCCGCCGGCGGCGAAGGGAACGATCATCCGCACCGGGGCGGTCGGCCATTCCTGGGCACGGGCGGTGCGGGGAAGAAGCGCGGCGCCGGCCGAGGCCGCGAGCAGGGTGCGGCGATCGAGTTTCATGGTTGGACCCCTTCCGGAAGGTGAGCTTTGCCGGCGACATGAGCGAGCCGGGGCCGCGAGTCAACCGGCGCGGACCGACTCCGCGCTCCGGCCGACGAGGCGGGCATAGAGCTCTGGGTCGGTCGCGCCTTCGGTGCCGAAGAGGAGCACGCGGCTCGACTCGCCGAGGCGGAGGGAGGAGGCGGCATCCGCATCGCTCCGGGCAAGCAGCAGGGCGGCGAGCCCAGCCACCGCGCTCTCGCCCGCGACCAGCTTCGGGTCGCCCCCGACGCCATCGGCAAGCAGGCGCATGCACGGGGCGACCACCTCGTCCGGCACGGCCATGAAGGCGTGCGCGCGCCACAGGAGCTCGTCGAAAGCGAGCAGCGACACCTCGCCGCAGGCGAGGCCGGCCATCACCGTGTCGAGCTCGCCCTCGACCGCCACCGGGCGGCCCGCCTCGGCGCTTCGGCGGAGGCAGTCGGCCCGGTCGGGCTCGACGACGACGAGCCTCGGCATCCCCCCCTCGCCGAAGGCGTGGGCGAGTTCGGCGGCGATGGCGGCGGCGACACCGCCCACCCCGCCCGGGGCGAACACATGCGTCGGCGGGGCGCCGGGAAAGGCCGCGCGCCACTGCCCGAGCGCCTCCGCGGCCATCACCCGGTAGCCGTCCATCACGTCGCAGGGGATCTCGGTGTAGCCCGGGTAGGACGTGTCGGAGACGACGGTCCAGTCCTCGCGGGCGGCGTCCTCGGCCGCACGGCGCACGGCATCGTCATAGGTGCCCGGGACGCGACGCACCTCCGCTCCGAAGCGCGCGATCGCCGCCGCGCGGCCTTCGCTCACGGTCTCGTGGATGTAGATCACCGCCCGGCAGCCGAAGCGCTGCGCGCCCCAGGCGACCGACCGGCCATGGTTGCCGTCGGTCGCGCAGGTGACGGTGATCGCGCGCGTCCGATCCGCGAAACGCCCGGACGCGAGATCGGCGGAGGTGGCCGCGATGCCGGAGCCGGCAAGGCGGCGCAGCAGATGCCGCGCCACGGCATAGGCGCCGCCGAGGGCCTTGAAGCTGCCCAGGCCGAACCGGCCGGCTTCGTCCTTGTAGCCGATCGCGGCGACGCCGATCCGAGAGGCGAGCCCCGGCAGGGGAACGAGCGGCGTCGGCGCGTAGTCGGGCCAGGAGCGTATCTCGGCAGATGCGGCCTCCCTGCCGGCCTGGTCCAGCACCGGCGCGCCGGCGCGGCCGCGCAGGACGTTGTGGTGCAGCCGGAACGGAGCGGGGGGAAGGAGCGGCTTGGGCATGATCCAGCGCAAGGACGGGGAGGTTGGCCATGAACACCATCCTTCCGATCACGACCGGAGGAAAGACGTGCGTCGGTTCGCCCCCCTTCTCGCCACCCTCGCCCTTTGGTTCGCGCCCACTGAGCCCGCTCTCGCAGCCGATGACGGCCAAGCGGCCGATGCCCGCGCCTGAGCCGAGTGCCATCGCAACGCCGCGCGCCTCGTCGCACGCTACAGCCAGATGTATCCCGAGGACCGGAGAACCGCGCTCGAGGACCTGCTCAAGACCCACCATGCCCCCGATCCGGCCGAGCGGGCGCGGATCATCGCCTGGCTCGAGACGCAGCTGCCGCGTCGCTGAGATCGCCACTACGTCCGATCCTGTCGTATCCGGCGCCTAGGGTCGCCCGTGCCGGGTGTGAGAGGCACGCAGGAGGCGGCGATGGACGCAGGGGAACAAAGGGTGATCATCCTCTATGCCCGGGCGGCACTCGCGAATCTCCCCCGGACGTCGCGACGCGCCTCCGCTCTCGCCGCCTGGGTCGCGAGCTTCGAGGAGGCGCTCGGCCTCGCCGCACGGGCGGGCCGAAGCCGGGCGGCGCAGGCCGACCTGTTCGCCGGCGACCGGGCGGAGGCGGATGCCGCCCTGCTCAAGGGCATCGCCGCCCGCCTCGACCGACGCCTCGCCGCGCTTGCCCGCCACCCGCGTTCGGCGCTCGAGGCGCGGCTTGGGCTGCTCGCCGACGCCGCGGGGCTCGATGCGCACGAGGCGTCGATCCTCGGCCTCGTGCTTCGCTACCGTGTCCACCGTGCGGTCGAGCGACTGTTCGACCTGTTGTCGGACGCGATGGGCGGGGAGATGCGGCTGACGGCAGACGTGCCGCTGATCGCGCTCCTGCTTGGCCTTCCCCCCTCCGTGGTCGAGCGCCGGCTCGCCCCCGGCGCTCCGCTCCGCGCCGCCGGCCTCATCACGGTCGAGCCCGATGGTGGCCTGCGCGTGCTCGAACGCCTCCGCCGCCGCCTCGGCGACCCGCTGGACATCCCCCCCGCCTCGGCCGGGGGCGCCGCCGCCGGCCTCCTTGGCCCGGCCCTGCCGCCGAGCCTTGCGATGGAGGATTTCGCCCATCTCGGCGCCGCGGCGACACACGCGGCCGAGCTTCTCGCCGCCGCCGTACGGCTCCGACGCCCTGGCACGCATGTGCTTCTCTACGGGCCGCCGGGGACGGGCAAAACCGAGTTCTGCCGCACTCTCGCCGCAACCATCGGCGTGCCGCTCTACGCCGTCGCCGAGGCAGACGCGGAGGGGAACGAGCCCGGGCGAAGCGAGCGTCTCGCCGAGCTGCGCTTCGCCCAGAGGCTTCTCGCCGGCGGCACGCCGGCCCTGCTCCTGTTCGACGAGGCGGAGGACCTGTTCGACGGCGGCTTCGGCGGCCTGTTCGGGGGGGAGCGGTCGCGCGCGCATCTGTTGCGCCTGCTCGAGACCACGCCCGTGCCGATGCTCTGGACCACCAACAGCGTCCAGGCGCTCGGGCCGGCGGTGGTGCGCCGGATGACCTTCGCTCTCGAGATGCGAATCCCCGACCAGAGCGTGCGCGCCGCCCTCTGGACGCGCGAACTCGCGCGGTCAGGCATCACGATGGAGAGCCGCGAGGTCGAGCGGCTTGCCCGCGAAGTGCCGGCCGCTCCGGCGATCGCCGCCTCGGCGGTCGCGGCGGCGGCGATGACGGGCGGCGGGGCGGAGGCGGTGCGGCTCGGCGCGCTGTCGGTCGCGCGCGCGATGGCGGGCGGCGCCCTGCCAGTCGCCGAGCTCGAGGGCGAACAGGGCTTCGACCCGGATCTCGCCGCCGCTGACCACGACCTCGCGGCGCTCGCCGAGCTTCTGGCCAGGCCGGGCGCGCCGCGCGCCGTCTCGCTCCTGCTCTCGGGCCCTCCCGGCACCGGCAAGAGCGCGTTCGCGCGCCACCTCGCCGCGCGGCTCGGGCTGCGGCCGATGGTGCGGCGCGCCTCCGATCTCCTCTCACGCTTCGTCGGCGGCAGCGAGCAGGCGATCGCTGCTTGCTTCGCCGAGGCGCGCGAGCGCGGCACCTTCCTGATCATCGACGAGGCGGACGGCCTCCTGGGCGACCGGCGCGCCGCCACCCAGGCCTGGGAAGTCACGCAGGTGAACGAGCTCCTGACCTGGATGGAGCACCACCCGCTCCCCTTCGCCTGCACAACCAACCTGCCCGATCGGCTCGACCCCGCCTGCCTGCGCCGGTTCCTCGTCAAGATACGCTTCGCGCCGCTCGATGCCGCGCGCGCCCGCGCGGCCTATCGCCGCTTCTTCGGCCGCGAGGCTCCCAAAGGGCTCGACACTCTGCCCCCGCTCGTGCCCGCCGATCTCGCCCTCGCCGCCCGCAAGGCGCGGCTCTTCGGAAGGGAGGATGACGACGACACGGTCCTCGCCCTTCTGCGCGACGAGGCCTTGGCGCGCGGCGGGCCGGCGGCGCCGATCGGCTTCCGTCTCGCCGGGTGAGGGTATTTCCGTTGCGTGACACCCTCCCCATATCCGGCCGCTGGTGAGAGGCAGGCGGGAATTCGACGCGCTATGCATTACCTGAAGCTCGAGAACATTCTCCGGCTTGCCCTCGCCTTCCAGGGCACACGCGAAGGCCTCTCGCTCGCGGACATCCAGCAGAGCTTCAACGTCGGCCGACGCACGGCGGAGCGGATGCGCGATGCGGTCGCGCGGGTGTTCCCCCAGTTCGAGCGGTGCGACAACGGCGAGCGCGTGCGGCGCTGGCGCCTGCCGCAGGGAACGCTCGGCGGCCTTGTCGCGCTGAGCGCCGAGGAGCTCGCCGCGATCGAGGCCGCGGCGGCGGAGTGGCGGGGGCGCGGGCTCGAGGAGCGGGCCGCCGCGCTCGACTCCGCGTCCGCCAAGCTTCGGGCCATGACCCGGCCGGATCATCTCCGGCGCGTCGAGCCCGATCTCGAGGTCCTGATGGAGGCGGAGGGCAGCGCGCTTCGCCCGGGGCCGAGGCCCACCCTGCCGGAGGGCATCCTCGCTCTCCTGCGCCGCGGCATCCTCGGCTGCCTGCCGCTCACCATGGACTATCGCTCCCGCGGCGCGCCTGAGGCCGCGCGGATCACCGTCCACCCCTACGGCCTTCTCTACGGCAGCCGGCCCTTGCTTGTCGCCGCACCCGAGCCCTGGACCGAACCGCGCCTCTATCGGCTCGACCGGATGTCGTCGCTCGAGCTCGGCAACATCCCCTTTGTCCGCCGCGCCGACTTCTCGCTCAAGGCCTTCGCGCAGCGTGCTTTCGCCACCTTCCAGGAGGCGCCGTTCGACGTGGTGCTCCGCTTCGATGCCGAAACGGCCGCGGAGGCCGCGCAGTGGCGCTTCCACCCGACCCAGACCACCGAGCGCGACGCCGAGGGGCGGCTGATCGTCCGCTTCCATGCGGGTGGGGCGCAGGAGATGTGTTGGCACATCTTCACCTGGGGCACGTCGGTGGAAATCCTGAGCCCCGAGGCCCTGCGCGAGCAGCTCTGCGCCCTGCTTCAGGCCGCGCTCGACCACCACACCGGGCTCAACGCCGGCTGAACACTTCGGCGAGGAAGCGTCCGAGATCGGCGTTCGAGCGCGCCCTCACCTCCGGGTCGCCGCGGATGAGATAGGGGGCGGTTGTCCACGCAGAGGCCGAGGATGATGGCGCGGCTGATCCGCCCCGCCATCACGAGGCCGCTCGAGCGGTCACGCACCGAACCGTCGCGCGCGAGCTCGAGGTCGCAGCCGTTCAGAAGTCGCCCGATCCGAACCGGGCCCCAGGCCCCGTCCCACTGGTGCGCGGCGCCCTCATAGGCGATCACCTCCACCGTGCTGCCGCCCGAGCGGAAGGCCTCGGCCGCTGCCGCGCAGCGCGCGGGGTCGATCAGCTCGTCCTCGGTGCCGTAGAGCATCAGAAGCGGCGCGCCGGTGGTGCGCGGCTCCTCGAAGCGGGCGATGCAGGGGCCGTAGAACGCGACATGGGCGGGGAAGCGTTCGCCGCCCTGGCCGAAGGCGCGGGCGGCCGTCTCTGAAAGCCCGTACATCGACGCCATCGCACCCTAGGAGACGCCGATCAGCGCCACGCGGCGCGGGTCTGCCTCACCGGCCTCGACGAGGAACCGAAGCCCCGCCTAGGCATCGGCAAGCAGCATGCTCTCGGTGATGTTGAGGAGCCGGTCGACGAAGGAGGTGGCGCGGTCGCGCCGCGCGGCGAAGCTGTCGACCGCGAGAGCGGTGATGCCCATGGCGGCGAACTGCGCGCCATAGGTGCGCTCGCGCGGCCAGAGCAGACCACCCGAGCCGTGGAGCATGATCACCGCCGGAGGCGGCGGAGCACCTGGGGCGCGCCGGGCCGGAAAGAGGATCCCCCGCGCCGTCGCCTGCTCCGCCACCCCCCAGAGCGCCTCCTGAGGCGTGAACGGGCTTGTGCTCGGCCACGTGACCTCCCGCCCCTCGACGAGGCTCTCGCCCTCCGGCCAGGGACGGAGCAGGGCCGAGAGGTCCGCCGCCCGCACCTCCACCGTGGAGAGGAGGGCGACGAGAGCGGCGAGGAGGCGGAGCATCGAACCTTCCATGACCGTGGCGGGGCGGCTTGCGCGGGCAGACAGGGCACGCGATGAAGCCTCGGGCGAAGAAGAGCGGGGAAGGCGAAGGCGATGCGGGTGACGATCACGGGAGCGGCGGGATTCCTCGGCCGGAAGGTCGCTGGCAGGCTCGCTCTCGAGGGCAAGCTGGGCGCGCGCGAGATCACGGCGATGACGCTGTTCGACCTCGTGCCCCCGAAGGCGCCCGAGGGCGCCCGCTTCCCCGTCACCTGCCTTGCCGGCGACATCGCCGATCCGGCCCACACCGCCCGCCTCGCCGAACGCGACACGGGCGTGGTGTTTCACCTAGCCGCCGTCGTCTCCGCCCAGGCCGAGGCAGATTTCGACCTCGGCTGGCGCGTCAATCTCGACGGCACGCGCGCCGTGCTCGAGGCCTGCCGGCGCGCGGGATCACGCCCGCGGGTGGTGTTCACCTCCTCGGTCGCCTCCTTCTCGGGCGGGCAACAGGCGGTGGTCGGCGACACGACCCGCCCCGTGCCCGGAAACAGCTATGGCGCGCAGAAGGCGGCCGGCGAGCTTCTCGTGCACGACTACTCGCGCAAGGGCTTCATCGACGGTGTGTCGATAAGGCTGCCGACAGTGGTGGTGCGGCCGGGCCGTCCGAACCGCGCCGCCTCCTCCTTCGCAAGCTCGATCCTGCGCGAGCCCTTCCTCGGCGAGGAGGCCGCCCTGCCGGTGCCGGAGGACTTCGCGCTCTGGATCGCCTCGCCGCGGGCGGCGACGGACTGGCTGATCCACGCCGCCGCGATGGACACGCGCGCGCTCGGGCTCGACCGCGGCATCAACCCGCCGGGGCTGACCGTGACCGTTCGCGAAATGCTCGAGGTGCTTCGCTTGGTCGGCGGGCATGACGCGATGCGGCTCATCAGCCGGGTCGACGACCCGGAGGTGGCCGCGATCGTCGGCACCTGGCCCGCGCGGTTCGATCACGCCCGTGCTCTGGCCCTTGGGTTCCGGACGCACGAGGGGCTCGAGGCGGTGGTGCGGGCCTTCCTCGAGGACGACCTCGCCGAGACGCGCGCGATGCGAGGATGAGCTGGTCGGGGCCCGCTGCCGATCGGCCGGGGCGGGCGCGGGACGCCCGGGCGTGCCTCAGCCGAGGCGGCGGGGTAAGGCGAAGCTCACGTCGCGGTTGACATCCTTGTAGAGCAGATACTCCGCCACCTCGGAGCCGATGGCGTAGATCTGCTGCGGCAGGAAGGGGCCCATCCAGACGAAATCCCCGGCCCAGAGCTCGTGCCAGTCGCGGCCGAGGAGCTGCAGAGCCTGGCCCTGGAGCATGATGAGGCCGTGCTCCATAATGTGCGTCTCCACGCACCAGAAATGCGCGCCGGGCGCGTCGGCCATGATGGTCATCTCGAAGTCCATCGAGAGGTCGCCGGTGCCGAGCAGGAGCAGGCGCCAGCGTGTGCCATGGTCCTCGCGCTCGGCGGTGTCGCGATGGCCGGTGCGAAGGCCGGGGCGGGCGACGCCGGGGACAGGCTCGTAGGGCCGCTTCACCCAGATCGCGCGCGCCTCCGCCTCGGCGGTGGCGGCGAGCGCATAGGCCGTGCCGGCAGGGATGAAGGCGTAGCCTCCCGGCGTGAGGGTCATCCGTCGCCCCTCCGCCTCGAGGGTGAAACGACCCTGCGCGACGTAGAAGAAGTGCTCGAGCCCGTCATCGAGCGCGCCGGCGCTGCCGCGGCCTGGGGGGGCGATCAGCAACGCCTGGGCGAAGCGCGCTCCCATCGCAGGCGAGGTCTGGAACCGGATGATGCAGCCGGGCCAGCCGGGCAGGAGGCTGTCCATGATCCCCTCGGGCGGGAGGACGGCGTAGTGGGGCGTGAGCAGCGTTCGGTTGTGGCCGATGATGCCTGGCGGCGGATTGGCGGTTGGCGTGCGCATGGAATGTCCTCGGGGGCGGGACCTTGGACGAACCATGCCCCGCGGCGCGGGTCAATCGAGGGCGGAGCGGTCGGGCGGGGCGGCGCATGGCGCGACCTATGCTGGGTGCGTGCAGCGAAGGCGGACTCCGGTCGGACCCATGGCGCAGAGCGTTCCTGCGCCAGAGCGATGCGGCCCCCCTCGGACGAGCGGAGCAGAGTGGGCGGAACCCGGCCGGGGTCCTGATCGGGTCAGCGCCGAGGCAGGTAGCGCTTGTTGCCCGACGGGGTGATGTACTAGACGCCGCCGCGCGGCCCGACACAGGGCGCCGTCGGCGTGCAGGCCTGGCCCGGCGCGGTGTTCGGCCCAGAGGGTCTTGCGGCCCTCTGAGAATGCAGTTGGTCATAGCAGCGGAGCCGCGCGGCAGGATCGATGATCGCGGCGCAATTCGTCTCCGCGGCCGAAACGGATGCCCAGCACAGCGCAATCAGCACGGTGACACCGAGTTTTCGCATGCCCAGCCACCAAGTCGGCGTGCCTGAGGCACCCCAGTCATACAGACAAGACGAGGTTCGGTGGCCGCCACCACGAACCAAGGGCAGGGCCAAGCATCATCGAGCCTCCCGGTATTGGCGCAGCGCAGGGCGGGCCGCGTCAATCCGGAGGGCGACCCTGGTCGCCCTCCGGCCGTGATCAATCCTCGAGGAAACTCCGGAGTTTCCGCGACCGGCTCGGGTGCTTGAGCTTGCGCAGGGCCTTCGCCTCGATCTGGCGGATGCGCTCGCGCGTTACGTTGAACTGTTGCCCGACCTCCTCGAGCGTATGGTCGGTGTTCATGCCGATGCCGAAACGCATCCGGAGCACGCGCTCCTCGCGCGGCGTCAGCGTGCTGAGCACACGCGTCGTCGCCTCGCGGAGGTTCGCCTGGATCGCGGCGTCGAGCGGAATCACCGCGTTCTTGTCCTCGATGAAGTCGCCGAGGTGGCTGTCCTCCTCGTCGCCGATCGGCGTCTCGAGCGAGATCGGCTCCTTGGCGATCTTCAGCACCTTGCGCACCTTCTCGAGCGGCATGCCGAGCTTCTCGGCGAGCTCCTCCGGTGTCGGCTCGCGGCCGATCTCGTGCAGCATCTGGCGCGAGGTGCGCACGAGCTTGTTGATCGTCTCGATCATGTGCACGGGGATTCGGATCGTGCGCGCCTGGTCGGCGATCGAGCGGGTGATCGCCTGGCGTATCCACCAGGTGGCGTAGGTCGAGAACTTGTAGCCGCGGCGATACTCGAACTTGTCCACCGCCTTCATCAGGCCGATGTTGCCCTCCTGGATCAGGTCGAGGAACTGAAGCCCGCGGTTGGTGTATTTCTTGGCGATCGAGATCACGAGGCGGAGATTGGCCTCGATCATCTCCTTCTTCGCCCGGGCGGCATCGCGCTCGCCCTTCTGCACCGTCTGAACCACGCGGCGGAACTCGCCCACGGGGAGCTGCACCTCGTTCGCGATCGCGGCGATCCGGGCGCGGATCTCGGCCACCTCGGCGCCGTGCTTGGTCGCGAAGGTCTTCCACCCCTTGCCGGGAAGCGCGGCGACGCGCTCGAGCCAGCCCGGGTCGAGCTCGTGGCCGCGATACTGGGCGAGGAAGTCCTCGCGCTTGATCTTCGCCTGGTCGGCAAGGCGCAACAGCTGGCCCTCCAGCGTGTTGAGCCGCTGGTTCAGCTCGCGCAGCTGCGCCACCAGCTGCTCGATCTTGGCGTTGTTGAGGTGCACCTTCTCGACGAGACGGGTGACCTCCTCCTTGGCCTTCTCGTACTTCGCCTCCGCCTGGCGCGAGGGCTGGCCGCCCTCGGAGAGGGTCTTGAGCCGCGCCTCCTGGAGCTTGGCGAGCTTCTTATAGCTCTGGGCGATCTCCTCGAAGGTCTTGAGAACCTCGGGCTTGAGCTTCTCCTCGAGCGCCGAGAGCGACAGCTGCGCCCCCTCGTCGTCATCGAACCCGTCCTCGCCGCCGGGCTCGTCCGCGGGCTCGTCGGCGGGCAGGGCGCCCGCCTCGCCCGGGGCGCCGCCCGCGTTGGTCGCCTCGAGGTCGATGATGTCGCGCAAGAGCATCTGCCCAGCCTGGAGCGCGTCATGCCAGGCGACGATGGCGCGGAAGGTGAGCGGGCTCTCGCACAGCCCGCCGATCATCATCTCGCGCCCCGCCTCGATGCGTTTGGCGATCGCGATCTCGCCCTCGCGCGAGAGAAGCTCGACCGACCCCATCTCGCGCAGATACATCCGCACCGGGTCGTCGGTGCGGCCCATCTCCGCCTCGTCGATATTGCCGCCGGAGCCTTCGTCGTCCTCCGACTCGGCCTTGGCCGCGGGCTGAGCCTCGAGGTCCTCGGCCTCCTCGCTCTCGACGACGTTGATGCCGCGCTCGGACAGCATCGCCATCGTGTCCTCGATCTGCTCGGAGGACACCTCGCCGGGCGGGAGGGCGGCGTTCACCTCGTCATAGGTGACGTAGCCGCGCTCGCTGCCGCGGGCGATCAGCTTCTTGACGGCGATCGACTGGACATCGAGCAGGGCGCCATCGGCGAGATCGTCTGCCGCCTGGTCGGTCGGGGCAACGGATGCGGGTTTCGCCATCGATTCCTCACGCGTTGGTTGGCGGGGACATGAACGCCCCCCTACCCTATGGGAGCGGCGAGCCGCCCTCCTCGAGCTCGCCGGCGCCGTTGGCCGCCGCCTGCGCCTGGACGAGCGCGATCAGCCGGCGCTCGTTGGCCTCGGTGAACTCCTCGGCGAGTCGCGCCCGCGCTTCGGCGATCTCGTCGGCAAGCCGCTCCGGCGCGAGCGCGGCGAGCGCCTGGAAGAACGCTGCCCTGGCCTCGCCCGGAGCGGCGCCGGGCAAGGTGCAGGCGGGAAGGGCGGAGAGGCGCGTTCCCAGCACGGCGTCGAGCGCATCGCGCAGGTCCATCCGCCGCAGGTGGTCGATCAGTCCTGCCGAGTCAAGGCCGAACGCCGCCTCCGCCTCGGCCACCAGGGCTGCCCTGAGCCGCTCGCAGGGCGCGCTCCGGAAGGCGAGGCCGGCCAGCGCCTCCTCCGCCTCCGGCAGAAGCGAGGGGTGGCTGAGCACGAGCGCGAGCACGTCCCGCTCGCGCGCCGCGCTCGCGCGCTCGGGCACGAGCTTCGGCCGAGGCAGCGGGCGGAGGGCGCGCGCGCGCTCCGTGACGCCGCGACGGCTCGCGGCGAACCAGCGGTCGCGGAAGTGGCGGCGGTACTCCTCGCGCAGCGTGGCGTCGCGGATCGTGCCGGCGAGGTCCTCGAGCCGTCGCCTCTGGGCGGCACGGCCCTCGGGCGTGGGCGCGGGCGTGCCGCACACCGCCACGAACAGGGCATCGGCCATCCCCCGCGCCGCGCCGAGAACCGCCTCGAGATGCGCCCGCCCGCGACGGACGAGGCTGTCTGGGTCCTCGCCCGGAGGAAGGGTCGCAAGCCGGAGCGTCCGGCCGGGCCCGATCCTCGGCAGGGCGAGTTCGCAGGCCTTCAGCGCGGCGCGCGCTCCGGCCGCGTCGCCGTCGAAGCAGAGGATCGGCGCCGAGGAGAGCCGCCAGAGCTCGGCGAGATGGTCCTCCGTCAGCGCCGTGCCGAGGGGAGCGACCGCGCCGCCGAACCCGGCCTGGTGCAGGGCGATCACGTCGAGATAGCCCTCGACCACGACGAGCTCCGCCCCGGCCGCGACCGCCGCCCGGGCGTGAGAGAGCCCGTAGAGCGTGCGGCGCTTCGAGAAGAGCGCGGTCTCCGGCCCGTTCAGATACTTGGGCTGGCCGTCGCCGAGCACGCGCCCGCCGAAGCCGATCACCCTCCCCCGCCGGTCATGGATCGGGAACATCACCCGATTGAAGAAGAGGTCGACGGCGGGCCGGGACGGATCGTCCCGCTTCATCAGCCCCACAGCGATGAGCTGGTCGACCGTCACCCCCTCGGCCTTGAGCGCCTGGGCGACCGCCCCCCTCCCCTCGCCCGACCAGCCGAGGCCGAAGGCGCGGATCGTCTCGTCGGCAAGGCCGCGGCCGCGGAGATAGGCGAGCGCCGCCTCTCCCTCGCGACGCCACAGACGCTCGGCGAAGTGTCGCGCCGCGGCCTCGGCCACCTCGAGAAGCCGCGCCTCGCGCGCTGCGGCGGCTGCCGCCTCGGGCGTGGGCTTCGGCATGGAGAGCCCGGCTTCGCGGGCAAGCCTCTCCACCGCCTCGAGGAAGCCGAGGTTCTCGGTGGTCATGACGAAGCGGATCACGTCGCCATGCGCGCCGCAGCCGAAGCAGTGGTAGAACCCCTTGTCCTCCCGCACGTGGAAGGAGGGGGTCTTCTCGGCGTGGAAGGGGCAGAGCCCCTTGAGGTCGCGCCCGACCCGGCGGAGCTGCACCCGCCGCCCGACCACGGCGGCGAGCGGCAGGCGCGCCCGAAGCTCGTCGAGGAAGCTCTCGGGGATCGCCACGGGCGAATGCCCCTGGATTCAGCCCGCGAGCGCCGCCTTCACGAGAGGCCCGGCCTTCGCGAGGTCAAGCGCGGCGCCATGGCGCGCCTTCAGCGCCCCCATCACCTTGCCCATGTCCTTCAGCCCCGCAGCACCGGTCTCGGCGATGGCGTCGGCGATCGCCGCGCGGATCCCCGCCTCGTCCAGCTCGGGCGGCAGGAAGCGCGCGATCACGGCGATCTCCGCCTCCTCCTTCGCCGCGAGGTCCTCGCGCCCGCCCTGGCGGTAGAGCGCAACACTCTCGCGCCGGCTCTTGATCATCCCGCGCAGCATCGCCTGGATCGACGCCTCGTCTGCCTCGCGCGGGGCGTCGGCCTGGGTGAGGTCGCGGCGTGCGATATCGAGCTCCTTGAGCTTGGCAATGATCATGCGGATCGTCGAGGTCGTCGCGGTATCCCCCGCCTTCATCGAGGCCTTCAACGCCTCGGTGAACTCTTCGCGCAGGCCCATGCGCACTCCTCCCGTGCACCAGTCTCCCACTATACGCTGGCGTGCGACTCGAGGGGAGGGTGGGAAGTGATTTCCCATTCCCCCTTTTCGCTTGCCTTGGGAAATCGGTTCCCATAGACGGGGCGTGGGCGGAGGGGACATGGCGAGCGTCGACGAGATCATCGAGCGCCTGGGCGGGCCCGAGCGGGCGGCACAGCTCACCGCCGTGGGCACGGAAGCGATCCGAAAATGGCGCCAGGCGAAGGCGATCCCCGCCCGACACTGGCCCGTGATTCTGAAGGAGACGGGGCTCTCGCTCGCCGACATGCCCGGCGCCGCTGTGCCCGAGCCGGCCGAGGCGGAGGCGCGCCCCGCAGGTGCGACCGCCGCGCTGGTGCTCGCCGACGGGACGGTGCTCTGGGGCCGCGGTTTCGGCGCGCACGCCACCACCGTGGGTGAGGTGTGCTTCAACACCTCCATCACCGGCTACCAGGAGATCCTGACCGACCCTTCTTACGCCGGCCAGATCATCACCTTCACCTTCCCGCATATCGGCAATGTCGGCACCAATGCCGAGGACATCGAGACGACGACGCCGGCGGCGCGCGGCCTTGTGGTGCGCGACGACCCGACCGAGCCCTCGAACTGGCGCGCAACCCGCCCCCTTCCCGCCTGGCTTTCGAGCCATGGTCTTCCTGGGATCGCCGGGATCGACACGCGCTGGCTGACACGGCGAATCCGCGACGGCGGCGCGCCGACGGGCGTTCTCGCCCACCCGGCGGACGGCCGCTTCGACCTCCCGGCCCTGGTCGAGCAGGCGCGCGCTTGGCCTGGCCTTGAGGGGATGGACCTCGCGCGCGAGGTCACCACACGCCAGACCTACGCTTGGGACGAAACGACCTGGGCCTGGGGCGCTGGCTACGGCCGGCAGACAGCGCCGCGACACCACGTCGTCGCGGTGGACTATGGCGCCAAGCGCAACATCCTCCGCTGCCTCGCCGCTGCCGGCTGCCGCGTCACCGTGGTTCCCGCAACCGCCACCGCCGAGGAGATCCTCCGCCACCAGCCGGACGGCGTGTTCCTCTCGAACGGGCCGGGCGACCCGGCGGCGACCGGCGCGTATGCCGTTCCCGCGATCCGCGCCGTGCTCGACCGCCGCGTGCCCGTCTTCGGCATCTGCCTCGGCCACCAGCTTCTCGCGCTCGCGCTGGGTGCGAAAACGCGCAAGCTCGCGCGCGGCCATCGCGGCGCCAATCACCCGGTGAAGGACCTCACCACCGGCAAGGTCGAGATCACGAGCCAGAACCACGGCTTCGCCGTGATCCCGGAGACCCTCCCAGAGGGCGTGACCGTCACCCATGTGTCGCTGTTCGACGGCACCAACGAGGGCATCGCCGCGACCGACCGCCCGGCCTTCTCGGTGCAGTACCACCCCGAGGCGAGCCCGGGCCCGACCGACAGCCACTACCTGTTTCGACGCTTCGTCGAGATGATCGAGCGGGCCCGGGCGGGCTGAGGCGGGCGGCGCAGACATCGGACACGGAACGAACCGGCAGCGGGATCAGGGCAGGACGGCGATGACGGGAGCGGAGTTGGGACTTTTCGACCTCACCGGGCGCACCGCGCTCGTCACGGGCGGCAATGGCGGCATCGGGCTTGGCATGGCGAAGGGGCTCGCCGCGGCCGGAGCGAAGGTGATGATCTCGGGCCGGAACGAGGCGAAGAACGCCTCCGCCCTGGCCGCGCTCGGGCCACGCGCGGCTGCGGTGGCGGCGGACGTGACCGTCCCGGCAGAGGTCGAGGCGATGGTGCAAGCCACGCTCGACCGTTTCGGCGGGCTCGACATCCTCGTCATCAATGCCGGGATCAACATCCGAAAAGCCGCCCACGAGGCCTCGTTCGAGGAGTGGCGCGCGGTGCTTGCGGCCAATCTCGACAGCGCCTTCCTCACCGCCAAGGCTGCCTATCCGGCGCTGAAGGCCTCCGGACGCGGCAAGGTGATCGCCACCGGCTCGATGACGACGCTGTTCGGCGCCCCCTTCGCGCCCGCCTACAGCGCCTCGAAGGGCGGCATCGTCCAGCTCGTCCGCTCGCTCGCCGCCGCGTGGGCCCCCGACAACATCCAGTGCAACGCCATCCTGCCCGGCTGGATCGACACCGATCTGACGCGCGCCGCCCGCGCCCAGGTTCCCGGCCTGAACGAGCGCGTGCTCGCCCGCACCCCGGCTGGCCGCTGGGGCGCGCCGGAGGACTTCGCCGGCATCGCCATCTTCCTCGCCTCCTCTGCCTCCGACTTCATCACCGGTGCGGCGATCCCGGTCGATGGCGGCTACTCCTCGACCATCTGAACCCCGCCCGCACCGATGCCGAAGCGAACCGACATCTCCTCGATCCTGATCATCGGCGCCGGCCCGATCGTGATCGGCCAGGCCTGCGAGTTCGACTACTCGGGCGCCCAGGCCTGCAAGGCGCTGAAGGCCGAGGGTTATCGCGTGATCCTCGTCAACTCCAACCCGGCGACGATCATGACCGACCCTGGGCTCGCGGATGCGACCTATGTCGAGCCGATCACGCCGGAGATGGTCGAGCGGATCATCGCCCGCGAGCGGCCCGACGCGCTCCTGCCCACCATGGGAGGCCAGACCGCGCTCAACACTGCGATTCGTCTCGCCGAGGCAGGCGTGCTCGACCGTTACGGGGTGGAGCTGATCGGGGCGCGGCGGGAGGCGATCGAGAGGGCGGAGGACCGCCAGAAGTTCCGCGACGCGATGGCAGCGATCGGAATCGCGAGCCCCCGAAGCGCGATCGCGCACTCGCTCGCCGAGGCGCGCGAGGCGCTCGCCCTCGTCGGGCTTCCCGCCGTCATCCGCCCCTCCTTCACCTTGGGCGGCACAGGCGGTGGCATCGCCTACAACCGCGAGGAGTTCGACGAGATCGTCTCGGCCGGGCTCCAGGCCTCCCCCACCAGCGAGGTGCTGGTCGAGGAGAGCGTGCTGGGGTGGAAGGAGTTCGAGATGGAGGTCGTGCGCGACCGCGCCGACAACTGCATCATCGTCTGCTCGATCGAGAACCTCGACCCGATGGGCGTCCACACCGGCGACAGCGTGACGGTCGCGCCGGCGCTGACGCTGACCGACAAGGAATACCAGCGGATGCGGGACGCGGCGATCGCCTGCCTGCGCGCGATCGGCGTCGACACGGGGGGATCGAACGTACAGTTCGCCATCAACCCGGCCGACGGGAGGATGGTGATCATCGAGATGAACCCGCGCGTCTCCCGCTCCTCGGCGCTCGCCTCGAAGGCGACCGGGTTCCCGATCGCCAAGGTCGCCGCCAAGCTCGCCGTCGGCTACACGCTCGACGAGCTCGCCAACGACATCACGAAAGTCACGCCCGCCTCCTTCGAACCGACGATCGACTACGTCGTCGTCAAGATGCCGCGCTTCACCTTCGAGAAGTTCCCCGGCACCCCGCCCGTTCTCACCACCTCGATGAAATCGGTCGGCGAGGCGATGGCGATCGGCCGAACCTTCGCCGAAGCGCTGCAGAAGGGCCTGCGCAGCCTCGAGACGGGGCTTTCGGGGCTCGACGAGGTCGAGGAGCTCGCGGGCGCCGGCAAGGGGGCCGTTCTCGCCGCCCTGTCGACACCGAAACCGGATCGGATCCTGGTCGCCGCCCAAGCCTTCCGCGAGGGGCTGACGGTGGAGGAGATCCACGAGGCCTGCCGGTTCGACCCGTGGTTCCTGCGCGAGATCGAGGCGATCGTCCAGGCCGAGGATATGGTTCGCGCCGCCGGCCTGCCGCGCGACGCGGCGGGGCTTGCGCGGCTCAAGGCGATGGGCTTCTCCGACCGGCGGCTTGCCACGCTCGCACGGATGCGGGAGGCGGAGGTCGCGTCCCTTCGGGCCCGGCTCGGCGTGCGGCCCGTCTACAAGCGGATCGACACCTGCGCGGCCGAGTTCGCCTCTCTCACGCCCTACATGTACTCGACCTACGAGGGCGGCGGCTTCGGCGCGGCGGAGTGCGAGGCCGCCCCGACCGACCGGCGGAAGGTGGTGATCCTCGGCGGCGGCCCGAACCGGATCGGCCAGGGGATCGAGTTCGACTACTGCTGCGTGCACGCGGCCTATGCGCTCAAGGAGGCGGGGTTCGAGACCATCATGGTCAATTGCAACCCCGAAACCGTCTCGACCGACTACGACACCGCCGACCGGCTCTATTTCGAGCCGCTGACGGCCGAGGACGTGATCGCGCTGATCCGCCGCGAACAGGAGTCGGGCGAGGTGGTGGGCGCGATCGTCCAGTACGGCGGGCAGACACCGCTGAGGCTCTCCCAGGCCCTCGCCGCGGCGGGGATTCCGCTCCTCGGCACCTCGGCGGATGCGATCGACATCGCCGAGGACCGCGAGCGGTTCCAGAACCTGCTCCGCCGCCTCGGCCTGCACCAGCCCGAGAACGGGACCGCGCGCTCGGCCGAAGAAGCGGAAGCCGTGGCTGACCGGATCGGCTATCCGGTCGTGATCCGCCCGTCTTACGTGCTCGGCGGCCGGGCGATGGAGATCGTGCACGACCGCGCGCAGCTGCACCGCTATATGCGCGAGGCGGTGCGCGTCTCCGGCGACAACCCGGTTCTGATCGACCGCTACCTCAACGACGCGATCGAGGTCGATGTCGACTGCATCGCCGACGGCGAGACCGTCTATGTCGCGGGCGTGATGGAGCACATCGAGGAGGCGGGCATCCATTCCGGGGACAGCGCCTGCTCGCTTCCCCCCTACTCGCTTGCCCCCGCACTTGTGGCCGAGCTTCGCGCTGAGACCGAGGCGCTCGCCAAGGCGCTGAAGGTGGTCGGGCTGATGAACGTGCAGTATGCGATCAAGGACGGAACGATCCATGTGCTCGAGGTCAATCCGCGCGCCTCGCGCACCGTTCCGTTCGTGGCCAAGGCGACGGGCGTGCCGGTGGCGAAGATCGGAGCCCGCGTGATGGCCGGGGCGCGCCTGTCCGAGTTCCGGCTCGATGACGAGGCGGTGAGCCGCCACGTGGCCGTGAAGGAGAGCGTGTTCCCCTTCGCGCGGTTCCCCAATGTCGATGTTCTGCTCGGCCCCGAAATGAAATCGACGGGCGAGGTGATGGGGATCGACGCCTCGTTCGAGCGCGCCTTCGCCAAAAGCCAGCTCGGCGCCGGCGTGCGCCTGCCGGTCGGGGGGACGGCCTTCATCAGCGTGCGCGACGGCGACAAGCCGGCGGCGGTGTCGCTCGCGCGCCGGCTCGCGGAGATGGGATTCGCGGTGACGGCCACGCGCGGCACGGCGGCGGCGATCCGCGAAGCCGGGCTGCCGGTGACGGTGGTGAACAAGGTGTTGGAGGGCCGGCCGCACTGCGTCGATGCGATCCGGTCGGGAGCGATCCAGCTCGTGATCAACACCTCTTCTGGCGGGCAGAGCATCGCCGACAGTTTCGACATCCGCCGCTCCGCTCTCACCCATAACATCCCGCACTACACCACGCTCGCCGGCGCACGCGCCGCGGTGCACGCGATCGCCGCGCTTAGGGCGGGAACCCTTGAAGTGGCCCCCCTCCAGTCGTATTTTCGGGGTTCGTTCTAGGGCGCGGCGCGCCGTCGCGGCAGCGCCGAGGGAAGGGCACCGCCGGCGGGGGCGTCGCTCTGCGATCGGGCGCGCGAGGGTCGAGACGGCTCAAGGCGCGCCCGGGCGGAACCCCGCGCCGGGGCCGGTTTGGTTGATCGAGGAAGCGTGTCGTGCAGAAGTTTCCTATGACCGCAGAGGGCCTCGCGAGGCTTGAGGAGGAGCTTCGCCAGCTCAAGACCGTCGAGCGTCCTGCCATCATCCGTGCCATCGCCGAGGCGCGATCGCATGGCGACCTCTCCGAGAACGCCGAATATCACGCCGCGCGCGAGCGCCAGTCCTTCATCGAGGGGCGCGTGGCCGAGCTCGAGAGCATCATCGCCGCAGCCGAGGTGATCGACATCTCCAAGCTCTCGGGCAACCAGGTGGCCTTCGGCGCGAAGGTGACGCTGGTCGACGAGGACACCGAGGAGGAGCGCACCTACCAGATCGTCGGCGCGCACGAGGCCGACATCAAGCGCGGCCTGCTCTCGATCTCGAGCCCCGTTGCCCGCGCGATCCTCGGCAAGAAGGCCGGCGACGTGGTCGAGGTGCCCGCCCCGGGCGGCTCGAAGCAGTACGAGATCACCCAGGTCGCCTTCGGCTGAGATGGGGGTGACGGCCGCAGACATCGCGGCCGCCACCTCGCGACTCGCCGGCCGAATCGTTCGCACGCCGCTCGTCCCGGCCCTCGCCCTGTCGGCCCGCCTCGGCGCGGAGGTCCATCTCAAGCTCGAGACGCTGCACCGCACCGGCAGCTTCAAGGAACGCGGCGCTCTCAACCGCCTGCTTGCCCTCTCCGAGGAGGAGCGGGCGCGGGGCGTCGTCACCATGTCGGCCGGAAACCATGCCCAGGCGGTGGCCTATCACGCCGCACGCCTCGGCATCGCGGCGACGGTGGTGATGCCGCGCTTCACCCCGAACGCGAAAGTGGCGCGCACGGCAGCGCATGGCGCCACGGTTGTGCTCGAAGGCGAGACGCTCGGCGAGGCGGCAGCGCATGCCCTCGCCCTCGCCGCGCGCGAGGGGCGGACCGTGATCCACCCCTATGACGACGATCTCGTGATCGCCGGCCAGGGAACGACGGGGGCCGAGATGCTCGCGGACGAGCCCGCGCTCGAGATGCTCGTCATTCCCGTGGGCGGCGGGGGGCTGATCGCCGGCTGCGCGGTCGCGGCGCATGCGCAGAACCCCGCGGTCCAGGTGATCGGCGTCGAGGTCGAGGGCTGGACCGCGGCCGCGCAGCGTCTGCGCGGCGAGCCGGTTCGAACGGGCGGCGCGACAATCGCCGAGGGGATCGCGGTGAACGACGTCGGCGAGCGGCCCTTCGCGATCATCCGCGAGCACGTGGCGGAGGTGCTGGTGGTGTCCGAGGCGGCGATCGAGGCGGCGATCATGCTGCTCGCCGAGGAGGCGAAGCTGGTGGCGGAGGGAGCGGGGGCGGCGGGGGTCGCGGCGCTGCTTGCCCATCCCGATCGTTTCGCCGGCCGGCGCGTCGGCACCATCCTCTGCGGCGGCAATGTCGATGTGCGCCTGCTCGCGAATGTGCTGCTGCGCGGGCTTGCGCGCGACGGGCGCATGCTGAGGCTCGCCCTCGACATCGCCGACCGGCCCGGGGTGCTCGCCGAGGTGGCGGGTCGGATCGCGACGGCGGGAGGCAACATCATCGAGGTGACGCACCAGCGCCTGTTCGCCGCGCCGTCGGTCAAGGCGGCGGAAGTCGACCTCGTGGTCGAGGCGCGCGACCGCGCCCATGGCGAGGCGATCCTCGCGGCCCTCGAAGGTGCTGCGTTCCACGTCAAGCGCCTGCCCTCCGGAGTGTAGCCCACCCCATACACAGGGCCTGACCCATGATCGGTCTTGACTGCGATTGCGACTCACTTGCATCCTCGTCCGCGCTGTATCCAGCCCGGCAGGTAAAACACATCGCAACCATCCAGGAGAGCACCGACATGATGGTCAACGTCAGGCCCAGGCTCGCAGGACTTTGTCTGCTGGCCGCCGGCGCAATCCTCGCCGCGTCACCGGCGGCGGCAGCCCCCGTCCTGCTGCCGGGAGGCGCCACCGCCACGACCTTCTTCCTCGAATACAAGCTCGAGCTAGAGGCCAAGTCGGACACGCGCACCGAAGCCGAGGCCAAGGTGAAGTGGGAGCGGAAGGAGCCGAGCCCCAGTTTCAAGCGCGAGGCCAAGCGCAAGAACGAGAACGCTGCCGGGTCTGCGCTCGCAGGCCCCAT
>Ga0308411_10000089_pt1 | contig 50270 bp, 47 predicted proteins | sample HotsprottomLayer_2_FD_203530 | JGI IMG/M metagenome (GOLD analysis project Ga0308411, IMG submission 203530) | Hot spring phototrophic mat microbial communities from Octopus Spring, Yellowstone National Park, Wyoming, United States -... | ecosystem: Environmental > Aquatic > Thermal springs >... | reverse complement strand
ATCAGCTGGTTATTATTTGACTTTTCAGAGGATAAAAATTAGTGATGAGGCACTAGAGGATATGAGGAAGGAAGTTAATTTCTCAGGCTATCGGTTGGACATATCCGATGACAGAGTTTATATAGGTCCATTTGGTGATAAGGAAAAAGCTATTGATTTTGGTAAAAATATTTCCGCTAAGTATAGGGTTGAAATGAGTTTAGTGAGAGTATCTACAAAGTAGGATACTATTCAACTCCTCTGACTGAGAGACCTAGTTTCTCTCTTATTTCATTTATCAGTGATAGGTATTCTGCGTTGACTTCGTCATCTTTTTGTACATTTCTTACTCCTTGGAACTTCATGAGTATGTTCACGCTTTTGTATCCCTCAGATATTGGTGAACCTTCGTATATGTCTACTGCTCTTACCTCAACTATTGTTATGTCTTTGGATGTTTTGTAGTTCTTTATGAATTCTACCAATTTCCCTACATAATAGTTTTTAGGCACTATGACAGAAATGTTTCTTGGTGATACGGGGAATCTCTTTATTTCTTCAAATGTGATGTGTTTTTTCGTTTTTTCTTCTAGTTTGTCCAGATTTATTTCGCACATGTAGACTTCTTCTAAATCAAAGTTTTTGGTTACTTCGGGGTGGAGCTTACCTATTATTCCTACTTCTTCACCGCCTATAATTAACTTACCAGAAATGTATGGGTGCAAGAATGATAAAGTGTTTACAGGCTCTACATTCGTTTCGTTACCTAGTGAAATTATTAGCCTGTCGGTTATGTCTTTAAGCTCAAAGAAAGAAAAGTTTTCTTTGCCTGCCCAGTTATCGTATTTCTTACCATATAGAGCTATACACAAGTGCTTTTCTTCTTTTGGTTTGCCTTCTGATTTTGTGAAAACTTTACCTATTTCAAAAACCGATAGGTTTTTGTTACCATAATTTATGTTAGTTCTCAATGTTTTCAGCACGTTGATTATCAATAACGGCTTCAATAGAGTTTCATCGTTGTTCATAGGGTTTGATATCCTTATTACTTTGTCATCGTCAATTAGATTGCTTAGTTTGAATAGCTTTAGGTCTTTTTCGGATACAAAGGATATATTCATTACTTCGGTTAGCCCTTGAGAAACTAGGTTGTTCCTGATTCTGCTTTCAAATGCTAGAACATTTGAAGGTATTTCTGGGTTTTTGTTTATTTTGGGGATAGTAGGAGGTATATTGTTGTATCCGTATATTCTGCTTACTTCTTCTACTATGTCTTCAAGTATTGAGATATCCATTCTATAAGGTGGAATAGTTATTGTTAGCTCATCTTGCTTTTGTGAAATTCCAAATCCTAGGTTTTGTGAAATTCCAAATCCTAGGTTTGCTAGTATAGCTTTTGTTGTTTTTTCTGGTATATCATGCCCAATTCTGTCATTTATCTCTTTGAAAGAAGTTTTTATGGTTGGTGTTTCAATCTTTTTGGTTTTGATGTCTTTTAACTGTGAAATATTTGTTAATCCGAGGAGTGACATTGCCATATTTATAGCTAGCTCAGTTGTGTAGAAGCCTATATCTCTAGAGAATCTGTTTGATGATTCCGTTGATATTCCTATTCTCTTTACTGCAGTTCTTATTGAATTGTAGTCAAAGTATGCACTTTCAAAGAGTATAGAAGTCGTTGAGTCTGTTACTCCTGTTTCTTCGCCACCTATTACACCTGCAACTGCTACTGGTCTTTTCTCATCTGCTATTATCATTGTTCCTTCTGGTAGTTCGATATTGCTGCCGTCTAATGTTAGAATTGTTTCTCCTTTTTTAGAAGGTCTGACGATTATTTTCTTTCCTTCAAGTTTGTCGTAGTCAAATGCGTGCATTGGTTGACCTATAGCAAGCATCACATAGTTTGTGATGTCTACTATGTTGTTTATTGATCTCACGCCACTCTGTAGTAGCCTGATTTTTATAATTGTTGTGCTTTCCTCTACTTTTATTTTTTTCGCTACTCTTGAGCAGTATCTATAACATCTACTATCTTCAACTTTTATGTCCGGTGCTGGTAAGGTAGCATTTGGTAGCTCAAAATTTAATGGTTTTAAGGGAATGTTGTATATTGCGCTCAATTCCCTAGCTATTCCTAGAACTGATAATACATCAGCACGGTTTGATGGTGTTTTTACATTGAAAATGTATTCTTTTTTCAGAAAGGGTAGGGTGATGATATCTATTATTTCTGTGCCTATTTTTACATCTTCTTTTATTCTCCACACAACACTGCTTTTTTCTTCTATTCCTAGCTCTTCGAGGGATAATAACATTCCGTTTGACCTTATGTGCTCAAAGTCCATTGGTTCTATTACCCTGCCTGTCTTTTTGAGTAGAGTGCCAGGGAAACAATAAGCTACTTTATCGCCTTTTGAAACTGTTTTGTCTGCTGTTACTACTATTTCGTTTTCACCTTTCCCTATGTCTACTTCACATATATTGAGTTTTTCTATTGTTGGGTGTTGAGATACGTTTTTTACCACTCCTACTACGGCGTTCCCTTCGTAAAATGAATTTTCAACTAATTCTTCAACTTCAATTCCTGCCATTGTTAGGCTTTCTGCTATTTTGTTTATATTGCTTTCTTTCTTAAGCAGTGCTTCCAACTCTATAAAATCGTTTAGCCAACTGAATGGGAACTTCATATTTTCTCCTCTGTTCTTAAAATTTTACATATACCTATCTTTTCAATTCAAGAATAAAAAGAACTTCGTTAAGGAGCGTTTATAAACCTCGCTCTTTGAATTTCCAAACACAATCACCTGAAGATGAAATGATATATTTAGAGTGATTAGAATTAGGAAAGGTAGGATGAGTATGAGAAAGTTTTGTGTTGTATTTGTTTTGTTTTTGCTATTACCTGTTTTTTCGTTCTCAGTGTACACAAAATCTTATGAGGTTAATTTCCATATAACTAACGCTCAGAATTTTTTTACATTAAGTAATGTTTCGTTTTTTCAAGATGGTAGTGGCTTATCGCTCTCTTTACCTATTGTTAGTCTTTATAGTGGTGTTGAAAGCTTTGTTAGTTCTGCTCTTTACTCTGATGGGAATATTATTTTCTCAACTGTTAACCCTAACAATGTTTATGTTCTGACTACTAACGGTGTTCAGCTTATAGGTGCTTTTCCTGACCACTCTATTATAACAAAGATAAAAAAGATTGATGGTAATGTCTTCGTTTTAACTGGTGGGAGAGGGGCTATATACTTTTTTGGTAAGAGTGGTGAAACTAAAAAAATTTTGGATGTTGATGGCTATGTTTGGGATGTTTTTAAAATTGGTGATAACTACTTCGCAATAACCGGTAATCCTGCAAGAATCTATAAATTCTCACTGGCTGGTGTCTTTGAAATGGTCTTTGAAAATGCTAATGAAAAGCATTTTCTGAGTGTGAGTGTTTTAGATAAGTTTGCCTATATCGGTTCAAGTGGTACTGGTACGATATACAGATTTGACGGTAAGGAAGTAAAATCATTTGTTTCTTTACCTGAAGGTGAAATTACAAGTATAAAGGTTTATAGCGGTGACCTGATAGTGTCTACATACGATATATTGCAGCAAAAAGTTCAACAATCACCTCAGCAATCAGCTCAGCAAGAGCAAAAACAAATGGTACAACCTTATACATTTAGCTCAATAGGTAAAATATATAGAATTTCGCCCTCTGGAAGAAAAAGGGTTTTGGTTGTACAGAATGGTATCTCTGACTTTGAAATAGTTTCTAACTATATTTTGGCTGTAACGACTGATGGTAAGTTGATTCAGTTCAACATTTATAACGAAAAGTTAGTGAAAATTTCATTTTACGGTGATAACTTTATTAAGGTTATGGATACTGGTAGAAGTAATCTAATCATTTTGACTGGCTCACCTGCAGGAATGAGAATTATAAGTAATACCTTTGATGAGCATGTTGTAGGGACAGTAGAAACTAAGGAAATTAGTTTTGGGGATGTTCAAGCTTTTGGTAGAATCTCTTTTGATAGTATGTTGCCTGAAGGTAGTAAAATCAAGGCATTTGTTAAAGGTGGTAATTCACCTGTAGAAGATAATACTTGGTCACAGTGGGTAGAAATTAGAGATGGCGATAATTTGTCATCAAAAGGTATTAGCAATTTTAGTTTCTTGAAGCTAAAGATTGTTATGAGTTCAAGGTATGTTGATTCTCTGGTTTTGAGGAATGTCAAAATTTTCTATACTCCTAATAATTCTGAGCCTGTGTTTAGAAGTTTTTCCTACTCAATTAAGGATGAATTTATCAATCTAGAGTGGGATTGTAATGATCCTGATGGTGATAATTTGATTTTTGATGTTTTCGTTAAGGATTACAAGTCTACTGAGTGGCAAAAACTGAATTCTTCAGTTATTTCAGAACAGAGGTTTTCTGTTAGTAGGTATCTGGTTGGTAATGGGTACTTTGATTTTAAGGTTGTTGCTTCTGATGAGCTAACAAATCCTAAAGGATTTGCTAAAACTAATTTTTCTGTTATTAAAAATGTCATGATTGATATAACGCCGCCGTCAATTGATTCATCATCAATCAAGGTTAATAAGTCAACTAACTCGGTTCAGGTTGCCTTCAGGGTTGTTGATAACATTCTTATAAGGGAAGTTAGGTATTCGACTGATGGGCAGAATTGGTATTATGTTTTGCCAGAAGATGGGGTAATTGATAGCCCTGTTGAGTCTTTCAAATTAGAACTTCCTAGGGATGCTAGAGTTTTGATAATTAGGATTAGGGATGGGCAGGGGAATATTAGTGTTGAGAGGATTGATTTATAAGCTTTTTTAGGTTTTCTATTCCGCCTTCTACATTTTGGACTTTTTTGAATCCTTTGGATTTCATTACATCTACGATTATGGAACTGAGCATTCCTGTGTCACACACGACGAGGTATGATTTTTCTTTGTCAAAGTTTTCTACCTCTTTGGGTGCTACAAAGAAGTCTATATTCACGACTTCTATTTTTAATGATTGGTAGAATTCTTTGTCTTTCTCAAAATCTCTTTTTGACCTCAGGTCAATTATTTTATCTATTTCCTTTATGTTTATTTTCATGTTATTCTCCGAAAAAGAAGTTATTGAAAAACTCTTTGAGTTTTTCTAGGGTTCCTGAAATTTTTGGTTTTTGTGATTGTAGTATTATGTTGCCTTTTTTGATGGGGTAGTAGAGTATGCCTACTGCTTTGGCGTAGATTGGGCTTTTTACGGCATCTGCTATGCCACCAACATTTTCAACGAATGCTATTCTACACGGCATATCGAGAATTTCTTCTGCAACTTGGTCTATTCCCTGGAGTAGAGCAGTGCCTCCTGTTAGTACTGCTCCGGCATTTGCGAAATCATACATTCCACTCGATGTTAACATTTTCCTTACTGATTCAAATATTTCTTCAACTCTGGCGTTTATTACCTCTGCTAGGTCTCTCCTTTTTATCGTTTTTATCCTTTTGTTGACTGTTTGGACTTCTATTGTTTCTGTTTCTGATACGGCTGAGGGCCAAGCATGCCCGTACATTTTCTTTATTTTTTCACTTTGTTGGAGCGTTAGCTTGTATATACTTGATATGTCTGCTGTTATTTCCATGCCTCCAATGTTTAGGGCACCGTTGAACATTAGGCTATCGTTGTAGTATCCTACCACTTCTGTTGTACCTGCACCTATATCTATGAGAACTGCTCCTAGGTCCCTCTCTTCGGGGGATAGAAGAAGTTCAGCCTCTCCTATTGTTCCTAGTATGAAGTCATTTATATCTACTCCGGCTTTTGATACTGCTTTTATGGTGTTTTGAATGACAGTGTAGTTTGCTGTTATTACCCTTACATAGGCACCGAGTTTGGTTCCATTCATTCCTATAGGGTTTTTTATTCCGTCTTGGTCATCTATTACATATTGCTGGGGTATAACATGTAGTACTTCTCTGTCTGATGGTGTTACTCTTTCAATTGCTATGTCTATTGCTCTTTTCACTTCTTCTTGAGTTACCTCACGGTTTTTGTTGTTTATTGCTACAACTGATTTTGTGTTTATTCCGTCTGTGTGTATTCCTGAGATGCCTACATATACGCTGTCTATTTCCTGCCCTGCCATCAGCTCTGCTTCTTCTATTGATCTTGCTATTACTTTTGAAGCTTCTTCTATATTGATTATTGTACACTTTTTTACTCCTTCTGACAAAGCAGAACCGGCACCTAGGATTTCTAAATTTTGGTCCTCTGTGGCTCTACCTATTACACAGGCTATTTTTGAGGTACCTATATCAAGGCTTGCAATTATTGACGGGTCTTTATCTTTTTTATTAGCCATTCCTTTCTCAAAGAGATTTTAAAATTTTAGCTCTTTTCTATTCAAGTAGTTAAGATATATCTTTAAGGGAAACTAACACATCCATTAATTAATCCTCTCTTCACTTATCAGTGAGTGTAATAATTTGCTATTTAGCAAATCGTTATTAGTAGTTATGCCACCTTAATTGGCTTTAGAGAGACTTCGTCTCTCTACACTCTCTAGGATAACAAGAAAGTGCTATAAGAGAGTGCTATAAGCACTATCAGCCTTATTTGATGGAAATATGTTCGTATTTCTTCACTCTATAGAGTATATTAATTGTTTAGTATGCTATTAAGCACCGTGTGCTGTTAAGCACAAAGATTGTTTTTAGGTGAAAGATTAGAAGTTATTTCTTTACAATTTTTGGTATGAAAGTGATATTGTTGAAAGATGTTAAGGGTTTGGGGAAAATTGGTGAGATAAAGGATGTTGCTGATGGGTATGCCAGGAATTACTTAATAAAAAACAAAATTGCACTTGAGGCTACGGAGGGCAACATCAAATTTGTTAAGTCTCATCTTGAGGAGCTCAAGAAGAAAAATGAGAGGAAATTTGAGAATGCTAAGGAGCTTAAGGAAGCTCTTGAAGGGATTGTTGTTAAGATAAAAGCGAAGGCGGGTGACAATGGTAGGCTTTTTGGTGCTGTCACTTCAGAAGATATAGTAGAAGCTATCAAAGCTCAGCACAATATAGATTTGGATAAGAAAACTATAGATTTGGAATCACCAATTAAAACAGTTGGTTCACATTTGGTTAATGTCAAGCTTGGTATGAATGTTAATGCTAAACTCAAAGTAGAGATAGAGAGAGAGTAATTTTTAGGAGTTGGAATATGGCTAGAATACCTAGAACAATGTCAACACAACATCCTGATAATGCCACTATACCATTTTTCTCGAATAATCCTGTTCTTCAAGGAGAGGATGAGATAAAAGAAGCGTACTATGCTTTTTCTTACCTGGGTGTTGACGAGGTAATGTGGGATGTTGAAGGAAAGGAAACTGATGAGTTTGTAATAAGAAAACTTGTTTCTGACTACGGGGATTTTTTCAAAAAGAAAGTTATAGGCAGGGATATATTCATAACTTTAAGGGTACCGAATCCAAACTACGAAAAGGCTGAAGGTAAACTCCTTATAGAGACTCTTGAGAGTATTCCTCGTTCGTATGATACAGCGCAGGTTTTTTATCGTGACTCTAACGTTGAACCAATATTTGAGGTTATCCTTCCGATGGCTGATGTGAGAAATGCGAATAGGGTTTATTACTACTATAAAAATGTTGTTGTTGGTAAGGAGGATAGAGAATTTTGTGATGTTGAGAAGGGGTTTAAGCTAAAAGATTGGATAGGTGAATTTAATCCGAAAAGGATAAATGTTATACCTCTTTTTGAAGATATCGATGAGATTTTGAATGCTAGTGAGAGCTTAAGGGAGTTCTTAAAGGATAAACTAGATGAGTTAGAGTATCAAAGAGTGTTTATAGCCAGGTCTGACCCGGCAATGAATGATTCTTCACTGAGTGTAATAATAGCTATAAAAATCGCTTTAGAAAGAATTTATGAACTACAGGAAGAACTTAAAATTAGCATACACCCGATACTTGGATGTGGGACTGCTCCGTTTAGAGGTAATTTCTCACCTTACACATATAAATTTGTGATTGATAACTACCCAAGTGTGAGTACATTCACAATACAGTCTGCATTTAAGTATGATTTTCCTGTAAGGGATGTTCAGAGAGCTATTGAGAATATAAATATTTCCCCTGTGAAAACACCTGATTATTTGGAATCTAAGGACATTTTGATAGGGATAATGAGAAAAGTTTCAGAAGAGTATAAGAGGCAGCTTAAGGAGATAGCACCTTTGGTTAATAAGTTAGCTGTTTTCGCACCTAGAAGAAGAGCTAGAAAGTTACATACGGGGCTTTTTGGGTATTCAAGGCAGACTGATGAGGGTATTACTTTACCTAGAGTAATATCATTCTGCGCTTCTCTTTATTCTATTGGTTTACCTCCTGATATATTTGGGCTTAGTGCTTTGGAGCCTGGGGACATCAAGTATGTCAACATAGTTTTCCCAAGGTTCAAAGAAAAGATGTCTGAAGTTATGTCACTGTGGAACGAAGAAGTTCTTGATATTTTACCTGCTTCTATAAGGTCTGATATAAGGAAAACTGTAAGTATGTTTGATTTCAAGCCTAACAATGATCACAGAGTCTTTTCTAGTGAACTAATAAGAAAAGTTAAGGACAACGTTCTAGACAGCAAGATAACTGAGCTAATTACTGCTTCAGGTAAGGTAAGAAATTTCTTAGGCTAGAAAATTCACCATATAGGGGCACGGAGTGCCCCTGTAGTTTATAAAATTTTTGTGTTCTTTATCCTTTCTACTGCTTCTTTTATTCTTTCGTCACTTGCCGTTACGGATATTCTGAAGTATCCCTCTCCGTACTCTCCGAAGCCGTTTCCTGGTGTCACAACTATTCCTGTTTTGTTTAGAAGTAGAGTAGATATCTCCTTAGAAGAAAATCCTTCAGGGTTTTTTACCCATATATAGAATGTTGCGTTTGAAGAGTATACCTTAAATCCTATTTCTTCTAAAGCTTTGGTTAGGTTCTTTTTTCTGTTTTCTATTATCTTTCTTGTTTCTTCAACATACTTTTCCATATCTAGTTGTAGTGCTCTTATTCCTGCTATTTGGATAGCGTTGAAGACACCAGAATCAACGTTTGATTTTATACTTCCTAGTCCCTTCACTATGTCCTCATTGCCTATGGCAAATCCTATTCTCCAACCTGTCATGTTGAAGGTTTTTGAAAGAGAATGAAATTCTATAGCTATTTCTTTCGCTGATGGGATGTTGAATATGCTTATTGGTTTTTCGTTTCCTTGGTATATTTCTGAATATGCCAAGTCTGAGCATAGTATTATTTCGTACTTTTTGGCAAACCATACAGCTTTTTCAAGCTGTTCGTATGTTGCTGTGGCTGAAGTTGGGTTATTGGGGTAGTTTACGAACATTATTTTAGCTTTCTTGGCTATTTCTTCAGGTATGCTATCAAAGTCAGGGAAGAAGTTATTTTCTTCCTTAAGAGGGACTTTATAAGGTATTCCACCGGCTAAAATCGTTGCTCCGTTGTATACGGGGTATCCCGGGTCAGGTACTATTGCGTAGTCGCCAGGATTTAGGAATGCCCAATGTATATGTGCTATTCCTTCTTTTGAACCTATCAGTGCTATTACTTCCTTTGATGGGTCAAACTCTACACCGAACCTTCTAAAGTACCATTCAGCCGCTGCTTTTCTGAATTGTATCATTCCGTAGTATGACGGATACTTGTGATTTGCTGGGTCTTTTGCTGCTTCGTAGAGAGCTTCTATTATCGGAGATGGTGTAGGTAGGTCTGGGTCTCCTATACTCAGGTCTATAACATCTACTCCCTGAGCTATAAGCTTGTTTCTTATCTCCTCTATTTCGGCAAACAAGTATCTAGGCAACTTGGATAAATTGTTGGATAACTTGGATTTGATATCCATAGTCTAACTCCTAAGATTGAAAGATAATTTTAAATGAAAAGCTTGTTAGTGCTCAATTAGAGGGTGAAAGATTAATTAACTTTAAGTTGATAGGTTTTTTTATTTAAAATTATTTGCTCTTCGGGGGGAGTGATGGATACGACTAAGGGGAAAATCAATGCTGCTAGGGCAGCTTTGGATTATATAGAGGATGGTATGGTGATAGGTTTGGGTAGTGGTACTACCGTCCACGAGTTTATAAAGCTTCTTGCTGAAAGGGTAAAGGATGGGCTCAGAGTTATATGTGTACCCACATCGTATAATTCGAGGATGTTAGCTATTCAAAATGGTTTGCTTGTAACTGATACTGATGCCGTTGATGTTATAGATGTAGCGATAGATGGTGCTGATAAGGCAAATGAGATTGCTCTTCTCAAGGGTGGCGGTGGTGCACTAACCAGAGAAAAGATAATAGATTACAATGCTAAAAAGTTTGTTGTTATAGTGGATGAGAGTAAGATATGTAAAGGTGTGCTTGAAGGTATTGTGAATATGGAAGTGTTGCCCTTTGCTGCTCCTCTTGTGATGAGAGAACTCAAGGATTATAGCCCCAGGCTTAGAGTAGGTACGGGTAAGTTGGGACCTGTTGTAAGCGATAACGGTAACTTTATACTTGAGTGTACCATGAAGCTTGAAGACCCTAAATCAATGGAGAAGTACCTAAAGAGTATACCAGGTATCATTGAGAATGGTATATTTACAAAGTTTTCTACAATAATAGTCGGTACGGAAGACGGATATTATAGGCTAGTCTAGCTTAGAAAAGTGTAAGCTCATCGCTTTTCCCTTTAATCATATTAAGTAATTCAGGTAAGGTTTTACCTGTTAGGGATATAAATTCTTCCTCAGATATAGTTTTTATTCCTAGTTCTTTGGCTTTTGTGTATTTGCTTCCGGGAGATTCTCCAACTATGACAAAGTCAACTTTTGATGAGACTGTTTCAGATACTTTTCCACCGAGTTTTGTTATTAGGTTTATTATGTCTTGCCTTGAAAAGTTTTTGAGACTACCTGTTACCACTATTGTTTTGCCTGAGATGGGGCTTTCTTTTTCTTCCGTTGGGTAGATTATCTTTACACCGTTTTCTAGCATTTTTCGTATTAACTTTACATTGTTCTCATCTCTGAAGAATTTGTATATTGAGTTAGCTACAACATCGCCTATACCTTTTATTTCTAAAAGTTCTTCTAATCTTACATTGATTAGCCTGTCAATAGGTATGAATTTGTGTGCTAGAAGTTTGGCTGTTTGCTCACCTACATACCTAATTCCCAGGGCTGTTATGAATTTATCGTAATCTATGAGTTTTGATTTTTGGATTGACTCATATATTTTTAGGGCGTTTTTTTCGCCAACTCCAGCAAGAAATAGTTTCCTGGCATCTAGAGAAAATACATCAGCTATGTCCTTGACATAGCCTAGATCAAATAACTTTTCAACTATTTCGTCTCCGAGTCCTACAATGTCAAACTTACCTTTTGATATTGCGTATTTTATTCTTTCTAGTGCTTGTGCCTTACATGAAGCGTTTATACACCTGTATGCTACCTCATCCCCTAGTTTCTCAACTTTTCCGCCGCATACGGGACAGCTCTTTGGTACTTCTATGTCAATCTCAGTGCCATCTCTCTCCTCTACGAGTACTTTTGATATGTATGGTATTACATCACCTGACCTTTCTACAACAACTTTATCACTTATTTTTAGCCCTAGCCTTTTTATTTCATCGTAGTTGTGTAATGAGACTCTTGATATAGTTGCACCTTTTATTTCTACTGGTTCAAGTTCTGCTACTGGTGTCAGTACCCCTGTTCTACCGACTTGAACTATTATGTTTTTTACTTTTGTTACTTTCTGTTCTGGTTTGAATTTCCAAGCTATAGCCCATCTCACATCTCTGCCAACTTCGCCTAGTATCCTATGGTACTCTACATTGTTTACTTTTACCACTATTCCGTCTATATCGTATGGTATGTTGGGTCTTTCCTTTTCAATTTGTGTGTAGTATAAGTAAATTTCTTCGGGGTTGCTTGAGACAATATACTTAGGAGTTGAGAATTTCCAACTTCTTAAGGTTTCTATTATTTCTGATTGTTTTTCTACATTTAAGGTGTTTGACCTTAGATAGTATGCGTAGAATCTCAATTTTCTTTTTGATGTTATTGATGGGTCTAATTGCCTTAGTGAGCCTGCTGCTGCGTTTCGGGGGTTAGCGAATACAGGTTCACCTTCTGATTCTCTCTCTTCGTTTAGCTTTATGAAGTCTTCCCTGTGCATTACTACTTCGCCGTATACAGCTATCTCTTCTTTTATTGTTATTGATAGAGGTACATTCCTAATGGTTTTGACATTATTTGTTACATCTTCGCCTACTTCTCCATCTCCTCTCGTTGAAGCAACATCAAGTATCCCGTCCCTATATATTATTTCAACTGCCAATCCGTCAAATTTGGGTTCTACTGTGGACTCTACACTGTCTACTCCTAAGTTTTTAGTGGTCCTCTTTACAAATTCTAGAAATTCTTCGTAAGTCTGAACATTAGCCAAGCTGTACATAGTGAATAGATGTTTTATTTCTCTGAATCCTTCGGCTACCTTTCCACTAACTCTTTGTGTAGGTGAGTCTGGTGTAACCAGTTCTGGAAACTTTTTTTCGAGTTCTACTAACTCTCTAAAGAGATTGTCATATTTGCTGTCTGATATTTCAGGGGAGTTTAGAACATAATACTTGTAGTCGTGATACCTTATTAATTCTCTTAGTTCTTCTATTCTCTTTTTGGCTTCCTCTAGTGTCATAAACTTATTATAAAAAGAACTTCTTTTGTATTCAAAAATCTACGAGCTTGTAGATATTTTTGTTGAGTGCCTTAGGCACTTAAAAAGGTGCTGGTAAGCACTGGTTTTTATTCAGAGTGCTTATGATTAAAAAGGTTTAATTTTTGTTATAGAGAGGCTTCGCCTCTCTGTATTTTTGGATTCAACGGAATTTGAATAAAATGTTTTTAGTTTTTAAATTTAATAACTGTTTTTCTGGGGGAAAGATGAGAGATGTACAATCTGATAAAGATTTGAGGGGTAAGGATATTGATAAGGTTGGTGTGAAGGGAGTTAAGTACCCTATATTTTTGCTTGATAAGGAAATGAAAATTCAACACACTATAGCTGAAATTGATATGTATGTTTTTTTGCCTCACAACTACCGAGGTACACACATGAGTAGGTTCCTGGAGGTTATCAATGCACATAGGAGGGAGATATCTATTGAGAAGCTTAAAGATGTTCTTATGGACCTTAAGAAGAAGCTTAACTCTAAGCGTGCTGAAATTCATCTAAAGTTTCCATATTTTATTGAGAGGAAATCACCAGTTACGCATAATTATGGACTGAATTACTATGATATTTACTTTAAGGGGGTTTGTGAAGAGGAGTATGATTTTACTTTGACTGTTTCTGCTTTGGGTATGTCTCTCTGCCCGTGTTCTAAAGAGATAAGCAGATATAATGCACATAACCAAAGGGTTAACGTATCAGTTTCAGTGAAAATGAACAAAATTGTTTGGATAGAGGAAATAGTAGATATAATAGAGAAGAATGTGTCTTCACCACTGTACGTTGTTTTGAAGAGAGCAGACGAAAAGTTTGTTACTGAACATTCCTATGAAAATCCTAAGTTTGTTGAGGATATAGTTCGTGATGTAGCAATAAGCCTTGATAAACACCCTAATATAACATGGTATTCCGTTGAAGCTGAAAGCTTTGAAAGCATACATCCATTTAATGCCTATGCTTATATAGAAAAAAAGTGAGCTTGTAGCTCGTTGAGCTTATAGCTCGCTGAGCTTATAGCTCATTGAGTCTAAGACTCGTTGAGTCTAAGCTCTGATGGAGAGAGGCAGAGCCTCGCTATTAGTAGTCTCGCCGTCTACCTTAGAATTCTAAGGGAAGCTAGTGCTTCTCTTGAACTTTAAGTGGTAGAATAGTTTGTTACTTAGCACCTATACTTAAGAAAGGTTTTGTATCTATTAACTCTTTGAAAATGAAGTTTTTTAGTTAAGTTTATTTAGTTTGGTGTGGAGAATTGTTTTTGTTTTGGTTTACAAAGATTTGGTACATTGCTATGGCTGCGGCGTTTGAGGCGTTTAATGAATCTATTTTGTTTGTTGTTGGTATTCTAGCTAGGAAGTTGCATTTTTCTTTTACTAATCTTCTTAGTCCCTCTCCTTCGAAACCTACGACAATCCCTACTTTTCGTTTGGAGTTTATCTCATTTATTTCTGTTTGGGCTTTTCCGTCTAATCCTATTATTGTGTATCCATTTTCTTTTAGAGTCTCTATTGCCCTACTCAGGTTAACTACTTTGCATGGGTAAGAATGAAATACCGCTCCGGAGGATACTTTTACAACCGAAGGTGTTATTTCTACATTTCTGTCTTTTGGTATGATTATGCCTAAGAAATCAAATAAAACAGCGCTTCTTATCATAGCTCCTAAATTGTTAGGGTCTTGTATTGAGTCACATAATAAGACATTGAATTCACTTTTAATTATAACCTCAAGGTCAAAGTACTTTATTTTCACATCGCATAGTATACCTTGATGGTGTTGAGTTTTTGCTATGCTGTCAATTGATTTTTTGTTTAATCCCCTTGATCTTATTCCTAAGCTTTGAGCCTTTTTGATTATTTCATCTATCCTTTTATTTTTGCTTTCCTTGTCGTAGATTATTTCGCTAACCTCATCAGCATACCAAGATTTTAGAAGTTCCTCTATTACATTTATTCCATACACTATCATGGGTAGAAGAATATAATTAAGTGCACTGCTGAATTCAACTTCCAGAGATTCTATTGTCAGGTTATCACCTGAACAGGTTATTACCTGAACAGGTTAATACCTGAGCAGGTGGTTGTGTTGAAAGATTTAACAGGCTAATGCCTGTTTCAGGCTAGTCCTATTTCAGGCTTAAGCACGATGTGCTATTTTAAGCACTTAAGTGCTTAAAGCACTTAATTGAAAAGGTGCCAGTAATAACCTTTAAGTAGTCCCACCCTCCCACCCTATTTTATGAGGAGGGGTGAAACCTCTCCTCACTCCCTAGAATATTTGAATAAGAAAGTGCTACATAGTACAAGTGCTACTTAGCACAGAGTTCTGTTTAGCACAAAGTGATATGAAGTACTAGTGCTATTAAGCACTAGTGCTATTAAGCACTTAATTAAAAAAGTGCTACTAAGCACCCATCCTATTTGATGTAGATAGGTTTCACCTCTCTTAACTCTCCAATTAATAAGAGAGTGCTATAAGCACCTATTAAGCACAACGTGCTGTTAAGTACAACGTGCTATTAAGCACACCGTGCTATTAAGCACCCACACTATTTTATGAAGAGAGACTTTGTCTCTTTTCTCTCTAGGGTAATCAAATAAAAAAGTGCTATTAAGCACTTGTTGGAAAGTTTTGCTTTTCTAATACCTTCTAGTTATTGAAGAGTTATTAAGTACGAAGTGCATTAAACAATTATTTAGAAATGTGATATTTAAGTACACTGTCCACCCTAAAAGTTCTAAGGGAGGCTGACGCCTCATTTAACTCTGACCTGATTAGTCTTTTTATTTGATTTAGAAAGGTTTTGTCTTTATTAGGTTTTTGAGTATTCCAAAATCAATTTGAAATTTTATGTTTTGATGTATTATAAGTTAGGTTGTAGGGGTAGTGGTATGGACTTGTTTACTCTGGAAAAGACTGTTGAAGGTGCTTCGGAGATAAGAGGACCTTTGATGATACTAGAGAATGTTCCAGATGTTGGCTATGATGAGATAGCAGAGATAGAGCTAGAGAATGGGGAAGTTAGGCATGCTAAAGTTCTGAAGTCAGGTGAAAAGGCTGTAACTTTACAGGTTTTTGAGGGTACATTCGGAATAAATAAAGATAAGGTTAGGGTTAGGTTCAAGGGAACACCTTTGAGAATAGGTGTTTCTAAAAAGATGTTAGGTAGAATATACAATGGTGCCGGTGAGCCTATTGATGGTTTAGCAGAGACTGACTATGAGGATATAAGGAATGTCAACGGTCTTCCTATAAATCCGTTCATGAGGCAGTATCCGAGAGATTTTGCAGAAACAGGTGTTTCTGCTATTGATTTGATGAACTCTCTTGTTAGGGGGCAGAAGTTACCTATATTCTCGGCAGCAGGCTTGCCTCATAACGAACTAGCAGCTCAGATAGCATCTCAAGTTAAGATAAAGGGAGCAACCAAAGAAAACTTTGGTGTTGTGTTTGCGGCAATGGGTGTTAAGTACGATGACGCTTATTTCTTCAAGAAGGTATTTGAGGAAACTGGTGCTCTGAGTAATACAGTGTTATTCCTTAACCTTGCTAATGACCCACCAATTGAGAGGTTAATTACTCCTAGGGTTGCTTTGACAGTAGCAGAGTTCTTGGCTTTTGAGAAGAATATGCACATTGTTGTGATAATAACAGATATGACTAACTACGCTGAAGCTCTCAGAGAAATTGCTACAGCTTTAGGTGAGATTCCTGCTAGAAAAGGATTCCCAGGATACATGTACAGTGACCTTGCAACAATATACGAAAGAGCAGGTAGAGTAAAAGGTTCTGACGGTTCTATAACTCAAATACCAATCTTATCAATGCCAAATGATGACATAACTCACCCGATACCTGACTTGACAGGTTATATAACAGAAGGGCAGATTGTGTTGTCAAGAGAATTACACAACAGAGGCATATACCCACCTATTGATGTTTTGCCTTCTCTCTCTAGGTTGATGAAAGAGGGGATAGGTGAGGGTAAGACTAGAGAAGACCACGCTAGGGTTTCTAACCAGTTGTACGCTCTCTATGCAAGAGTGAAAGAAGTTAGAAATATTGCTGCTATTGTTGGTGAAGAAGAATTAGGACCTAAAGAGAAGCTAATATTGAGGTTTGGTGAACTCTTTGAAACGAGGCTTGTTGCACAGAAGTTCACTGAAAGGAGAACTATAGAAGAGAGCCTTGAAATAGGATGGGAGCTACTCTCAATGTTCCCTGTCGAAGAACTTACTGGTATACCGAGAGATGTTATTGATAAGTACTATAAGCATTCAGTAAGGGAAAAGGTAGCAAAGCAATTTGCCGAGTAACGAAATGAAAATATATACAAAGATTGGTGATAACGGAGATACTTATACTCTTGGAGCAGGTAAGGTAAGTAAGGACCATATAAAAATTGTTGTTTACGGTGATATTGATGAGCTGACTTCGTGGCTAGGTGTTATTGCCTCTTTGCTGAGTGAAGTTAAGGATTGTAATCTAGATGAGATTGATGGCTTAATATCCTTTATTAGGTTGAATCAGAATAGGTTGTTTGATACTGGTACTTTAGTCATAGGTGGTGAGATTCCTGAGGTATCGGGTTGGGTTGAGGAGTTGGAAAAGGAAATTGATAGAATGGAAGAGAAATTACCTAAGTTAAGGAAATTTATACTTCCTGGAGCTACGAAAGTTGAAGGTTTTATCAATGTTGCAAGAAGTGTATGTAGGAGAGCAGAGAGAAGCGTAGTAGCATTGTCAAAACAATACGAAATAGACAAAGAAATAATAAAATATCTCAATAGGTTTTCTGATTACCTTTTTGTTTTGGCTAGGTATGTAAACTTTCTTATGAATGTTCCTGATATAGTCAGGGATGAGTCTATATATGTCAAGAACAAAAGAAAGATTGAGAGGCGTCATTAGGATTCTCTTAGAAAAGTTTTCCTACCTTGGGGATTGGTGGCCCTACGAGGATACTAAAGAAGAAATAGTGATTACCTCTATCCTAACTCAAAACACAACATGGAGCAGAGTAGAAAAATCTTTTAAAGAACTTAAAAAACACTTTGGTTCTATTAATTTAGAGGCGATAGCCTCTTGTGATTTAGGTGAGTTTGAGAATATTATAAAAACCTTAGGTTTTTTTAGAAGTAAAGCCAAAACGATAAAAGATGTTTGCGAGCTTATAGTTAATAGGTATGGTGGATTTGACAAGTGTTTGAATTTGAGTTTAGGGGAATTTAGAAAAGAGTTACTTAGTATAAAAGGGATAGGTGAGGAGACTGCTGATAGTATTTTGCTTTATGCTTTTGATATGCCTTCATTCGTTATTGATAACTATACTATCAGGATTCTTAATAGGTTTCTGCCGTCAGAATTTAATAAGAATAGGGATTATGAAGTGGTAAAGAGTTTAATTGAGGAATTTGTTAAAGAAGTTGGGAAGATGAAAACTTTACACGGTGCTTTTGTTGAGATAGGTAAAAATTTTTGTAAAAGTAAGAGTCCTGTTTGTTCCGTTTGCCCACTCAAAGAAGGTTGTTATACATCTCAAGTTCAATTCTTAAGAAGAGATTTAACCTCAGAGTATAGAGAAACGATGTCTCTTTGAGACGGTGTCAAACTAATTTGAAACTTGGTGTTTGTTGTGTTAAAATTATCCTACATTTTTTAGGTGGTAAGTTATGGGAAGGGTTATATATAGAATTGGCAGGGTTGTCAGTGATAAGATGGATAAGACGAGAGTTGTGGTTTATGAAGAGTACAAGATGCACTCTCTTTACAAGAAATTTGTAAAGAGGAGAACGAAATTTTATGTTCATGATGAGAAAAACGAGAGTAGAGTAGGGGATTTAGTAAAAATAAAATTTACTAGGCCTCTTAGTAAGTTGAAGAGATGGAGATTAGTTGAAATAATTGAAAGGGCTAATAAAGTTGAAGATGTTGAGCCGTAAGGGGGTAGTATATGGTTCAGTTAACTACTTATCTTAATGTAGCAGATAATACAGGTGCTAAAGAAATAATGTGTATAAAGGTTTTGCCTGGTAATAAAAAGTACGCTACTGTTGGTGATGTTATAGTTGCTAGTGTGAAGAAGGCTTTGCCTGACGGTATTGTTAAGAAGGGAGATGTTGTAAAGGCTGTTGTTGTAAGGACAAAGAAGGAGATAAAGAGACCGGACGGTTCGTATGTAAGGTTTGATGATAATGCTGCAGTTATAATTGATAACTTTGGTTCTCCGAGGGGTACTCGTGTTTTTGGTCCTGTCGCTAGAGAACTTAGAGCTAAGAATTTTACAAAGATTCTTTCTCTTGCACCTGAGGTTGTTTAATGGAGGTAGATTATGGAGAAGGTTAAGACAAGGTTAAAGAAGGGAGATACTGTCATAGTTATAGCTGGTAAAAGTAAAGGAGTTGTAGGGGAGATTTTAGAGATAAAAGGTGATAGGGTTTACGTTAAGGGTGCTAACTTGGTAAAGAAAGCTATTAGACCTAATCAAAATATGCCGAAAGGTGGAATTATTACTACAGAGAGCCCTATTCATATTTCTAACGTAATGATTTACAACAAGAAGATAGGGAAAGGAGATAGAATAGGTGTCAAGTTTGTTAATGGTAAGAAGGTTAGGTACTTCAAGAAAACAGGCGATTTGATAGATAAGGTTTAAGGTAGGAGGGGATGAATATGGCTAAAAAGAAGGAAAGAGAGAGTATTGTTAAGGTTGGAGAGGGAGTTAGGATAGCTTCATTTATTCCTAAAACTAAGGAACTTTACGAAAAGGAAGTTGTTAAGAAATTGATGGAGGAGTTTGGATATAAGTCTGTGATGGCTGTTCCTAGGATAGAAAAGATAATTGTTAATGTTGGTTGGGGTGAAGCTGTTGATGACCCTGATTCACTGAATGTTGTAGTTGATGAGCTTACGCTCATTACTGGTCAGAGAGCAGTAAAGACTTATGCTAAGAAGTCAATATCGAATTTCAAGATTAGGAAAGGTATGGCTATAGGTGCTAAGGTTACTCTTAGAAAAACTCTTATGTATAACTTTCTTGATACTCTTATATACATTGCTTTACCTAGAACTAAGGACTTTAACGGAGTTCCAACTAAAGGGTTTGATGGTAGGGGTAACTTTTCCTTTTCTATAAAGGAACAGGTTGTATTTCCATCAATAAAATACGATATGATAAAGCAGGTTCATGGTATGGATATAACTATAGTTACAACTGCGAAAACTGATGCTGAGGCATATAAATTGCTTAAGTATCTTGGTTTTCCTTTTAAAGAGTAGGGGGTATTTGGTTATGGCTAGAAAAGCTTTAGTAGTTAAGCAGCAAAAAGAGCCAAAGTTTAAAGTTAGAAGATATAATAGGTGTAAGAACTGTGGTAGAGTGAGAGGTTATATTAGGGATTACGGTTTGTGTAGAATGTGTTTTAGGGAATTCGCTCACAGAGGTTACTTACCTGGGGTAAGAAAGATAAATTTCTAATGTGGAGGTTATTGTATGGGTGCCATTACTAATCCTGTAGGTGATGCTTTGAATAGGATAAAAAATGCTTCTAAGGCAGGACATCCCTTCGTTTCAGTGCTGAAGTCAAGATTTATTGGTGATATTCTTGACGTTATGAAGAAGTACGGGTATATTGAGGATTATCAAGATGATCCTGAGAATCCTTATGGGTATAGGGTTACTCTCAAGTACTATCAGAAGAATCCTGTTATAAGAGAGATAAAGGTTATAAGTAATCCAGGTAGAAGACTCTATATTGGTTATAGAGACATAAAGCCGTTTAGAAATAATATGGGTATAGTTATAATTTCTACTTCTAAGGGTGTTATGACTACCATGGAAGCTAAGAAGTTAAAAGTTGGTGGTATGTTGGTTTGTAGTATATGGTAAGGGGGAAGTTATGTCTAGAGTTGGTAAGAAACCTGTTATAATTCCTGAGGGTGTTTCGGTTACATTGGATGGTAAGAAGATAACTGTTAAGGGTAAGCTTGGAGAGCTTTCAATGGATATACATCCTCTTATAGATGTTAGGGTAGAGGGTAATAGTATAGTTGTTAGTGCTAAAGATGATTCTAAGCTTGCAAGGTCTATGTGGGGTACTACTAGGGCATTGATTAACAATATGGTCGTAGGTGTTTCGCAAGGGTTTACGAAGAGGCTTGTACTTGTTGGTGTTGGTTATAGGGCTAGAATGGAAGGTAATAAGCTTATTTTGAATGTTGGTTATTCCAATCCTGTTGAAGTTGTTCCGCCACCTGGTGTGAAGTTTAATGTTGAGGAGCAGGTTAAGATTACAGTTTCAGGGTTTGATAAACATCTTGTCGGTCAAGTTGCTGCTAATATAAGAGCAGTGAGAGAGCCTGAGCCTTACAAGGGTAAGGGTATAAGGTATGAAGATGAAGTTGTAATACTCAAGGAAGGTAAGAAGACTAAGTAGGAGGTGTTTGTATGATTAGCAAGATAGAAAAAAAAGTAGAATCTAAAATTAGAAGAAAGAATAGGGTCAGAAAGAAGATTTTTGGTTTTCCTGATAGGCCTAGAGTGTCTATATACAAATCAAATAAGTATATATATGCTCAAGCTATAGATGATGTTAGAGAGGTTACTATTGCTTCTGTTTCATCTATATCTAGGGAACTTGAAAAAAAGTTAGGTGATACTATCGAAGATGCAAAGATTTTAGGGAAAATGATGGCTGAGAAGTTGATAAAGAAAGGAATAACGAAGATAGTTTTTGATAGAAACTTTTACAAGTATCATGGTGTTATTAAGGCTTTTGCTGACGCAATGCGCGAGAATGGAATTCAGTTTTAATTTGGGAGGTTTTTATGACTGAGGAAAAAAAAATTAAGGAAAAAGTTTTGATGGTTAGAAGAGTTGCTAAAGTTGTTGAAGGTGGTAAGAGATTCCACTTCAATGCTCTTGTTGCTGTTGGGGATGAGGATTCAATGGTTGGTATTGGTTATGCTAGGGCTAACGAGTTGATAGATGCTGTTAGAAAAGCTATATCTAAAGCTAAGAAGAATATGTTTAAGGTGAAATTCCAGAAAAAGCATAGAACTCTTCCTCATGAAATTGAAATTGAATATAAATCTTGTAAGCTTATTCTCAAGCCTGCTGCTCCTGGTAGTGGTATCATAGCTGAAACGAATTTGAGAAGTATATTGGAGTTAGCTGGATACACGGATGCTATAACAAAGATAATAGGTTCTACTAACCCTATTCTTGTTGCAAGAACTGCTGAAATGGCTTTGAAGCAATTAGAAACACCAGAAGAAGTCGCTAAAAGAAGAAGTATTTCTCTTGATCTATTGTTTGGTAAAACAAAGTAATAAGGAGGGAATATGCTAAAGTTAGTTAGACCTAAGTGGAAAAAAGAATCTAAGAGGAAGGGATTAGGTATTGGTTCTGGATTAGGTAAGACTGCAGGTAGAGGTACCAAGGGGCAGAGAGCTAGAGGTAGTAGCAAAGTTAGTATCTACTTTGAAGGTGGTCAGACTCCTATATATAGAAGGTCGCCTAAGAGAGGCTTTAATAATCCCAATAAAGTGGTCTATAATGTTGTTAACGTAGAAAAGTTGAATGTTTTCAATGAAGGTGATGTTGTAGACTTTGAGGCTCTTAAGAAAAAAGGGATGGTTAGTGGTAAGAGACCGGTTAAGATACTCGGTAACGGAGAACTCAAAGTTAAGAATCTTCATGTAAAGGTTCATAAACTTTCGGAAAGTGCTAAGGAAAAATTGGAAGCAATGGGTGCTAAAATTGAGCTTATAGAAGCTAAGTAAATTGTATTGTTTTATGCTAGTGTTTTAAAATTTTAATTCAAAGGTGGTATTATGGCTAAGAAAAAGAAGATAAAAGAGGTTTCTGAAGGTATTGTCCATATAAAGTCAACTTTTAATAACACTATTGTTACGGTATCTGACATGAATGGTAATGTTATTTGCTGGGCTAGCGGAGGTTCTTGTGGTTTCAAGGGAACTAAAAAGGGGACTCCTTATGCTGCCCAGGTTGCTGCTGAGAAAACTATAAAGGAAGCTATGAATCACGGGATTAAGGAAGTGGATATAAGAGTTAAAGGTCCTGGTCCAGGTAGAGAAACTGCTATAAGAGCTATTGCTGCTAGTGGTGTTAAGGTTAGGTCTATAAGAGATATAACTCCTATACCTCACAATGGTTGTAGACCTAAGAAAAAAAGGAGAGTTTAGTTAGGGGGAGCTATGGGAAATTATCTTGGTCCTGTTTGTAGGTTGTGTAGAAGAGAAGGAGTTAAGCTTTATTTGAAGGGTGAGAAGTGTTATTCTCCTAAGTGTCCTTTAGTTTTGAGGAAGAGGTCACCAGGAGAGTTACCAAAGAAAATAAAGAGTTCTCTTTCAGAGTATGGTTTGAGGTTTAGAGAGAAGCAGAAACTAAGGAGGTTGTATTTTGTTTCAGAAAGGCAATTGAGAAGGTTTCTAGAGATTGCTAGAAGTGAGGGTGGTGTTATAGGTGATAACCTTATATCATTACTGGAAAGAAGGTTAGATAATGTTATGTATAGAGCTGGTTTTGCGAGGTCAAGAAGAGAAGCTAGGATGATTGTTTCTCATAAGCACTTGAAAGTTAACGGGCACTATGTGAATATTCCTTCTTACTTTGTTGAGGAAGGGGATAAAATAGAGTTTGTTTTGGATAATCAGGAACTATTGGAAAATGCTAAAGCAAAGAAGGATAAAGTGCCTCAGTGGTTAAAAGTGGATACGGACGCTAAGACTATAGAGGTTCTCAGGTTGCCTAAAGGTGAAGATTTGAAGTTGGATATTCCTATAAATATGCTATATATAATTGAGTATTATTCAAGGTAGTGAAGGGGTTAGATTATGAATGTGAGCAAAATTTTGAGCTTTTTTACTTTCCCGCAGAGTGTAATATGTGAGAAATCTTCACTTACCGATAAGTATGCCAAGTTTTATATAGGTCCTTTTGATAAGGGAATTGCCACGACTGTGGGTAATTCCCTTAGGAGATTCCTTTTATCTTCTATTCCAGGGTATGCAATTAGTGCCGTTAGTATAGATGGCGTTTTACATGAATTTTCACCAATCAATGGTGCTAAGGAGGATTTTACAGATTTCATACTAAATCTTAAGCAAGTTAGATTGAAACTCCTTTCAGAGACTGATAGAAAAGAGATTTTCATACATCTAAAGGGAGAGCAGGTATTCAAAGCAGGAGATTTGAAGAGGTTCGATAGTGATATAGTTGTTGCAAATCCAGATTTGGTGTTGCTTAACCTTAATGAGGATGCAGATTTGAGGATTAAACTTGTGATAACCTACGGAAAGGGTTTTGTTTTGGCTGAAGAAGTTGTCGATGAAGTTAGGGAGGTTGGTTTAATGCCTGTTGATGCTTTGTATTCGCCAGTCGAAAGAGTTAACTTCAATATTGAAACTGTTAGGGAAGGGATGTCTTTCTTTGAGAGAGTTGTTCTTGAAGTTGAAACAGATGGGACTATATCGCCAGTTGATGCTTATAAAGTCACAGTTGAGGTTTTCAGAGCTTCGCTTAGAAGTTTAGGTGAAGTTTCAGTTGCCGATGTTGAATATGCTCCTTCGGTTGATAAGAATGTTATAGATATAAGGGAGATGATAAAGAAGCTATATTCTCCTATAGATGAACTTAACTTACCTGCTAAAATATCAAATGTTCTCAAGGAATCTGGAATTAACACTGTGTATGATTTGGTGAGTAAACACAAGGAGGAGCTTAAGTTTAAGAGCTTTGGTAAGAAATCTATAGAAGAGGTTGAGGAGAAGCTTAAGGAGTGGAACTTGAGTATAGGTATGCACTTACCAAAAGAAGTTATTGAAGAATTTGAAAATAGTAGGGGGAATGTATGAGGCATGGCGATAAGGTTAAGAAGATAGGAAGATATAAGGAGCATAGGAAATCAGTTTTAAGGAATTTGTCTATTGCCTTGATTAAAAATGAAAGAATTGTTACTACTGTTTCCAGGGCTAAGGCTTTGAGAAGGGTTATTGAGAAGCTTATAACTAGGGCTAAGGTTGATAATCTCCATAATAGAAGGCTTGCTTATGATTTTTTGAGGGATAAGAAGGCTTTAGTGAAACTTTTCAGCAATGTTGCTGTGAGGTATAACAACAGGCCCGGAGGATACACTAGAGTTGTTAAGCTTGGTAAGTTCAGGAAAGGTGATAATACTGAGTTAGCTGTTATAGAGCTTGTTTAAATTTTTTAGGAAGGGCTAAGCCCTTCCTATCTGTTTATTGAAAAGCCCCCTGTCTAATTAAGATAATTATGTTACTTCGCTTTTGAAAGGTGGGGATAGTTGAATGATAAAGAGGTTGGTTAGGTTGTTCTTGCCAAATTTGACTTTGAAGTCTTTTCTTAAGTTTGTTGTTTTGTTCACTTTTACTTTTTCTTTGGTTTTTGCTATATTCTTCGGGGTTTTGATTGCTACTGTTTATGACCCTGTCAAAGTTAAGAATCTTAGGTATCTTGCTATACCTGAGCCGATGAAGATTTATGACCAGAACGGTAAGCTCATTTCTGAACTTTTCATTGAGAGGAGAAAACCTGTTTCTTATAACGAGATTTCTAAGAATCTTGTGATGGCTTTTGTTGCAGTTGAGGATGAAGACTTTTTTTATCATAGGGGTATAAGTATCCAGAGGATTATCAAGGCTTTTATTAAAAATTTGCTTGCTGGTAAGGTTAGAGAGGGTGCTAGCACCATAACCCAACAGCTTGCAAAAAGAGTTTTTACAACTGGGGAGAGAAGTATATTTAGGAAGATAGTTGAGGCTTGGTATGCCTTACAGATAGAGAGAGAGTATTCCAAAGAAGAGATAATGGAGATATACCTGAATCAGATATACTTTGGTTTTGGTGCTTATGGAGTTGAGATGACTTCACAGGTGTACTTTGGCAAGAGTGCCAAAGATTTGACTGTTCCGGAATCAGCACTTATTGCTGCTATAGCTAAGGGACCTAATTTTTATTCGCCGTTTGTTAATATTCAGAATGCTAAGAAGAGGCATTATTTAGTTCTTAAGAGGATGGCTTCACTCGGGGTTATTCCAGAGGACAAGGTGGATGAGTACTACTCTGAGTTTTGGGATTATTATATCCTGAAACTTCCAGAACTCAAGTTAAGAGTTGCAGAGATAACTTCTGTTAATGCTCCGTTTTTTACTGAGTATGTTAGGTCAACTGTGGCTAAGCTCTTTGGTGATGAGGCTGTCTATAAATCTGGTCTTAAAGTTTACACAACTCTTGATCTCGACAAGCAGCTTATAGCGGAGAAGTATTTGAGAAAATACAGAGATTACGCACAGAGCCTTTACGATGCAAATTGGGCTCAGAGTGCTAAGGCTTATGTAGGATATGTTGACCTTTTGGGACTTGTGAGTCAGGTAGTTCCGATCCTTGAGGTTAGGACTTCTTCGGCTCTTTATAGAATTAAAGAGAATGTGAAGTTTTCGTATTATGCTCTTTCCCTTGTTTCCGAGCTATTAGGTAGTGAGGCGGTTAGGGCTAATTCTTATGATGAGTTTCTTAAGTTTTCTATAGTCGAGAAGAGTAAGAACAGGATAGAGTGTGCTTTAGTTTCAGTTAACTCCAAGAATGGGTATATTGAAGCAATGATAGGAGGCAGTGAATTTTCGTCTATTAACAGGTTCAATAGAGCGATACAGGCGAAGAGACAGTTGGGTTCTGCGTTTAAGCCTTTCCTTTACTCGGCGGGTATTGATGCTAGACTTATTACTGCTGCTACTCCTTTTGTTGATGAACCTATAGAGTATACCTATCAAGGTACTGTTTGGTCGCCTAAAAACTACGAAGGTAGCTACCAAGGTTTGACTACAGTAAGAGATGCTTTGAAGCTTTCGCTAAACATTATTAGTGTCAAGATTTTGGAAAGGATAGGGTTAGGGGTTTTGAGGAGTTATGTAGCTAAGTTTTTTGATTTACCACCTTCGAAGGTGAATCTCTATATAAATAGCATGGCTTCAGCCTTGGGAACTCTAGAAGTTTCTCCTTTGGATCTTGCTGCGGCTTTTACTGTGTTTCCACGAATGGGAACGAGGATAGATCCTATTGCAATTTTGAGAATTGAGGATAAGTATGGTAGGGTGATAAAGGATTTCTTAGCTGAAGGTGGGCCGAAAGTATCACAGCAAGTTATTTCACCGCAAACTGTTTTTACAGTTTCAAGTATGATGAAGGATGTTATTAATCATGGTACTGGAATTAGTATTAGGAGAGTAGGATTTACTGGAGAATGTGCTGGAAAGACAGGTACGACATCTTATTGGCGTGATGCTTGGTTTGCTGGTTTTACTACAGATGGATTGGTTACTGTTGTATGGTTTGGATTTGACCAATCTTCGGTTTCTATGGGTAGAGGAATGGTTGGTGGAGCTATTGCTGCACCTGTTTTTGGTGAGTATATGAGAGATTATTATAAAGGAAAGGAAAAGTATTTGCCGCCTCTAGAGCTTAATATGCCTAGCGGAATAACTAGCGTGGATGTATGTACTGAATCAGGTAAGCTGGCTACACCTTTTTGTCCTAAGGTTAGAAGAGAGTACTTTATAGTTGGTACTGAACCTACGGAAAAGTGCGATATTCATTCCTCTGGTAAAAGTCAAAATGTTGAGGAAATAATAAAGGAGCTTGAAAAGAGCAAGAGTAAAGAAGAATTGCCTTACTTTGATAATAGCTCTAAAGATTTTCTAAACTTCTGATTCCTTCTTCAATTGTGTCGTAAAGTTTTAGGATACTATCCAACTCTACCAATTTTAGGACCTTTTTTATTCCTTCTTTTGCACAGCATATAATGAGTTTACCGTTTTTAGATGCTATCTTTTTGTAAAAGTTCATGATTACTCTTAGTCCACTACTTGAAATATGTTCTAGGTTACTAAAGTCAAGAATGACCTTTCTAGGGGTTTCCTTTATCATTAGTTCGTTTAGCATAACTTCTAGATTGTTTGCATATTCTACATTCAGTAGCCCTTCTATCTTTATGATATGTATGTCTTTGGTTTTTGTAATTGTGACATTGTTCATGTTTATGATTATCAATAATTATTAGTTGTTTTTCAACAATAATATTATTGTTGGGAAATTGCGTTTTTCAATGTTTTTTGTTTATTCAATAATACCACTTACACAGAGTGCTTAAGTACCTATAAGTTTGTTTTACTATGAGAATACGTTGCAAGAACGATAGATTTATATGTAGACAAATTCCAAGTAATCCCAAAAGTTTGGGAAGGTTTTTGAGGTACATCTGTAGTTTTCTATTACTAGTTCGTCAATGGCTAGTCCTGCTAATGCGAAGCTCATAGCCATTCTGTGGTCGTTGTATGTTGATATTTTTGCTGGTATGTAATTTTTTTTAGGGATGATTTTTAGCCCGTCAGGGTATTCTTCTACTTCTCCACCTAATTTTTTTATCTCGTTACATAGAGCTTTTATTCTGTCAGTTTCTTTCACTCTTAGATTGCTGACATTTCTTATCTCTATTGGACCGTCCGCGAAGAGAGATATTATTGCCATTGTTTGTACTAAGTCCGGTATGTCGTTCATATCTAAAACCTTGTTGCCTCTTGGTTTACCGTCACTTGAGACTTTTATGTAGTTATAGGTTATTTCTACTTCAGAGCCGATGTCTTTTAGGATTTCTGTGAATTTCAAGTCTCCTTGTATGGAGTCTTTACCGATTCCGTATGTGTATACTTCTCCACCTGTTATACACGGGATTGATAAGAAGTAGAAAGCGTTGGTTAAGTCGGGTTCTATTGAGAATTCTTTTTCTCTTGAGTATTCGCCTTGTGGTATTTTTATTTCTTTATAGTCGTTGTTTTGTATTTTTACCTTGAAGTTTTCCATAACTTTAGCTGTCATGTCTACGAATGGTTTAGAGACAAGTTCTCCTTGTATTTTTATAGTTAGCCCCTCGGAATAGTAAGGTGCTGAGAGCATTAAGCCTGAAATGTATTGACTGCTCATATTACCTGAAATTTGGGTTTCACCGCCTTTTACTGAGCCAGTAGCATTTACTTGTATAGGTGGGTAGCCGTTATTGTCTATTACATCTATACCTAATGTTCTGAGTGCTTTTGTTAGGTCTCCTATTGGTCTTTCTCTCATTCTTTGGTCCCCGTCTAGCGTTATTTTGCCGTTTAGCAATGGAACAAAAGCACTTAAAAATCTCATTGTTGTTCCTGAGTTCCCAGTGTACAAGGTTAATTCTTTCTTGTCTTTGGGTAAGCCTGTGCCTCCTATTTCTACAACTAAGTTGTCTTTGATTCCTTTTGAAATTTCGATAAACTCGTAGAATTCTTCTATTTGGTTACTGAGTTCGGATAGAGAGTATTCTGTTGTTGTGAACTCAAAGCCAATCAGCTTTAGTGCGTTTAGCATGTGTGTGGTGTCATCTGATATAAGAACATTCTTTAGCTTGATTTTACTTTTGTTCAGTGCTCCAACTAGTAGAGCTCTGTTTGTTATACTTTTTGAGCCTGGAACAGTAAGTTTTTTTGAAATTTTCTTTTTTATTGCTTTGATTTTGATGTTGTTTCCTATCTTTTCTAGCATAGTAGAAGATTATGTTTGATTGTGTGCGGTACTTTCAGCATCATAAGATGCTGTGAATAAATTTGATTTTGTTGTAAAATTATTTTTATCCTTACTCTTCAGGGTGAGATGATGGCAGAGATAGAGAATCTTTGGGTTAAGTGCCCTGAATGTGGTACGGTTATGTACACTTCTGATTTGCAGGAGAATCTTTCTGTTTGTTTGAATTGTGATTATCACTTTAGGATTTCTGCTAAGGAAAGGATAGAGTTAATTGCGGATAAGGGGACTTTTAAAGAGCAGTTTGCTAATATTGTATCAACTGATCCACTTAACTTTTTTGATGGTAAAGAAACATACAGAGAGAAGCTACAGAGAACTATGGAAAAGACAGGGATCAATGAAGCTGTAATAGTTGGAACTTGCCAGATTTATGGGATTGATGTTGAGCTTTGTGTTATGGATTTTAACTTTTTAGGTGGTAGTATGGGTAGCCTTGTTGGTGAGAAGATAACGAGGGCTATAGAGTACGCTGCGAAGCACAAATTACCCCTTGTAATAGTTTCTACATCTGGTGGTGCAAGAATGCACGAAGGTATACTTTCTCTTATGCAGATGGCTAAAACTTCTGCCGCTTTGTCTTATTATAAGTCTAATGGTGGGTTCTACATTTCTGTTCTAACTGACCCGACAACTGGTGGAGTAACAGCTAGTTTTGCCATGCTTGGAGATGTTATAATTGCTGAGCCAAAGGCTCTTATAGGTTTTGCTGGACCAAGGGTTATAGAGCAGACAATACGTCAGAAGTTGCCTGAAGGTTTCCAAAGAGCTGAGTTTGTCAGAGATCATGGTTTCGTTGATATTGTGGTTCATAGGAAGGAACTTAAAGATATTCTTTACAAATTAATATCCATCATTTACAATAATTCAAGATAATAAAAAGGGGGTAATTATGGCTAAGGTTATACTCAAGCACGTTTCTAAGATTTATGAGAACGGTGTCAGGGCAGTAGATGACTTTAACCTTGAAATTGACGATGGGGAGTTTGTAGTCTTAGTTGGTCCGTCTGGTTGTGGTAAGACAACAACTTTGAGAATGATAGCTGGGCTTGAGGATATCACTGAAGGTGAGCTTTGGATTGACAATGTCCTTGTTAATAATGTTCCTCCTAAGGACAGAGATATAGCGATGGTTTTCCAGAACTATGCTTTGTACCCACACATGTCTGTATATAAGAATATGGCTTTTGGCTTGAAGTTGAGAAAGGTTCCTCAGGAAGAAATTGATAAAAGAGTGAAGGAAGCAGCTGAGATTCTAGGGCTTCAAGCGTTGCTTGACAGAAAACCGAAGCAGCTTTCTGGTGGACAGAGACAAAGAGTAGCTTTGGGTAGGGCGATAGTTAGAAAACCGAAGGTTTTCTTGTTTGATGAGCCGCTTTCTAACCTCGATGCTAAGTTGAGAGTACAAATGAGAGCAGAGATAAACAAGCTTCACGCTAGGTTAGGTGTTACTACTATATATGTCACCCATGACCAGGTAGAAGCAATGACACTTGGAACTAGAATAGTAGTAATGAGGGATGGTAAAATTCAGCAAGCTGGTACTCCTTTGGAAGTTTATGCAAATCCTGTTAACAAGTTTGTGGCAGGCTTCATTGGTAGCCCACCGATGAACTTCCTTGAGGTTACAATTGAGCAGGCAGGTGATAATTACTACCTCAACGAAGGTTCTTTCAGAATACTATTACCAAAGGGTAAGTTCTCCCAGATATCTGAGTATGTTGGTAGGAAAGTGATAGTGGGTATAAGGCCTGAGCACTTGTATGATAGATCAACTTATAATGGTCCTATTAATGAAAATGTTATATCTGCTAACGTTGAGATAACTGAGATCCTCGGTGCCGAGCAATTTGTATACTTTGCTACTGAGAAACACCCATTTGTTGCTAAAGTTGATCCGTTTGTTCATGTGAAGCTTGGCGAGAAGAGAGAAGTTGTTGTTGATGTTGATAAGTTGCATCTATTTGATCCTGATACAGAGTATGTTATAAAGTAAATTTGATACAAGGGGGTAGATACCCCCTTTGATTTATTTTTTAGGATTAAATTTATAACTCAAGTTCTTTGATTACTTGGTTTATTTCCTTGATTTTTTCTTCTATTTCGGTTTTAAGCTCTGGAATATCCTCAAGCATTTTCTTTATTAACTCATTGAATGAAGAGATGTCTTTTTTACTTTCGGGAAAGATGTAGTTCAATTTGATTAGGGAGCTAGTTATTGAGTTTATTTCTTCTTCAGTTGTGTCTATTGAAGAGGTTAAGGTAGAGAATCTTTCAGAAATTGTACTTAAAGTTGCTAAAGATTTTTTTATGTTCTCTAGAGATTCACTAGTTGTTTTGGCTAGTTCTTTTATGGTTGTGTCTAGTGACGAAAAAGAGTCCAGGAGTGATGAGACTTCTATAGTTACCTTGTGAGTTTCAACTTCGGAAACTTTTATTGTGGAGAGGATTTTTGATATAGTTTCTGAGATTTTCCTTATTTCTCCTGAAATTACCGATAGTTTTTGTTTTTCGTACTTTGTCTTCGCTAGCTCTATATCTAGAGTAACACTTAGGTTGTTGAGTTTGAAGCCTATGTTTCTTATTTCTTCTACTAGGTTATAAATCTTATCGGTGTTATTAATGAAATTTGGGATGTCTCTGTAGAGAATAGAAAGCTTGTCTTGTACTTTTTTGAGATTTTCTTGGACTGAGTTTAGGGTTTCTATGATTTTTGTTTTTGCTTCTCTTTCTTCTGTTAGGTGCTCTAATATTTTCTTTATGTAGTCTACTTTTTCATCTCTTTTTATCTGGATTAGTTCGGATTGGATACTTTCTAGACTTTCTATAGAGTTTGCTAGGTTTGTGGAGATTCCATTTAGTGTGTATCTAAGAGAAGTTGTTTCGATGTTGCTTTTTTGGTATTTTTCAATTGTTTCTAGTAAGTTGCTGAGGTTTTCTTTTATCTTTTGTAGTTCTTCTTTTGAGTTGTTTATAACTTTCCTTGTAATGGAGTTTTTTAGTTTATAGTCTGCTTCTATTCTTTGTATGACTTTTTGGAGTTCTTTCAGTTCTTCTGAGTACATTTCTATATCTTTTTGCCATGAGGAATTGTTATCCTTCTCTAGGAGTAACTTTCTTATTTTGGCAATGTCTTTTTCAACTGTGCTGTAGATTTTCTTTAAGGTTATGTATACTGATAAAGCTACTAGCACATTTAAAATTATTAGTTCAAATATGGAAAAGTTCGTTTTTAGGTATGCGTTAGTCAGTACTATTGAGAAAATGATAGCTATTGATGCTATGAATGAGAAAACAGTAACGATTACGGGGATTTTTACAATATCTATGCCTTGCCTGGATTTTCTGGGGTCAAAGTATTCGTCTATGAGTATACCTAGTGAAAGAAGAGATAATATAACCGTCGCTGATAAAAATGCAGTTGTCAAGAGAATAATTTCTAAAAATGGGATTTTCCCAAATATTGCCTGCGTAACCAGTAAGGTAATAAAAAAAACAACAGAATAAGAAGGAATACCTGAGAATGCTAAGTAACGCATGAGCTTGAGGTTGTCAATTTCACTTTTGGTTATGAAATTTATGGTGAGAAACCTAGCTAGTGATGAAAGTGGTAATAGAATAAAGAGGATTACGAAGATTTCTATTGTTGATAATTTGGAATAGAAACTTCTAAATATTATGAATGCTGAAAAGGTAATTATGATTGGCAACTCAGTAATGAGAAGTTCATAAAAAGATTTTTCTGCCTCTTTAGTTTTAGACATCTTGACAATAATAATTATACAAGATATCCCTTTTCAAATTTCACCGATGTACTTATAGTACGATGTACTTACAGTACGTTGCACTTATAGGACATTCTTAATTCATATATTCCAAGTAGTAGGGAGAGGTAAAACCTCTCTCTATGATAAATTCTTATTTTGATTCTCTAATACTTTCACTTCTGTTGGGGAGTTGATGATAATCATCTCTTCTGAAAGGTTGTAAATCATTTCGTCATCTGATGAAGAGAATATTATCTTTGACTTTTTTGATTTTTCTTCTATTTGTTCAATTACCAATGATAGGTAATACTTATCAAGTGATGAAAATGGGTCATCTAGAAGGATTATTCTAGGGTTGCCTATGAATGCTCTTGCTATTGATATGACTTTAGCCTCAGAGATGCTTAATTCTGAGGGTAATTCGTACTTTATCTGTTGGATGTTAAATTGTTCTAGAACTTCATCTACCATTTTTTCAATCTCTTTTTGTGATAGGTCAGTGTTATAGAAAAGTGGCAATGATAAATTTTCAAAAACATTCATGTTACTTATTAGGAATACGTCTTGGAAGGATATTGAGACTTTGGAATGTAGTATCATGAGTTGTTTTTTGTTCGCTCTTGATGTGTCTATATCCATTACTACTACGCTTCCTATTGTAGGTCTTAGGATTCCCTTTATGAGTTTTAGTAAAGTTGACTTTCCTTTGCCGACATCTGAGATTACTCCGGCTATTCCTTTTTCGCTTAATGAAAAGTTTAACCTTTCGAATACGTAGCTCTGATTATCGTATGAGAAGAAAACATCTATGAACCTTATTAATGACACCTAAAAATTTTACTTTAGTGATGAATATTTATTCAAAAATCTTTCCCAGTTTTCTTTTACTGTAAAAACTAGTTCGTTCAGGTCAACATTGAGTAACTGTGCGGCGAAAGTGTAGGTATACTTAACAAAGTGAGGATAATTTTTTTGTCCTCTGAAGGGAGTGGGAGCAAGGAATGGGGCATCCGTCTCAAAGAAAATATTATCAATTGGAACATACTTTATTGCTTCGTGTAAGTCTCTAGCATTTTTGAATGTTAGGTTGCCGGCGAAGGATATGTAGTATCCTATGTCTAGATAATGCTTTATCATTTCTTTTGTACCACTGAAGCAATGAATTATTCCCGATACATCTTTGTATTTTCTTAGCACGTTTATAGTATCTTCAAAAGCATCTCTAGAGTGTATTATCACTGGTTTTTTTAGTTTTCTTGCTAATTCCATTTGCATTTCGAATAGTTCTATTTGCTCATTTTTGGGTTTGTGCATTCTGTAGTACTCAAGTCCTATTTCCCCAATTGCGAATATGTTATACTTTTTTATTACTTCTTCAAGCTTCTCTATAATTTCGTTTGAGGGTGTGTATTCTGGGTACCAGCCACAGGCTATTTTTATGCCAAGTTCTTCCAATTCAGGTAGTATATCTTTGTTTTGCTCTAGAGCGTCTGGAGAGGTGTATATGTTTATTCCTGTCTTTAGTCCTTCGTAGATTGAATTTTTTATTGTTTGTATTTGTTTTTCTATTGTTTCTTCTATCATGTTAAGATGAAAGTGTGTGTCTACGAACATTAGTCCTCCCTCGATAGGAATCTAGTTATTCTTACAACAGCTTCTTTTATTCTCTGTTTGTCTTGTACCATGGCGAACCTTACGAACCCTTCGCCATATTCACCAAATCCACTTCCAGGAGCACATACTACACCTGTTTCCTCCATGAGCACCTTAGTAAATTCAAGGGATGTTAGGGCAGAGAATTTAAGTGGTATTTTAGCCCAAACATAGTATGTTGATTTCGGCATTTCGACTCGCCAGCCTGCTCTATTCAAACCTTCTACGAATGTCTTTATCCTCTCAAGGTATGTATTTTTTAAATCCTCTATGTAATCGTCACAGTTGTTCAATGCTTCGATTGATGCTAGTTGTATTGCTCTGAATATACCGAAATCTATGTAACTTTTTGTTTTCTTGAGTATCTCTATTAGTTTTGGGTTGCCTACGGCAAATCCGCTTCGCCACCCAGCCATACTGTAGCTTTTGGATAGTGTATAGAATTCTATACAAAAGTCTTTTGCACCTTTGACTTGAAGAATGCTACATGGTTCAAAGTCATCTTCGTATACGAGTTCGGTATAGGTTATATCACTTACGATTATTATATCCTTATCTTTGAAGAAATCTACCAATTCTTCATAAAATTCTCTTCTTACGACTGCTGTTGTTGGGTTGTGAGGATAGTTAACTATTAGGATTTTAGCTAATTTCAATATTCCTGGATCTATCTTTTTGAAGTCTAAGACAAAGTTGTTTTCTTCTAGCAATGGTACATAATATACAATGCCTCCGGATACTATTACTCCATTAAAGTGAGCGGGGTATGTAGGTGATGGAACTATTACAATGTCTTCACTGTTGATTATTCCTAGTGCAAAGTGTGCTAGACCTTCTTTTGAGCCTATTACTGGTATTATTTCTTTGTCTGGATTTAGTGTTACTCCGAATTTCCTTTCATACCAATTTGCTATTTCTTTTCTGAATTCCTTTTCTATTGCTCCGTCAAACCTTGAGTAGCAATGTACATCGTTCCTATCTAGTGCTTCCTTGAGTTTATCTATTACTTCTTGTGGAGGTTTTAGGTCAGGACTACCTAAACTTAGGTCAATTGTATCAATTCCTTTCCTTTGGATTTCTGCTTTCATTTGATCAACGACAGCAAATATGTACGGTGGAACTCTCTTTAGCCTATACGCTTCAGAAAACTCATGTCTCATCTTCGAGAAACCTCTAAAGTTAGTTTCGAGAAAATTATAAGATTTTCAAGTAAGGTGTTTCAATGAAAAAATTGAAATACACGGAGTGTGTTTTTAATAATAAATCCCAACAATGAGGTATCTATGAGTGATATTATCTTGTGGCTAGTGTTTGCTTTTACTTTCTTTGTAGTTCTTTTTCTTGATTTATTTGTGTTTTTTAAAAAAGTTCAAGAGATTAGTGTTAAGAAAGCATTGATTCTTTCAGGTATTTGGATGTCGATAGCTTTCTTGTATGGTGTGCTTGTTTGGTTTTCTGAGGGAGGACATGTTTTTGTTGATTATGTAACTGCTTATCTTGTTGAATGGTCTTTGAGTGTTGATAATCTTTTTGTTTTTCTTGTTATTTTTTCGTTTTTTGGTATACCTAAAAATTTTCAGCATAAGGTTTTGTTCTGGGGTGTTATTGGTGCTGTAGTGTTTAGAGGGTTATTTATATTCCTTGGAGTTGCTGCTTTGAATGCTTTTGAATGGCTTTTTATAGTTTTTGGTCTATTCCTTATATACACTGGTGTCATGTTGATATTCAAGAAAGAAGATGAAGGAGATATAGAAAAGAAGTTCATATATAGATTTGCTAAGAAACATCTTAATTTCACATCCTCGTTTGAGGATGGTAAATTTTTTGTTGTAAGGGATAAAAAGCTTTTGTTTACACCTCTTTTCTTGTGTTTGCTGGTTGTAGAGTTTACGGATATAGTTTTTGCTATTGATTCTATACCGGCAGCTCTCGGAATAACCACGAATTTGCTTGTTGTGTATACGTCAAATATATTTGCAGTTATGGGTTTGAGGTCAATGTACTTCGCATTGGCTGGTATCATGCCTATTTTTGCTTACCTCAAATATGGTCTTTCCATTGTTTTGTCTTTCATAGGCTTAAAAATGATTCTCAAAGAACTTTTCCATATTAGCATAGCTTCTTATGTCTCTTTAGCGATTGTTTTGGGAGTTTTGGTGATTTCTATCGCTCTTTCGCTTATTTTCCCCCCAAAGGTTGAGGAAGAAGAGAAGGTTTAGCACCTATCCTTTATTTGAAAGATTCTATTCTCTATACTATTCAATAGGAAGTGTTATTTAGTAAGGAAGTGCTATTTACACAAGGTTTATCAATACTGTTGAAAACATTTGAAAGATAAATTTTTTAGTTTTAAAATTTGTATCAGGGAAAGGGAGGGGAGTTTGAATATATTTCAGAGGTTTTCTGTTGATATTCTTGTGGCGATAACGGCGGTATTTGCTGTTTTAATGATGGTGATACCCCTTCCGTCTTTTCTTCTTGACGCATTAATATCTATCAATATTACCATCACTTTGGGTATATTTTTAACGACTTTTTATGTCAAAAAGCCTGCTGATTTTTTTGTTTTTCCTACTCTTTTGCTCATAGTTACTATTTTCAGAATAGGGTTGAATATATCTACTACCAGAGCCATACTTTCTAAAGGTGCTGGCTTTGATGTAGAGATAATAAAGGCTTTTGGTAGTTTTGTTGTTGGTAACAATGTGGTTGTTGGTTTGGTTATATTCATTATACTTGTCATTGTTCAGCTTATAGTTATAACAAGAGGTGCAACGAGGGTTTCTGAGGTTGCGGCTAGGTTCACTTTGGACGCTTTGCCGGGTAAGCAGCTTAGTATTAATGAAGATTTGAATGCTGGACTCATAACGGAAGAAGAGGCTAAGCAGAAGAGATTAGAGCTTAGGATGGAGGCGGATTTCTATGGTGCTATGGACGGTGCTTCTAGGTTTGTTCAAGGAGATGCAATTGTTTCTATAATAGTCATATTTGTTAACATCATAGGTGGGCTGATTATTGGTGTTGGGCTTAGGGGTGAGGATATAAATACTGCTCTCAATAATTATATTTTGTTTGCTGTTGGTGATGGAATAGCTGCGCAGATTCCGGCTTTGCTCATGTCTACAGCTACGGGTATAATTGTCACAAGGTCGGCTGCCGGTGAGGATTTCGGTAAGGATGTTGTTAAGCAGCTTACTGTGCAGCCAAGAACTCTATATATAACTGGTGGTTTCTTGTCAATTCTTGGTGTATTGCCTGGTTTCCCAACTCTTCAGCTTTTTGCAATAGGTGGTGGGCTGCTTTACCTTGGCATTACTATGGAAAGGAAAATGATAGTAGAGAAAGAAAAGGAGAAATTGAAGGAAGAGCAAGCTAAGAAGGAGAAGCAATTTGAAACTGTTGAAGAGGTTATATCTGTTGAACCGATGGAGATAGAAATAGGTTATAATCTTATACCTATAGTTGATAAATCACAGGGAGGAGATTTGGTTGATAGGATAAAGTTGGTTAGGTCTAGGATAGCTAAGGAGTTAGGTGTCAGAGTGCCACCGATAAGGATAAGAGATAATGTTTCTCTTGATCCTAATGAGTATGTCATAAAGATAAGAGGTATAGAAGTCGCTAGGTATAAAGTTTATCCTGATAGGCTTTTGGTTATTGATCCTAAGAGGTCTTTGGATATACAAGGAATTGATACAGTTGAGCCTGCATTTAAGCTTCCTGCTAAGTGGGTGAGCCCTGAATATAAGAAGCAAGTTGAACTTCAAGGATTTGATGTTTTTGATGCTGTTTCGGTTGTTGCTACGCACCTTACTGAAGTCATAAAAGATAATGCTAGTGAGCTTCTTGGTAGACAGGAAGTTAAAGAGATACTTGATGTTGTGAGAAAAGAATTTCCCGCTGTTGTTGATGCTTTGGATGTGAATAAGAACTTGAGTATTATTGTTAAAGTGTTGCAAAATTTACTTAGAGAAGGTGTATCTATAAGGAATATGAGGAATATCTTAGAGAGCATCGCTGATGCTCTTGAATATACCAGAAATCCAGAGGTCATAACTGAGCAGGTGAGACAAGCAATTGCTAAGCAGATAATAAGTAATTATGCTGAAGGTGACACGATAAAGGTTATAACTTTAGACCCGGAGTTGGAGGAGATTTTTGCTAATTCAATTAAGGAGACAGAGGCAGGGTTTATATACGATGTTGACCCGGGGATTCTCAGGGACTTCCTTAATAGGCTCTCGGATAAAGTTAAGGAATTGTTGGATAATGGTATTACTCCTGTTGTTTTGTGCTCTAGTAGGCTTAGAAGGTTTGTAAAAGAGGTGTCTTATAGAGTTTACAAAAAGTTGGTTGTTTTGTCTTATAATGAAATTGTGCCTCCGTTTAGTGTTGAGCAGGTAGGGTTTATTTCTATGAGGGAGCCTGTTGGAGTGTAGTATGAACTACTTTAGCATTGAGGTTGAGGACATATCAGAATTAAAACCTAAGTTGTATAATGAGATAAAGAAGAGAAATATTTCGGCTGACAGAGTTGTTATACTTACGAAGAAGCCTATAAAGAAGGGGGGATTTCTAGGAATAGGAGCTAAGACAGTTTATCAAGTTTGGTTCCAGATTCTTGATTCCCAGGATAATCAAAATACTAGGATTCAGCATCAAGAGAAGAGTGTAGTTTCACAACCTGCTGACTCTAGTGTAACAAAGGAGAGTGAAATAGCCTCCTCTCTTTATAAGGAGATTGACGCTATAAAGAAGATGCTACAAGATGTGATGATGGACAACAAGAAGGTTAGGGAAATTGCCTACTCTTACCTAAAGAATAAGGAAGCGAACTTTGAGAAGATAAAAGAAAAAATGCTAGAGAAGGATTTCCCTATAGGCTTCATAACTAAGATTTTGGACAGAATAGATAATGAGTTTTCTGAAGATGAAAAACAGAACTTTTTCTTGATATACAGTAAGGTTAGGGATGTGATAGCTGAGGGGATAAAGGTTGCTTCTACGGATATAGTTTTCAACAGGAAACCGAAGATAGTTATACTTGTTGGTCCTACGGGTGTTGGTAAAACAACAACATTAGTTAAGTTAGCTTTTCAGTGGGGTGCTCTCAAGAAAAACAAGTTTGTTTTCTTCTCTCTTGACAAGTATAGAGCAGGAGCTTCGCATCAGCTTAAATCTTTTGCTGAAATATTCAAGGTGCCGATGATTATAATAAAGGACAAGGAGTCACTAGCTAATGCTCTTCAGGATTTTGGGAGGGACAGTGATATCGTATTTGTTGATACTGCTGGTACTAGCCCTAAGAACACTATAACGATAAATGACTTGAGTGACCATCTGAAGGTTTTGAGGAAGTATGATTTGTTTGTTTCTTTGGTTATGAGTGCTGTTACCAAGTACAAGGATATGTTAGATATCATCAATAGGTATAGTGTTTTAAATTATTCTAATGTTATACTCACGAAGATAGACGAGACAACGACATTTGGTTCTTCGGTTGCCGCTTTGTATGACTCTGGTATACCACTTTCTTTTGTTACGAATGGACAAAGAGTTGAAAGGGATATAATGGCTATAAGGCCTGTTGATTTGGTACAAATGGCTCTTGATGATATTGTTTAAATTTTTTATGTTTGTGTTTGGAGGTGAGTATGATAATTGAGGATCAAGTACAAGGTTTAAAAGAAGCTCTTGGTAGTGTTGTTTCTGAGAAGCCAAAAATAATATCAATAGCTAGTGGTAAAGGTGGAGTTGGTAAGACAAATCTAGCTATAAATTTGGGTATAGTTTTCGCTAAGATGGGAAAAAAGACTTTGGTTATGGACGGAGATTTGGGACTCGCTAATGTTAATGTTGTTCTGGGGGTCATACCAAAGTATAACCTTTACCATGTTATCAAAGGTAACATGATGCTTAAGGATATAATCAAAGAGACAGAATTTGGAATAGATATAATCGCTGGTGGGTCAGGTTTCACACAGCTTGCAAACCTTGATGATAGAGAGAGAAGAAGGTTTATAGAAGAGTTAAAAACTCTTTCTGAATATGATGTTGTAATAATAGACACTTCGGCAGGTATATCAAACAATGTTATATCCTTTGTTCTTGCTTCTCATGAGACGATAATAATCACAATGCCTGAGCCTACGGCTATAACTGACGCTTATGGAATAATTAAAGCTATTTTCACAGAGTCACTTAAAGTTTCATCAGAACTTAAATTAGTGGTCAATAGAGCTAAAACCATAGCAGAGGGCAAAAGGGTAGCTGATAGAATCGTTAGTGTGACTGGACAGTTTTTGGGTATAAAGATGGAGAGCTTAGGAGTCATACCAGAAGACCCAATTGTTGAGGTAGCCGTTAGGAAACAGCAACCGTTTGTTATTTCATTCCCGAATTCTCAAGCTGCTCTACATGTTAAACATATCGCTCAAAGGCTTGAGAATATGAAAGTTCCCGACGAGGATAAAGGACTCAATAAGCTATTCCGCGTTCTCATGGGCAGATAGCTCTTTGTCTAGCTCGTCTAGAATTTCTATTATCTCTAAACTAAGTTTTTGGTTTTTACTTAAGTACTCCCTGGCTTTTTCTTCTGAATTTTTGATTAAAAATTCTAGTGCCATTCTACCAGTCTCATGATATTCCTTGTGAATTTTTTCAAGTTTCACAAATGCTGGGATATTTGAGTAATTCTGTTTAACAGAATAGTGCCACATACCTAAATCACATATTGTGTAATCACCTAGTTTTTCTAGTTCTTCTTTTGAGATATCTTTTTTAGATTCTATGTAATTTTCAATTTTTATGTTAAATAACATATGAGCTAATTTTGCTTGGAATATTTGTTTGCAATGTGATGTTGCTTTGAACCTTTTGAAAGTTTTTTCGTTTTGGTCTATTATGATTCCTAATTTGTTCGCTGTTAGTTTATTTATTTCCTTTTGGATAGCATTTAGGTCTTGTACTAGTATTTCTGAAATCTTAATGTTTTGTGTGAGTACTTCTTTCATTTCGTCTAGAGTTTTTATACTGGGTAGTAGTACCTCTGTGATTTCTGATAATCTTTTTCTTATGGTTTCGAGTTTTTCAAGGTTTTGGGTTGATGTTCCTATATTTGTGAATAGTTGTTTCAGATTTTCTTGAGAGTCTTTTGTAGGTAGTAATATTTTGTTTACATTCCCTCTCATTGTTTTGGTTTTTGAAGAGATGGTGTCGGATAGACTACTTATTGATGTTGATAGTTTTCTTATTTCCTCTGCTATTACTGCAAAACCTTTTCCGTATTCTCCTGCTTTTGATGATTCTATTAGTGCGTTCATGCTAAGCAATAAGGTCTCTTCGGATATCTCTTTTATGATATTTGATGTTTCTGAGATTTCCTCTATTTCCTTTATTAGTGAGTTTGACGAATTTACCACTTCTTCAAGCTGGTTGTTTATTGTTTCTAGCTTTTGTTTGGATGAACTGAAGGTATTTGAAAATATACTAATTGCTTTTTCTATCTCACTTAGTTCTTCATGTATTTTCATAACTGCTTTTAGTTTTTCTGCTAAGACGACTAAATTTTGTATTTGTGATTTTATAGCCTCTAGTCTTTCATTGATTGAATTTATTACATTCTCTAGCTTCCTGTTTACTTCTCTGTCTCTTGAGATTTCTGATACTAGTTTTGATGAGTTTTCTAGGAATGTTCTTAGTTTTGACATTAGAGACATTTTTAGCTCTTTGAGAGGTTCAAGTCCGGGTTGCTCTGGTATCTCTACATCAAAGTTGAATTTTGATATTTCTTCTAAAATAGTTCTACTAACCTCAGCTGTTTTTTCAAGAATATCTAGTTCTTTTTCTATAAGCTTTAGTTTCTCTATGTTTAAGTTCAAAGAATGTACTAGTGGCTTTAGATCGCTTTGTATCTCTGTTAGTGTTGTGTCTATCTTTTTTTCATTTTCATTTGCTGCAACAATTTTCTTTAAACTCTCGTGGAATACTTTAAACGATTTTTTGTTCACTGAATAAAGTATTATTACACTCACAAGTATTGTGAGTGATAGAATTAAAGTTATAATTAGCATGAATGATGTAGGTATCATGCTTTGTGTGAAGTAAAATAGAACATTAGCTAGCATTAAGGTAAAGGTTAAACCTAGAGAAACAACTATCCATCTTTCAACGTTTTTCATTTTTAGCCTCTCAATAATTAATTTGTAAATTATTGAAATTTTCAGTATCAATTTAAGTGCTTATAGCACAGAGTGCTAGAAGCACCTAGTGCTTAAAGCACTAAAATTGGAAATGCTGGTAGTCGTTTTTTATAATTCACAAAAAGTGAAGTTAAAAAGGGATTTACCAAAAATACTAGTTTTTTCTCTTTTCCCTTTGCTGGTTGGGCTTGTTCTTTTTATTCTTTTGCCTGAGGGTAGGCTTTTTTCTAATCTTATTGTTTTAGCTTCTATTTCTGTAATCCTATCTTTTGCCTTGTCGTTTGTTTATTCAATTATTTCAAAGAATGGTATTTTTGGATACGGAAATTTTGTTGGTTTTTCTGGGAATCTAGTATTTTTTGTTTTGCCTCTGATGGTGAATTTTGACTTAGTTATTGTTGCTGTTGTCTTATTTAACTCTTTGTTTGTATTCTATTCTTTAGCTCACTTGCTGGATGTTTTTGTCCTCAGGGGAGATAGTGAGAAAGTTAGAGTATTAAAAAAGTTCACTTTTCGGGAGATACTATTAAATTGGCGGTTGTATGTTTATCTTTTGTTGATATTGGTAAACTTTGTTGTGTTTTATTTGACGAAGAATAACATAGTTATTCTTGTTGCTTTGGCTTCTACTTTTTTCTTTGTGTTTTTTGAGGAATTAGCTAGGTTTTATTCTGTTTATACTTTGGAAAATAAGCCTTATGTAGGTAGTGATAGACTTCTAGCTTTGGTTGTGTCAAAGTTTTTTAGTTTGTCAGAAAAGCTTTCAAACACTGAGAAGTTTGTTGATGCTTTATCTGTTGAGTTGGAGCTTAAGAAAACGAAACAGAACGAATTGAAGATTTCTTTAAATGAAATTTTAGGAAATTTGAATAGTGTTAAAGAGTTACTTCTGGAAAGAAAGAGTAGAGTTGAAGCTCTTGAGGAGTCTTTGAATGTTACGATTGGTGATTTATCAACAGGTGTACTTTCTATTGAGTATAACATTTCTAAATTAGCTTCTTCGTTCGATGATGCAAGTTCAAAGATAGATAGTGTTCTTGATACTATTTCTAGAGGTATTGAAAGGGAAAACGAAATTCGAGATACCTTTTCAAAAATTTTGCCAGTGTTTGAGTCTCTTTTGATCAAGATAGAATCGGCTAGGGATGTACTATATGATATAGTTAGCATTGAGAGCAAAATCGCGAGACTTGTTTCTTCAATATCTGACGAAATTGGTATTCTCTCTGTAGTGGCTACGAATGTTGAGATAGAGGCTCTTCGTTCTTCAAGAAGTATTTCACTTCATAGAGTAACTGCTAGCATAAACGAAAGTGTGGGAAGCACAAAAGAGTTTGCTTCGGAGGTTTTGAAACTATATGATGAACTAACAAAGTTTGTTGATTACCTGGAGCCAATAGTTGATAGTATTTTTAAGCATTCAGAGAGAATAAAAATGACAACAAATTCCCTCAAATCTGTGACTAGCATTGTAATGAATATTAATTCAAAAGTGTTTCAAGATTTGTTGAATTCCACCTCTTACTTTGATGAAATTAAGAGCCAAATATCAAGTATATCTCAATCCATGAACACTATGAGGGACTTATTAGAAAAAGTTTCTAATGTGTTGGATAACATCTCTGAATTCAAAGAAGTTATTGACGGAATAGGTAAGTCAATTGATAATGTTATTTCATCTCTAGAAAATGTTATTCGTACCATTGAATAGTTTGAGTTTAAAACTCTTTGAGTTTAAAACTCTTTTGTTTGCACATTATTTATATTTTAGAGAGGTAGAGCCTCTTGGTCTTAGGGATTAGGGAGTTTTGTAAACTCCTCTCCGATTAAATAGGGTGGGCGGAACTACTTATTTTTAATAAGGTGCTTTAAGCACGTGCTAAACAGCACTTTGTGCTTAATAGTATTTCTCTATTGGGGTTAAGGGAGGCGGTAGCCTCCCTTAGAATGAATTTCCGAATAACCTTATTTTTCAATAATAATTTCCTTGTATGAAAGTTCTTATTGGTGTGACGAGCAGTGTAAGTATTTATAAGGTCTTAGGGCTAATAAGACTTTTAGTTAAAAGGGGGCATGAGGTTAGGGTAGTCATGACTGAGAACTCTACAAAGTTTGTTTCTCCCGTTCTATTTCAAACTATTTCTAGGAATAAGGTTTTTGTTGATAACTTTAATTCTGATGATCCTCTTGTGCACATAACGCTTTCAAAGTGGTCTGATGTGTTTGTTATCGTGCCTGCTACTGCTAACATTATAGGTAAAGTTGCTAATGGTATATGTGACGATTTGGTTAGCACTATTGCTATGGCTTTCCCTATGTCAAAAAGAAGGGTTATTGTTCCTGCAATGAATAAAGAAATGTGGGCTAATAGTATCAATCTAGAGAACATATCAAAGCTAAAAAGGCATGGCTGGGAAGTTTTGGAACCTGAAGAGGGGCTTTTTGCTTCACCTCTTGAGGGAGTAGGTAAAGGAAGGTTACCTAACGAAAAAACAATAATGTATTACATTCTTAGGAATCAAGAAGGTAAGCTCAAGGGTAAAAAGGTTCTTGTTACAGCTGGTGCTACTAGAGAGTACGTTGATAATGTTAGGTTCATTTCTAACGATTCTTCTGGACTTATGGGGCTTAGTATTGCTCTTCAGTGCTTCCTTGCAGGCGCTGATGTTAAATTAATCTACGGTAATATTAAATATAAAGTACCAGAGTTTATAAACTCTGTTAATGTTGTTAATACCGAAGAAATGCTAAATGCTGTGTTTAAGGAGTATGAAAATATTGATATAGTTATTATGTCTGCTGCTGTTTCTGACTTTAAGTCTAAAAACAGGTTTGTTGGTAAGCTTTCTAAGGAGGAGATAACAACGATAGAACTAGAGAAAACACCTGATATATTGGCTACTTTAGGGAGGATGAAAAAGAATCAGCTTTTGGTTGGTTTTGCTTTGGGTAGCCAGGATTTTGAAGAGTATGCAATGAAGAAAATGAAAGAAAAGAATACAGATATAATTGTAGCTAACAGAATAGAGGTTAGTGAAGAAGGAGAAGTGAAATTTAACCCTATGGGGAGTAAGCATAATAAGGTTTTGGTGATAACAAAGGACGGTTGTAAGACTGCTTTTGAGGGAAGTAAAATGGAGGTAGCTAAGTTTATCGTTGATGTTATTTCTAAATACATTTAGAAAGTGTATTTTATCAGTTCCTCACTTAGTATGATATCAAGTGTGCTTGTTTCTGCTTTTTTGGTTTTTGCTGATGGTATCAGTTTTTTAATATTCTCAGTGCTTTGGGTATAGTCTTGGTTGTATATTATCAAGGTTGGTGTCTCTATTTGTCCTTTGGCTTTTTCTAAGTTGTTGTACCACCAAGTGTTTATGTCTAGAAAGTACTTTGTTGGGTTTATTAGGCTAAGTATATTTAGAGGTGAGTATTCAATTTGTTTTATCACTTTTAGCATTTCTTTATCAGTTATTGAAGTTTTGTAATCAATGTGCTTTGAGATTTCGTTTTTGAATGCTCCTAAGTTTGACATTTTTTTGTTGAATGGAGATGTACTTTGAGGCTTGAAATATGCTAGATGTAGGTAATTAAATATCTTTAGTAGGTTTTTGAATTTTTTTAGTTCATATTCCTTGGATTTGAGTAGTTCCTTGTATATGGCTATGTTGTTTTTTAGAGTTTTTTTGTCGGCTGTTCCGGACATTGAGGGGTTTATTAGGATTAGCTTTGAGATGTATTTTTGGTACTTTGGGTTTCCCGATATGATGTGTAATATTAAGTCTGTACCATCGCCCCAGGCGATGATAGAAAAATTTTTGTTTTTCGAAATGATTATTTCTAGTGCTTCTTTAAGTATTTTGCTATTGCTTTCTAAAGATATGTTTTCTAGCTTTGGGTAGAGTATTTCGTACTTGTAGAATGGGAAATTGAATATTTCGCTTTCAAATACCCATACATCTGTGTTTAGTTCTCTTAATATGTTCATGTTTTCGGTGAACCAAGCGGCACCAACGAATAGTGATGGTATTACGAGAATTGAATGTTCGGGATAGTCTACGCCGAATTTGTACAATCTTCCTTCACCCACCTCTCCTTTGAGTTCATAGATTTGATGGTCTATTTTGCTCTCCTTGAATACTTTGTCAACTATTTCAAGAAACTTACCTAAAGTGTAGTAGCTATGTATTACATACCTTGGCAGCCTATAGTAGTTTTTGTTATTCACTTCCTTTATGTTTCTTTCGTTAACCTCAAACCCGAGTTTGTATGTTCTGCTTACTAATTTTCTTGCTTCGCTGTCAGCTATCCCGAAGGGATACGCGAAAGCAAATACTTCCTTCTCTATTACCTTTTCAATTATGTTTTTTGATTTTACTACTTCGTTTATTAGAACATCTCCCTTTAGGTTTTTTTCAAATAGATGTGAGTAGCTATGAGAACCAATTATTACGAAATCTTTTTGTGAAAGTTCTTTTATTTCTTTCCAGCTAAAGAATTCCTTTCCTTCTATTGTTGATGGATTTATGAAAAGAGTTATAGGTACTCTTTCTTTTTCAAAGAAAGATAGAACACTTTTGTTGAGTTTTCTACCATCGTCAAACGTTATTGTGATTACATTTTCATCTGGTGAGAAATTTGTAAAGAAATCAACATTTTTCAGTGATATTCCTAGTTTTTTGATTAGTTTTATTTGTTCCTCAAGTAGTTCCGGAAGAATTGTATATATATCACTTTCGGAATACCCAACCTTGTGGTAGCATAGCACTACTGAATAGCCAAAAAGTTTCTCCGTTTGTGTAGCTAGAATTAATACTATTAAAAGTTTTATAATGTTTTTCATCTATAGAATTATCGTTAAGTTTGGCTTTGTTTTGCTAAATATGTGTAATTTGATTTTTTGTAGTTAGTCAGATAAAATTGAGTTATGAATCTTGGGGAAGGTAGGAGGTATGTACCTTGGTATACTTATTTAGGGGTAGCTTTTGAAGTTATTCTTATTCTAGCGAGAATTTTTAATTTTGAATTCATTTTGAAGTGGGGGACACCAATTTTCTGGACGGGATATATACTCATTCTTGATGGTGTTGTGTTTTCTTTCAAAGGTAAGACTTTATTAGGAAAGGTTGTTGTTTTAGGTTTGATTTCTGTGGTTTTCTGGTGGTTTTTTGAGTGGCTGAATATATTTATTTCAAACTGGCACTACAGGAATTTGCCTTCTTTGACTGAAAGGTATATCGGTTACGTTTGGGCTTTTGCCACAATAATACCAGCTGTTTTGCTTACATACAATGTTCTTTTAATAGTTTTCAGAGATATTAGAATAGAGTGGCATTCTCTAAAGTTTAAGAATAAGCATCTAAGTTTGATGATATTGGTGGGAATGTTCTTTTTGCTTTTGCCGATTGTTCCTTTCAGTATGATGTATCTTGATAGAGCGGCTGATTCTTCTCTGTTCTTTTGGCTTAAGTGGTTTGGGGATGTGAAATTTTCTGAATATATGGCTGCTTTTGTTTTTTTGAGTTTGTTTTTTATACTTGACCCGATAAACTACCTCATGGGCAAGCCGTCTATAATTGGTTTCATGGACAAAGGAAATTACAAGGTTATTGTTCTTCTTTCGTTGGCTGGACTAATATGTGGGATTCTTTGGGAGTTTGAGAATTTCTTTTTGTCTATTCCTCAATGGTATTATACTGTGCCAATTTTAGGGCACATAAAAATTTTTGAAATGCCGGTGCTTGGATACCTTGGGTTTATTCCTTTTGTTTGGGAAGCTTTTTGTGTTGTATCATTTGTTTATAAGAATGCTATAGTGCAAATACAAGAATGGCTTTTATGAAGGTTAGTATTCTTACTAAAGTATCAAGAGGGTATGGATACGGGCATCTAAGAAGAAGTAATATCCTCTCTGATTTCCTTAGGAGTGATGGGATTAGTTCTCGAATAATTGATATAACTTTAGGTTGTCCGGAAGAAGTTAATAGTGATGTTTTAGTAGTTGATGCTAGAGAATTAAAAAGTGATGAGCTAAAGAGGTTACTTAGATTAGGTAAGCCTATTATTTCGTTTGATGACACTGAAACATTTAAGCCTTATTCTGTTTCTATAATATCTTTACCTTATTTGAATCTCTCGGGACCTTCACCAAACTACGAAGGAATGAATTTCCTTATTTTGGACCCTTCAATACTTGAGGTTAAACCTCTTGAGGTTAAACCTCATGAGTTTGATATTTTAATTACATTTGGTGGTGAGGACCCTAATAGTTTGACTAAGATTGTTTTATCAAAGTTTGCTGAGGTTGAGGAATTTAAGGATTTTAGAATATGTGTTGTGATTAGCAGTTTGTTTAGAGAGAAAGAATTTTTGAAAGAAAAGGCAAGGAAATTAGGTTTTTTTGTTATTGAGCCAGAGAGACCTATTGATGTCATTGAAGCTATATCTAAATCTAGGTTGGTGTTGACATCGTTTGGAATAACTGTTTATGAATCTTTGGTTTTGGGTAAGAGGGTTATTCTTCTAAATAATTCAGAGTATCATGAGCTTATTTCTAGAAAAAGTGGGTTAAATGGATGGTTTAGGAGTTTGGGGGTTTATAACGAGTTTGATGTGTATAAGTTTCTTAATTTGGTTAGAGAAGTTTTGGGTAGTAGTGGAGAAGCTAAAGTGTTGGAAATTAATCCTATTGAGAATTTGAGGAGGATAGAAAAAATAATTTTCAGGGTTTATGAAAGTTGGAGTTATGAAGAGTATTTTTGTTTTTCAAATCACGAGGTGATTTGTACTTATAGGGATGGTTTTTGTAGTAAGTTTTTTTGTAGGGATTGTGGGAGAGAAATAATTTTTGAGTTTGATGTGCCTAGGAATACTTAGAGGTGCTTCGTAGCACTTCGTGCTTCATAGCACATCGTGCTTATAGCACACTGTGCTTCATAGCACATTGTGCTTATAGCACGTTATGCCAATTGGGTGCCAATCGGCACTTGTGCTGAGTAGCACTTGTGCTTAATAGCACATTCTTATTACACATTGAAGAGTGGAGAGAGGTTAAACCTCTCAACAATCAAATAGATTGGGGGCTACTAAAAGTAAAGTGATAAATACACCTTCTTAAGTGTTAATAGCACTTGTATTCTTTGATAAGTAAAAAATGTTTGAAATCTGAGTTTCCCAACTAGTGCTTATTAGCACTTTTTTTATTTAATTACTTCTAGAGAGTGTAGAGAGACGAAGTCTCTCTAC
>Ga0308411_10000088_pt1 | contig 50832 bp, 71 predicted proteins | sample HotsprottomLayer_2_FD_203530 | JGI IMG/M metagenome (GOLD analysis project Ga0308411, IMG submission 203530) | Hot spring phototrophic mat microbial communities from Octopus Spring, Yellowstone National Park, Wyoming, United States -... | ecosystem: Environmental > Aquatic > Thermal springs >... | reverse complement strand
GCGGTGTTCGCGTACTCGAAGTACGCGAACACCGCTCCCACCACCACGGAGACCGAGGGCGACCGCCTCGCCGTTTCCAGGGCGGTTCTCACCGCCCTGGCAGCGGCGCATACCGCCCTCGAGTTCCACGATGCCCTATATCGCCGCCCGGAAGGGCGGCGGCCCAGGGCATGGCGAGCGTACGCTCGCTACGCCCTGGAAGAGGGCGTCGAGCCCGCCGTCAAGGCGGCCGAGCAGGCCGTCGAGGCGCTGCTCCGCTACCCCAAGGGCTGACCGCCTCCCTCCCTACTACCTCGGCCCTGGTCCAGGGCCGCCTTCGACGCGCGCGAGCCGTCGCGCGCGTCGAAGGCGGGGCTGGACCCCGTATGGGGGCGCGTAAGCGCCCCAAGGAAGAAAACTATGACCACCATGCCCAACAAGCTCAGTTGGGCGGCATCTTACGCCAGGGATGCCGCTCACGCAGCATCCCTGGCGTGCTACTTCTGCATCGACGGGGGCTTCGAAGTCCCCGTCGATGAGGCGGTTGCTGCCGCGTCGAACGCGGCGGCAACCGCCCGGGAATGCGCCGCCGCCGCAATGGCGGCGCTGGCCGAGCACGCTTCCGCCTCAGCGGCGGAAGCGTGCTCCGAGGAGAGCCTCGACGTTGCGGAGGCCGTCGAGGATCTCGCCCGCGCCCCGCGTCGGGACGACGCGGGCTGGGCGCGTCGGGCTGGGGCTCGTCGAGCCCATCACGCGGTGTTCGAGCGCCTGCTCGTCATCGATCGGGCGGTGAGCACCGCCCGATCGACGACGACCTGACCGCCTTCCCCCGGCCCCACCCGGGGCCGGGGGCCCCATACCCGGTCAACGTCGGTGTTGACCGGTCAGACCTGATTCAACCCTGTGTATGGGGGCGCACCGCGCCCCCAATGGAGGCAACCATGTTCGGAAGGTACGGTTCCTATGCGTGGACCGAGCTCGGCGAACTCGCCGAGCTCGCGCAGGCGGTCGACCCCCGCGGGGAGGTCGAAACCGAAGTGCTACTCCGGGCCATCCGGGAGTACATCCCGGAGGGGGAGGATCCACCTCTGCACCAAGAGCCCGAGTTCGATGAGATCGTCGCCGAGGTCTGCGACGATCTCATCAAAGCGGGGGTGCTCACCCACGAGTGAACACACCCCCCACGACCCCGGGTCCGGGGTCGCCCACGGCGCGCGATGCGTCGCGTGTCGTGGGCGGGATCGGACCCCGCATGGGGGCGCGTGGTGCGCCCCGATGGAGGAAACCATGGTTAAGGAATGGGTCATTCGCGACCACTTCGGCGACGAGATCACGCGCCTCGTCGCCGAGAGCGGCGACGACGCTCTCAACCAGGCGGGTGATCCCGCCGACCACTACGACGCGGCGGACGAGCCGATTTTCGGCTACTGGGTCGCGGTCTGTCGGGCTACCGGCGAGACCGCGACCCGACGCTGGGTTATCCCGGCGTGGGAGCCCGACTGTACCGACGGGGAGCTGTCCCCCCACGACTGGCAGGAAGGCCAGGTGTGGGGGAACGGAGGCGGCCTCCGCTGGACGGACGTGTGCCTCCAGTGCGGCCTCCGCCGCACGACCGACACGTGGTCGACCGACCCCCGCGACGGGGGGATCTGCACAACGACGCGGTACCACCGCTGACCACGCAAAAGCCCGATCCCCTCGGGGGACCGGGCTTTTGCGCTTTCGTCGTCGCCGTCGACGGCGACGGCGACGACGAGAACGCCGTCGTCAACAACGTCAACATTTACGGGGCGCAGTGCGCCCCGATGGAGGAGACCATGACAAGCGTGTACGACATCAACGACAACGCATACCTCGGCGAGGCCAGCCCCGAGCTGGCCGAGGCCTCGGCCGAGGCCGAGCCCACGGGCGCGGTCCTCGCGCGGTGGGACTCCACGCGGAACGTGTGGGAACACGTACTCGATAACGAGGCGTCCTACTACGCCCGCAAGGGCGTAGAAGTCCGCACGGTCTACGTGGCCGACTGACACGGGCGGCGTGCGTCAGCACGCCGCCCGTCTTTTTTGTCGGCGTTGACGACGTCGACAACGCCGACAACGACAACGTGCATGGGCGCATTGCGCCCCGAGGGAGGAAACCATGGCCACCACCAACGACGACACCATGACCACCAACCCCGACACCATGACCAACACCCCCGACAACAACCCCGATACCCCCGACGACCCCGAGGCCCCCGTGATGGGGCGTCTTGAGATCGCGTGCGCGATCGCAAGGTGTGAGATGGAGCCCCTCGACGACGAGGACGCCCTAGTCCGCCTGCGGGCGGCGCGGGCAAACTACAGTGCTCGCGGTAGGTGCAACGAGCACTGGTACCGAATGGTCTCCGGCCCGGGGGCCATCGGCTGGACGTACTTTGCCGACGATCGGCTCAGGCCGGTCGACATGTTGGCAGCGACCAGAGATCAGACGACGTACGGCACCGTCGCGATCGGCGACATGATCGCCCAACATGACCGCGGCGGCCCAGTGACCGTGATCTACCTCGTTGTCAATCGCGGTCCAAAGCCGCTGAAGCGGTGCAGCTTCGTGCGGAAAAGCGGGTTCTTTGAAATCACGCTTCCGGACGGAAGCGTGATCACCAAGGTGGACCCCCGCGGCCGCGGGCGGTGACACCTTTTCGACCCCAAGGTCCGGGGTCGCTCACGGCGCACAACATGTTGTGCGCCGTGAGCGGGTTCGGACTCTCACATAGGGGCGCATGCATGCGCCCCTAGCCGAGCGGGGGCGGAGGTTGTTCAAGGTTTCTTGATGTGGGCTTCAACGTCGTCATGACCAGGTCCAAGGAGGGCAACATGAACACGTACCGTTCTGCTATTCGCGCCGCTGCGAGGCGCAATATGTTGGAAAGGTTGCTGTCTCTCAAGCAACCTTTGCTGGTGACTCAGTGCCATGCACTGGGTCATCTCAACAAGGAGGCAGAGGCCGCCTCCGAGTGTGTTTCTGCGGCGCGAGAATTCACACGCAGCGCTGGCTTCAGCAACCCGCAACCACGCGAAGTTGTCCGCGTGGTTGCGGACAACTTTGCCGAGAAGCATGATTGGCCCGACAGGGCCCTGGCGGCGGAAGCCGCCCTCGTGGCGATCGACGCCACGAAGGCCGGAGCGATCGGTGACGCGGTCTCCGCCGCGTCGTGGGCTGCGGCGGCTGCAAGCGACAAGCCGCTCGTCGGCGGGGATCGCCACGATCGGATTGCCGCCGCGGCCCTCTCCAATGCCGCGAAGGCGGTCGCGGACGGCGACGATAACGACCGCATCCTCGCGGGTGCGGTGGTCTTGGCGGTGGCACTGGTGCTCCGCGCCGCACGCCGTGCGCCCACCGCCAGCGCTACAGAAGCGCAGGCGGAAACGGAGTGACCGAGACGATAACGAAGACGGAGAACCAACCATGAGCAAGCAACAAATCGCAGTGTGTAACGTGTTCGTTGAGGCCGAGGTGCCGTTGCTTCTTTGGGGCGAGCCTGGTACGGGAAAGACCGCGATTCTCACGGGACTCGCGAGGACGTTGGAGCGGCCGTGCGAGGTCGTGATTGCGTCCGTTCGCGAACCGGCGGACTTCGGCGGGTTGCCCGAGATCTGCAGCGATGGAGTGCGTCTGCACCCGCCCGCGTGGGCCCGGCGGCTTGCGCAAGCGCCGCGCGGCCTGCTGTTTTTCGACGAGATCAACCTTGCGCCGCCGGCGGTGCAGGGCGCGCTCATGCGCGTTGTGCTCGACCGCGTGGTCGGCGACCTGCCGCTGCGCGATGACCTGGCCATCGTCGCCGCAGCCAACCCGACCGAGTGCAGCGCGGGCGGTTGGGAACTCGCTCCGCCGCTCGCCAACCGCTTCGGGCACTTGGCTTGGGAGGCCGACGCAACCTCCTGGGTCGAGGCCGCGTTGTCAGGCTTCGCGCCGCCCGAGGGTCAGCGTGTTCAAGAGCAGTGGGAGCCCCATATCCGGTCGAAACTCGCGCTCATCGCGAGCTTCATTCGTCGCAACCCGGGGCTGCTTCACTCGCTTCCAAAGAACGGCGTGCAGGCCAGCCGGGCGTGGCCGTCGAGGCGCACGTGGACGATGGCTGCGCGCGTGCTTGCGTGCGCGGAGGCGCTTGGTTACGGCCTCGGTACCGACGTTGCGGGGGCGTGTATGTCGGCGCTCGTCGGCGACGGCGCTGCGCGGGAGTTCTTCACGTGGGCGACGACCCTTGATCTGCCCGACCCCGAAGAAGTGTTGGCGCATCCAGAGACGCACAAGCTCCCGAAGCGCGGCGACCAGGTCTTGGCGCTGCTCGACGCCATCGCGGCGCGCGTTGCGGCGGACCCCACCCAGGCGCGTTTCGACGCGGCGTTCGTCGTGATCGGGCGCGTCATCAGCGGGGGGACCGAGGACATCGTGATTCCCGCCGCCATCTCCCTCACCCAGACGCGCATCAAGCACAAGCTCACGCCGCACAAGGTGCTTAGCAAGCTCTACCCGCTCATCCAAAAGAGCGGCGTGATTCGCTGAGGGTGCACATGTCCAGCAGCGAGGTCGAGCGCGAAGCGCTCGAAATCATGAAGGCTGCACGCGTGCGCGTGGCCTGCTCAAAGCCCTACTTCGCGCACGCGATCAGCGCCTGCGTGTTCCGTGCAAAGCCCGGAATTGGCACGATGGCGTGTGACGCCTACTGGCGCATCTACTACGACCCCGAGGTGGTTGTGCGATGGGGCGTCGACCAAACCACGGTCGGGCTGCTCCACGAATTGGGGCATCTCTTGCGCAAGCATTTTGAGCGCGCAAAGGCGCTCGGAGTGACGGCCGAGACGGCGTCTATCGCGAACATCGCGCAGGACTGCGCTATCAACGAACACCTGCTTTCGCAAGACGATATCCAGCTCGGGCTGAAGCTTCTTCCCGGAGACAGCACACCAGACAAGTTCGGTCTGCCGTCGGGCAAGACGTGGGAAGAGTACTACCACCTTCTGTCCAACGAGCTCTCCCGGGGCCTTCGGGGTGGTGCGGAAGGCGGTGAGTCCGACGACGCGGGCGAGGGCGGCTCGAGCGGCTCGAGCGCGTCGAAGAAGGACTCGGGCAGGGTCAAGGGCGGCCGCGACTGCGGCTCGGGGGCCGACGGGGCGGCGCGGCCTTGGGAAGACGCGCCGCCGCCGGGCACGGGCGGCAGGCCGTCGGGAGGCCTCGACGTGCAGGAAGGCGGCGTGCCGGGGCTGTCGGCGGCGCAGGCGGAGGCCTTGATCCGCGCGACGGCGGAGGCCGTCCAGCGCGAGGCGCAGAAGGGGCGCGGCAACGTGCCAGGCGAGCTGCTTGCGTGGGCGGTCGAGCGCCTTGCGCCGCCCGTAGTGCCCTGGCAGCGCGTGCTTGCCGCGGAGATTCGCTCGGCCTTGCGATATGCTGCGGGGCTGTGCGACTACACCTATTCACGGCGCTCGAGGCGTGCGAGCGCCGTGAAGAACGTCGTGCTGCCCGGTCTTCACCGGCCTGCGCCCGAGGTGGCCGTAGTGATCGATACATCCGGCTCCATGGGCCACCAGGGCGTGCAGGCCGCGCTCGAGGAGACGCAAGGCATCTGCCAGGCCGTTGGGGTGGGCGTGCGCGTGGTTACGTGCGACGCAGCCGTCGGCAGCGATACGCGCCAGCAGAGCATGTACGGTGCCCAGATCTCGGTTGGTCTTGGGGGCACCGACTTGTGCGTGGGGATTCACCACGTGCTTTCCGGGCGCGTGCGACCCGACGTCATCGTCGTGATCACGGATGGCGACACGCCCTGGCCCTCAGCGCAGGAAATCCCTGCGCGCGTCAAGGTTCTCGTGGCGCTGGTCGATGGAGATCGTGTAGTACCGGATTACGCCACCAAAGTGCTCGTGGAGCAGCGGAAGGAGGTTACGTCATGAGGGAGACGAACATGCGAGGCAAGCCCAAGATGCGGTGGAGTCCGCAAGAGGACGAACTGATCTCGAGCCTGCGCAATGAGGGCATGTCGTGGGAGGCCATTGCGCAGGAGATCAACGAACGCAGGATATCGCCGGTGACGCGCACGCCGGCTGCGTGTCTGATGCGCGCGTCGTACCTGCGACGGCGGAGGTCGGAGGGCAAGCTTCACTTTACGATGCGCAACGGAGGGGGGTTTCTCGTCGTGATCGAGATCGAGAATCAGCACTTGCGCTTCCGTACGCGGCGCACGTTCGAGGAGGTCCTTGCGTTTTTGAAGGGCGCGGAGGATGCGAAAGCATGAGGTGCAACCCGGAGATCATAGGCACGCTCGCGCCGCAACCTTCGTGGTCACTTTTGCAGAAGGAGGCGTTCTTCTTCGACAAGGACCAGTGGGCGCATGCGTCGGTACCGCCCGAGTCCTTTGACGGCCGCCTGCGCCAGAAGAGGCGTGTCACGGTGCGAGGCTCGATGCCTGCGTCCGAGCTTTGGAGGCAGGCGCACCTTTACGTGCTTGAGCGCTCGTTGCTCGGCACGGAAGCACCTCGGCCCAAGAACCCCGTGGTCGAGCTTCTCGCGCGCGTCATCGTGGCCTCATCCGAGCGCAAGCGGAACGCCGAGAAGGTCACCGTGGCGGAAGGCCCCTCCGAGTTGCGGCGCAAGGCCGCTAGCGCCCGCAGGACCTTGCGGAACCTGCTGCCGTCGCGGGCGATCGATGAACTTCCGCGCAGCGTGTATCGCTCGTTCCTGTGGCGTGGTGTCGTCCGGGTGCTGCACGGACAGACGCTGTTTTTCGTCGTGCCTTGGGCCCCATCGAACGAAATTCCGCCTCGCCCGCGACAAGGGGCGTGGGCGGCCATCTGGGTCAGTGTGGGCTGGCACAAGGTGCACCTTGGCAGCTACGACGCTGAGCGCCACGCTTGGCGGCTTGGTAGAAATCAGACATGGGAACCGATCTCGACCTGATCAACGCCATCGAAAAATGGATGCGCTCGAGGTCGTACTCGGAGGCCACGATCTCTGAGATGCTCTCGTCCGTTCGGGCGCTGGTTCGCATGCGCGAGCACAACGTCGATAAGTGGCTGGCGTCGACCGGGGCGCGCATGCGCCCTGTCCTCGCCCGCCTCGAGGTCGCCGCGCAAGAGCTGCCCGAGAACGTGCGCGACGACGTCAAGGCGCTGGTCGATTTCGGCCGGGCAGCGTTGCCGCCCGGCCGTCCGAGCCCCCGCTTCGGGGGCCACGTGCTTCGACGGCGACGACGAGATCGAGAAGCTCGAAGCCTCGAGGACGAGGCCTGGGCCAGGCTCGTCAACGCCATCTGCAACGAGCCTACCCCCGCTGCGCGCGTCCTCGAGGTCATGGCACGCACCGGCCTGCGCGTTGGCGACGTGCTTCGCATCTCGCGTTCGGTGCTCGCCGAGGCCCGTAAGAGCGGGCAGGTGACCCTTACGCTCAAAGGCCGCAAGCAAGTGCACATGCGTCTTGAGGGCGCTGAAGACGCATGGGGCAAGCTCATCGACGGCGTTCTTGCGGCACGCGCCCCGGACGTCGCGCGTTGGGTCAGCCCAGGCTGCAAGTCGAGCATTCACGGCGCACATGGGCCGTACCAGGCCGTGCGCCGCTTGCTCCAACGCCTCTCGGCCAACGTCGGCATCTCCGAGGAAGTGTGGACGCATCGTCTGCGTCGTACCGTCGGCGTGCGTGCGTATCGCGCAACGAAAGACGTGCTCGCCGTGCGCGATTTGCTGCATCACGAGAGCGCGAAAACGACCTATTCCTATCTCTCGGAAACGCGCAGTGACCGCGTTGTCGAAATACTCAAAAAGATCAGAAACGACGTTTGAAATAAGTCTTATTTCTGCAGATTGCGCGAAAATTGTTATGTGTTGTCTTGACTGGATGCTGCGATGTAGCGTATGGTTCCAATGAATGCTGCGCCCACCGCGCTAGAGACAAACAATACTCGCCCGTATTGCGCGAAGCGCGGTGTGTTGATCAGTGTGATCGCCGCTGCGCCGAACAGGCCTGCGCCGAAGACGAGGGCGATTTCCCAAACACGCGGGTTCACAAGGCCAACCTACCACGCGCATTGAGGCGCGTAATCGAAGGAGATCCTATGGAAACACCGATCACTGAACGTCGCCGTCGTACCAACGCTGCAGCCCCGACGACCACCCTGGCCCCGTCGTCAGAGGCCTCGTTTAGCGCGCTCGTGGCGCGCGGCATGGACGTGCCCGCCATCGTTGCCGAAACGGGCATGGACGAGGCCACCGTGCGCCAACGGTTGCAGGAACTCGGGCTGACGGAAGTCGTCGAGCCCGCACCGGCCGAGGACGCGACAGCGTCGAGCACGCCGTCCGACGAAGCCCCTGCGGAGCCGACGACCGCGACCGCTGCGGGCGCTGCAGAGGCGTCTGCGGCGGTCGTGGAGCCGCCCAAGCGGCGTCGTGGGCGGCCGCGCAAGAGCGAGGCCCAGCCCGCAGCCGCCGCGGGAGAAGCGCCCAAGCGTCGTCGTGGTCGGCCGCCGAAGGCCACCACGCAGGCAGAGGCCCTGATCGTGCCGCCGGTCAAGCGCGGTCCTGGTCGGCCCCGCAAGCAGCCGGTAGCGGCTCCATCGCTGAACCTCGAGACGATGAGTCTACTGATCCAAATCGGGCAGGCAGCGACCGCCGCCGGCATGACGCTGCCGCAGCGCCTCGAGCAGCTGCAGGCCGTGCTCAACCTGGCGCGGACCCTCGGCATCTTGCGTTGAGGATTTGCATGCGGCTTTCGGGGCTCTCGAGGACTTTCTCGAGAGCCCTTTTTGTTGTCCTTAGGGCTTGCCGGGTAGGCCGCGCGAATCCCCCACCACGGCGGAGCAAGGCGGGCACTCGCCGAGCGCGAGTTGCGTCCAGTAGTTCATGAGCGCATCGACGACTTCGCTTTCTTGGGGGTCGTTCGGGTCGTTGTATTGCCCGCCGTAGGCGGCGACGATGGTAGCCCCAGGAAGCCACGGGCCTACGGGTTCGCGGATGACGCGCGCGACGAACCCTTGGCGCAGTGCATAGATGGCCGGGTCGAACGCATTGGGAGGCTCCTGGCTGACGCGCAGAGCCGCGATGGGTGCGCACTCTTGCACCAGCACGTGGAAGGCCGAATTCGAGTAGACGAGAAGGGCGGTGTTGCGGTCGTTGACGTGCATAGGGCACTCTCAGGTGCTGAGTGAGTAGGTGATGCGAAGGTTGATGGGCGATCCGCCTGCAGATCTGCGCGAGTAGAGAAGGAAAAAGGCACGGACCCCGCGGATGTCTATAGCGGGCAGCGCAACCCGAATGGTGTCACCTGGCGCAGCAGTCGCGACGGAGAAGTAAGACACGCGCTGTGCGATTTCTCGATACCACGCTGGAGTGATCGTTTGATTGAACCCTCCCGGAAATGTACCAGGCGTAAGTGCTTGGTTCGTTACAGGCGTTATTCCTTGCCCGATCGTGTACCAGTCGGGAGCGTTTATTGGAGGTGGCGGGTTCCTGAAGGCGAAGAAAGGAATAATTCCGACGATCGATCCTGCTGCAACTGCCTCAATGTTTACAAGAAGCCGCAATGAACGCCACGAGGCGTGCTGGAATGGTACGATACCGGACGGGTACCAGTTGTTGTCCCCTGGAAGGGGGATAGGTCCAAGGTACTCGTTGTAGACAGCGTAATTGGCCGAAAGGGTGATTTGTCGGCCGTTGTTGTCGAACGCTGCTGGAGTGGGGACTCCAACCGGCAAAGCGGGCGACAAGCCTTGGGGCGTATCGGCGACGCGTCCACGCAGGTCGACGGCGATAGGGTTTGCTGGGGAGGCCGGCGAGCCATCGTAAACGAGCGACGTCCAAATGCGGCCGAGGCGGTCGACCGCGATGCGTTGCATCGCGCCGTTGTTTTCGGCCTCAAGCCCGGTAATTGCGTCTTCGCTTGCGCGTCCGTGAGCGATCACGTACGGGGCATCGTCATCGCCCGGGACTGCGAGCGCTCGCTCGCTTTCTTCGGAGATGTAGGCGGACACAGATCCTACGTCGTCTCGAGTGTCCCGCTGGGTGCGGCTTTGGCTGTGGGTGTTGCGGGCAATCGACACGTCAATTCCTTTCGCCGGAAATAGACGAAGACGGCCACCACAAGTGAAGAAGCTTCGCGGTCAGCGCCGTGGTCTCGCTCACCTTGTCGATTAGACCGGGATAGCGCGAGTCGAAGAGATGCTTGATACCGCTCGCGGCGAGGTGGGCGGCCTCGGTGAGTGCGCGTTGCACCAAAGGTGCATGGCGTTCGCACGCGTAGAGGATGGGTCGATTCGCGAGGCTGAACGCTGTCCACGGGCCGCGGTCGTCGACAGGCATCTGGCACACGATGCATCGCAGCGGGGCGGGCACGGGTAGGTTGCGCGGAGACTCGGGCGCACGCGTCTTCACAGGGATGGTCCGCACATCGTCGATCACGACGCGATACGTTTTGCGCTTCGTCATCGCGGACCTCGAGCACGGGGTGGGACTTGCGCTCGCGCCTGCTCCACGAACGCTCGGGCAGCGCATGGCGTACACGACGCCCCCTGAGGGGTGCGCGGGCGGCGGGGAGGGTTTGGTGCTCGATGCTGTGCGTGATGCGCCGCCGCGACGCTTTGAGCCATCGCATGGCCCAGGTTGGTGAAAAGGGTTCGGATAAACGCCATAGAGCACCTCTGGGTTAGCGTTGTTTGCGTTGCTTCATGTAGAGCCAGCCGACGGTTGCCACGCAAGCAACCGTACTCAGAGTCAACGCATTGAGCACACCCATACTGAAACGATGGCGGCCTCCGATGGCAGTGCCTGCCAAGTAGAGCGCTGAGTTCGTTGTAGCTCCAATCACCGGGCCCCGCCAACCATGACCGCCCGTCGCGAGGTAGCCGACGAGCGCCCCGCCGATGGCGACCGCGAAGACGCTTGAAGCGATCGTAACGAAAGACGGGTTGAACGTGCCGATACCAAGGTCGAGCGAGGAGTCCGAGGACGACGTGTCCGCCGCGTCCGTCGAGTCAGTAGCGGTTTCGCCGAGCCCGCGCAGGCGAGACGTTGGGATAGGCGGGTCCGTAGGGGAGTGGATGCCCGGCCCAAAGGTGTGCTCGCTCTGGCCGAACCCGAATGCCATCGGGTGAAGCCGTTGCTGGCCTGTGAGAATCTCTTGCATACCGCACCCGCTCAGTCGTGCGCCGCATTCCAGGCGGCCAATGAGGCAAGCGCTCCCAGGCCAAGCAGCGCAGCGCCCTGTCCAATACGACCCTTCGTCGTGAACATCGCGCCGGTCCAAACAGCGGCGAGGCCTCCAGTCAGGCCAGCCCCATAGAGGCTGCGCTCCTGCCTTGAATCCTTTGGCGAGACGGCCCACACGATAGCGCCGCCAAAGCCAGCGGCCACGAGGGCTAGCACGATCGCGTCTTGGATGGAGAACACTCCCGCGCTCTCGCGAGGGGCACCAAGGCCGCGTCGGAGGAACACTGGGGAGTGCGTGATCTGTCGCTGATACGCAGGAACCCCAAACACCGCCTCGTAAGGGCGTTGCCCCCAAGGCTGGCCGAAGGATCTACTGTGAATGACCCAGTCCTGCATTTTACGCTCCTCGTCGAACCCGCCATGCGACCACGGCGGCCCCCCCAAGAACGCCCGCAAGAAGAAGCCAACCACCAAAGCCCCTGCGACCGAGGATGTAGAGCCCCAGCCCAGAGCCGACGGCGGCTAGCGAAGCGTCCCCCAACGCACCGCGAACGATGGGCTGCCAGCCCGACGCACTCAGCGCACCTACGAAGGCCCCACGCACTAGGCTTGCGCCCAGGGACGACCAGACGAGCGTGGTTGCGACCTTGTCCAGCGTACGCTCGCGCTCACGAGCCTTGATACGGCGAATCCTGTCCGCGTCTAGGGGCGCGGGCGTCGAGGCCTCCTGGGGGGTCTGAGGCGTCGCGGCTTCTTGGGAGTCCTGCGTCGTCGTAAGCTGCGACGACCCCTCCGTGTTGGGGTCGCCGAGGCCTGCGAAGTTGGCCCCAAAGAAGCCCGCGATCGTACGTGCGGCTACGATTTGAGATGGGTGGATGTACCTCACGACCGTCGCCTCCGCCGACTCGTGTGCCTCACTTCTAGGTTGTACCCGGAGTCGTCCTCGTCCGTAAACCGGACCGTCGAGAGCCTCCTTGGGCGCGAACGCAGGGGCCGGAAGTGCACGGGGTCGGCGTCCTCAAAGCGCCCGGCGAGCGGTCCTGAGAGGCCGCTAGCCGCGCCGCGTTGGGCCATGCTCCAGACGTAGTATCCGAGCGCGCCGAGGCCTCCGACCGCGATCAGTAGGATGAGCCAGGGCCACACCACGTCTGCAACGTGGGTCGCCGTCTCCTCGCGTTGTCGCTGCAGCATCTGGTCTGCCAAATCCATGACCCCTGCCCCGAGTCTTCAGCCGAAGACCATCAAGCCAAGAATTCCAACCCCGACTACCCCTGCCCAAACGAGCGGTGAACGCAAAAGTCGCGGCCTGTCTCCTGGCTCTTCATCTGTAGCAGGGGAGCGTGGAGCCGCCGCTCGAGCGCTGACTATGGCCCCGACGGTGGCGGGCACGAAGGCGGCTAGGCCAAGCACCGCAAGAGCCCCCAACCCCCACTTTGCAATGCTGGTAGGCTCCCAGTTGAACATCGAGTCCTCGGGCAGCGCGTCGCGCGGCTCCGTAAGCTGTTGGGCGAGTTCAGCGCAGTCCTCGGCTCGGAGGCCTCGATTGAGGCAGTTTTGGATAACCCGGCGGCGCTCTTCCCAGAAGCGCGCAAGGATTCGCTCGTCCGCGTCGAGCTTCTGGAGTGCGCTGATGAGCCAGGCGCTCGCAACGATGGCGCTTGCGATGACGACGACGCCCGCGATCGCAAGCACAAGCACCGCCCAAGACGAAATGCCAATGCTACCTGCGACGACTGCGTAGGGGGACCCGAGCCCGGAAGTCGGCCGTTGCGCTTGCCCCGCCTCTACGATGGCGAGCGCAACCTCTCGCGGCGGCAGACTCGGAAACATCTTGGGTACGGGGATCTGCATGCCAAGGCTCTGCAACCCAACGTACAGCAAAGCGCCCCGGATTCCACGCAACAAGTCCCCATAAGTGTGCATCTGCACCGTGTAAAGCAACGCGCGTTGTTGGTTGTAGATGAATTCGTCAAGCGGCGTAATATACCCATAAGCGCGCCAGCGAAGCAGTTCGTAGTAGCGCGCTTTGAGCGTCTCCTCGTAGCGAGCGATGGACTGTAGCGCCTCGGTGAGCTTCACGGTGTCACCCTGAAGGCGGGGTGTCGTAGTACTCGATGATCGCCGTACAAGTGATCGTTTGGCCTTTGCTGGCTCCGATCAAGAACTGCTCTGGATAGAGCCAGAAAAACAAGACGCTTTGCTGCGGGAGCTCGCAAAGGCGGAACACGTCGTTGGGGTTGATGCCGTCGGGGTCGTATTCAGGCCCTTGCGAGAGATCGTTGGTCGCAGGCGTTTGGATTTTGGTGTCGAGCGCGAAGGCCCCAATCTGCCCGCCCGGAGTCGTCAAGATGACGCGCCGATACAGCGGGAAGGAAGGGATGACTACGCGCGCTTCCCGCGTCAGCGTAACCCTGCGCATCTCTGTCGGACGTACAAGCGCCACGACTCACCTCACTGCACCGCGATGTACCCGATGGCGGCGATGGCAACTTCGTACACGACTTGGGGCACCTCGGGCACAAGGTGCCGACACTCGACCTCGATGCCTTCGCCCGGCCGCCAGAGCCAACCGTTGCCGGGGAGCCTGTGTACGATCGCACGTCCCGCCTGCGTCCCGAGCAGCACCGCGCTTACGCGCCCGCCTGCATACGAGGGCGGACCCCGAAGCCAGTCTGCGTTGGTACCGTTGCCGATCTGTTTGATCTCCACGCAAAGGTTAGCTATGTCGGCGATGGCGTTTGGAGTGTTCGGGTCAGGACGCGCCTGGAAGACCAGGCCCTCGAGCACGATGGGTTCGCTGCTGTAGTTGGCGAACGCTGCAGTAATCAGATTCTGCGGCTGCAAGTTGTCGAGAGAAATGTCGTCGTAGAAGAAATACGGCCGACCAGACAAGAAACCTACGCCATGGGCGCTCACTGCAACCGTGAATTGGCTGGGCGTAGATGGATACTGCTTGCTGACTCGAATCTGAAGCGAGTCACGTGCACTCAGCACGACGGGCATGTCGAACTTCCAGTTCGACACCGACGCGCCGACAAGGTCGGGAAGGGCTACCGGCTGGTTGGACCAAACCGGAAGCGATGCGGGCTCCTGGGCCATGTACCACTGGTCGTGGTACCGAATCCGCATCGCCACGCTTTGGATCCTTGTTGGAAGGTAGTTGTTCAAGGCCTGATCTTCAGCTGGCACTACGGATGCGGTCAGGTACTTGATCGTGACCGGAAACTGCTCCCCGTTGACGAAGGCATCCCTGAGAAACCCCTGCACGGCAAGGAACGGGTTGTCGGACTCCATCCGAAAGACGTTCGAGTAGACGCGTGGTTCGTAAAGGACGCCGTCAGGGAGCAGGTCTTTCGAAGTCTTGACGAGCCAATCCTTGGTCTGCATGGTCAGCCCTCGATCGCGGCGTAGCCATTGAGCGCTACGCCGACCTGGAACGTGAAAGGAGCAAACTCAGAAGCGTTGATTACCTCAAGGTGTAGCTGAATGGCGTCCCCAGGCGATAGCGTGATCGGCTTCGGCATCCGGTACACCAACGCTGGCGTGATCGTGGTGAAGACGAGTCCGATCGGAGCCCCAGGACGCCACCAGTCGGCTTTCGTACCACCGTCCGTAGTCCGAATGCGACACCCCATCCGAAGCGCCACGGACGTCAGAGGCACGTTGCCTAGGGTGCTCAGAAGCCCTGCGTCATACGCCCGCTGGTCGAGATGAAGCGCGATTCCCTCGAACCTCTGCGCACCTTGCCTCGTTGGAGACTGTGACTTGAATTCCTTCGATGAGTAGAGATGCTGGGGCGGAAAAAAAGCCGGTTGTGCCTGCGCAGAATCTGAGGGGGTAAGCGTCCCAATGGGGGCCCCGAAGGGGTTCGGCGAGCCAATGGTTTGGTCGAGCACGAGGCCGTACGACTTGAACCGTACAGACCCTTCCAGTAGACCACCTGCTTCATACCAAGCCACGGTGGCGCGTATCCCGGAGTCCGGTGGTGTTATGCTTGACTGGACTCCTTGAATTGAGGACAGGTGAAATTCTACAGCTCCGAATTCGGGGAGGACGAAGGGGCGCTCGAAGGCTTTGAACACGGACCCCGTTAGCCCGGAGAGGTTCGAGGACGTAGCCGAAAACGGCGTGTTCCGCATCGTCTGCGGGGCGCAGCGCTTGCTGGAGAACAAAGAAAGAGGGACAGCTGAGCGTGAGTAATATTGCCTCCCTACCACCGTGATATGCAGCTTGGAGTGGACCAGTGCACCCAAGAGCGTCGATGGTGGGAATGAGGAAGGCGTGTACTCCACTACGTAATTGATCGGAGCTACGGCGATTTCGTTGATCTCGATGGGGTAGCGCTCGCCGTTGTAGAACGCCTGGGGATTTTCGAACCCGATGAAGACCGGAAAGTTTACGCCCGGCGGAATCTCGATTCGCTTGACGTCCCAGAACGAGCGAGGTTCGAAGAGTAGGCCGTCGTGCTTGTACACGGATGTCCTCGCGTTGCAGGAACCGGAAGCCTAAAACGACCTAACCCCTCTAAGCGTCCCTCGCGACATCAGCACGAGGGATGCCCGAGGGGTTAAGCCTCGTTGGAAACTTGGGAGAGTGGTACGATCAACCCACCGGACGACGCTTGAGCCCGTCCCAGTAGAACCGCAGGCGAACGCTTTGGTTCATGCCTGCGATAGACCCGACCGGGCTGAACACACGCAGGAAAGCAACCTGCTGGCTCTCGATGTAAATCGGAAGCTCGAGACGCCGCTGGTTGCGCGAATCAAGCGTTCCTGCAGTGCCTGTGCTGAGATTAACGGAAAAGTTGCCAGGGATCGAAGGAGTCGACCACGATTCCGCGCCTACGCTCTGTCCTAGGAACGAGAACGGTGCACGGAACTGTGGCTTCTTTTGTTGCGCGCCGACGATCAATTCGACCACCAGGTCACGCTGCAAACGACGTAGATTTCCCGCTGTGAAGATGGGCGCTACAGCGATGACGTCTGGAGGTGCTCCATCTCCTAGAACATTAGACAGTGCGAACGTTTCGTAAGTGATCGCATAGAGGATGAACGCCTCGTCGTAGTTCATCCCGCCGCGCTTCACCATGTTGGTGTCTCGCGCGTCCGCAAGGCGGTTCGGCACGGGAACGTTCGTCGTGGCCGGCACGCGCTGCCCCTGCACATACGAGAATGCACGCAGGTTAGCGGCATCGCCGTCAGTACCGGTCGAACCAAGTTCGACCGTCGAAAACAGCGGATAGTGCAGCCACTCGTCGATTACGACGTTGGTGCCGTCAGGTAGAGTGACCTTCTTGATCGCCATGGAAGTCGCTCCTGAGTATCGCCGAAAGCCTCACGCCACCGGACGTCGCCTGTAACCGTCGAGGAACGTGCGAAGCCGAATGCGCCCATCGCTTCCCAACGGAAGCCCGAGATCTTGAATCGATCCTGTAGGGGCCAGGAAATCGACAACGAGAGCTTCGCCGCTTTCGACGTAAATTGGAGAGGCAAACAGACGCTTGCCTCCTACGCTCGATGAGCCATTGTTGGCTACCACGGTGCCGGTTACATTTCCACCACCAAGACCCGAGTACGTCGGCTTTACGCCTGTGCTTGCAGGAAACCACGCTAGGGGCGCTCGCGTGTATTCCTTGATCGACGCAATCCGCATAACGACAACGAGGTCGCGCTGCAATCGAAGCATGTTGAGCAGCGAGACTTCTGGAAGCGAAGGGGTGGGGATCAGGTTTTCCACTCCTTCGTCATTGACCGTGAACGCCTCAATCATGAGGCTGTACACGATCAGTTCCTCGTTCTCGGGAAGCACCGCGCCTTGACCCTGCAGGTTGGTGTCCGCAAGGTTCGACTTGCGCGGTCCCACCGACCCCGGAACGTCTCCGCCGAGACCGTAAGAGAACGCCTGCAGGGTCGTGTACGGCCCGCTCGCGATCTCAATCGTGGAGTAAAGCGGCTCCGCGCTCGTCCAGTCGCCCGGCTGCAGCGTGCGACCGTCAGGAAGCCGAATCTTGGTGACCTGTGCCATGTCTGTCGTCTCCTCGATGGGTCGGGTCAAGACACCGGCCGCTTGTACAAGCCTTCCAGCAAGATGCGAACCCGCATCGCGATTTGGGGTTGTTGGCCGGGCGTCGGTACCAGACCGTCTGGTAGCCTGAACTGCACGGGTGCACCCGTCGGATTTACGAGCACGACGCGATACTTCTCATGCCCGCCAATGTGGTGCGGAATTGAGAAGCTTCGCGGTGCTTCTGCAGAGGGAAGGCCTTGGGTTGCAAAAGTCCGTCGAGTACCGCCATTGAACCCAGTGGTTGAGATAAAGGGTCCAAAACCTGTGTTGAAGTACGCGAACCCCGCTTCGGCGTAAATCTTCTGACTGATTTCGAGTCGCAATAGAGTGCTCGCGGCAAGAATCGCAAGGTTCTGTGCTTCTGGAACCGGCAAACCCTCGGCCTCGAAATCCCACGTCGTTGCATTGAAGGGGGTATTTAGTGGCGCTCGAAGCTGAAACGGCTCGACCTTGATGTTGTAGACCAACATCTCCTCGGTCGCGGCCATGCCTCCTGGCGTCGCTACGTTGGTGTCTCCTTCTGTCGCGACGCGCCGCGTGGTAACGTTGCTCGACGACGAGACGTTATCGCTGACGACATACGAAAACGCCTCGACTTCCTGGTCTGCAAACCCAGACAGTAGGTCGATCGTCGAGAAAAGCGGCTTGTCCGTCCAGTCGACCAAGGATATGACAGTACCGTTCGGAAGCCGAATGGTGGTAATCTGGGGCGGGCCGAGTTCTTCCATCTGAATCTCCGTAGGGTCAGCGAAAACGTCGTGTCATTGCGTGAGAGGCGAGCGCAAAGACACGACGTTGTGTGTCATGGACGGAAGGCTGGCGTTCCAAACGCCTCGGAATTCACAGAGCCGAGGTTGATCGTCTCGCCTCCGACGTACGGGCGATATCCAAGCCCGTCCGTCGGCGACATGACGATGGCACCCGTGCCTTCGGTAAGTTCGGGAACGACCGCGCCCAGCGATCCATGACTACGCATCGAGTAGTAACCCGACGTGGCCCCCGCAGCAGGCGAGGTCGACGGCTGCAGCGCGAGCGCAGCGCGAACCCGTCCCTTATCCCAAGCCACCAGGAGCCTGTCCTGCGCGAAGCCGGCGAAGGCAACGCCGAGCGCCGCGACGGCCGTGGGGACTCCAGTGACAGGCTTGCCGAGGGTCAGGCCTACTGCGGCGGCGGAGATCAGTCCAGCGCCGAGCCCGATCCAAGGCGCGTGCCTGTAGACCATCTCCTCGGTCTTGCCCTTCGCAGGATCGACATAGTACCTCACTGCAACCAGCGTCGCTACAGGAACAACGACGCCGACCACGGAGGCAATGCCGAAACTGGTTGCCTCGTCAACTTTGAGTGCTCCAAAACCGCGCAGGACAACCGCCGAACCCATCCCCCGGCGGCGCTTGCTTCCAAACCTACGACGACGCTTCGCCATGTTGAATCTCCTATACCTGTTTCGATTGCCGGGTGTCCGCCGAGGGGCACACCGTAGAACTTGCTTGAGAAAAGAAAGCTTGACTACTTTTGAGACTTGCAGCCACAGGCTCGACGGGCCACCGTCATTGCGGTTGCGGCGACGACTCGGGCTGTAGTCGGCGTAAAGGTGGCATGTCGCGCCTCGCCTTCGGCGATACCAGCGTAGTAGAGAGCGTCCAAAGCCGACGTACAGGCAGCGGAGCCCGAGCTTCGCTGGGCTTTGGCAAGAAGCTCTTCGCTTCTGGACAGGAACTTGTCGTAGTTTTTCCCGTGCTCCCCCGGGGAGCCCCCGAGCCTGCGCAACTTGCGCGAAGGGCGTCGGCGCACAGAACCTTCTAGAACGACGCCAAGGGCGTTCTTAAACGATCCGGCTCTGCGCGTTCGACGTCTGCGCAACGTCGAGAGGTTTCCGAATCCCATAATCTTGGGCATGTCTACCTTCTCCGTTTCGTCAGATAGAGAAAGCCAGAAGCCAGGGTGACCGCCACGAGGACTGCGATAGCACTTTTGACGAAGACGTCTCGCGCGACAACACCCCCGCGCTCGTCAATTCCAGCCTCGAGCCGTCGAACGATCTCAAACGCAGCGCGTACCATGTCTCTAAAGCGCGACTGATACGCTGAAACTGCGTCTGGTACGACGATCCCATCATAGACGTGGGAGATAAGCTCATCGGCCTGTTGCTCCAAGCGTTCGATTTCTCGGAGCGCCTGCGCTTCTTGCCCTTCCGTAATCAAACGCGAGTTAAAAAGCGCAAGAATGCGCTCTCGCACTTGTCCGAATGCATCAAAAGCTTCTTTGTGCGCGTCGGTCAACATGCGCACATCCGCGCGCGAAAGGCGCGAGGGCGGGTTATTGAGATGAGCGTAGTCCAAGGGATTCGACATTGGGCCCTACAGCTTCTCAGGAGCGCTTTTTTGAACCGAGAAATGCGTAGCTTAGGATGCCGCCAAGGACCAAGACACCGAGCCCGATCGCAAGCCATGTAGCGCCGGTGCTTGGCGGTTGTCGCGGCGTATCGCCCCAGATGTTTATAGGATCTAGTTCCCGTACCGGCGGTTGGGTCGTTCGCGAAGGCCTCCGCGAAGGTGCCCGCGAGGGTGTCGGTGCGGGAGGCGGCGGAGAAGCTGCCGTAGGCGGCTCTAGAGGTGGTGTAGGGGCCACTGGGGGCGGTGGAGGGGCCACTGGGGGTGGTGGAGGTGGCGGGGGCTCTTGAGCTTGTGCTTGCGCCTGCAGCGCCTGCGCTTGAGCGGCTTCGACTTGCGCAGCCGCAGAGGCTTCTGCGATCGGCGCAGTTGGGGCCGAGGGCGTCCCCGCCGATGGTGAAGATGTGAGCGTCGAAAGACGCTGGGTAAGAGTTTGCACAAGTCTGGTGGTGTAGGCACTGATCGCTGCTCGGTTCGCGCGATACCAGGTGGGCACCAAGCCAGGCAGCTCAGGAATCGGTGGAATGCTGGCGGGCAATATCTTGCCCACCAACAGCATTCCCCGCGTCTTGGGGCCATAGATCCCGTCCTCGACGAGACGGTACCCAGGCATTCCTGCTTCCGGGTCCAAGTCGCCTAGCACAAGTAGCGCTGCATTCGAGGCAACCTGGAAATTACGCACGAGCTGTCGTGAATAGTTCCGCCCGAATTCGCCAAGGTTTTTGACCATGGCAATTCCAGCATTAACGAAGTCCACGAGCAGCCGTACACGCTCAGCCTGGCTCATAAGTGCCTCACATTCGTCATGTCGCTGTGCAACGACTTAGGACGTCACAAATCGAGGTCGTCCAGCCTGCCCTTGCGACACTTACCGCGAAACACCACCTTGCCCGAACTGAGCTTGCAAAGCTTTCGGTTGTTCCGAAGACACTTGCAAGTACCAGCCTTCATCTTCGACGACCTGCTACGACGTGCCATTCCCGGTCTCCTATTTGGGGCTGCGCCATGAACACGAGTTCCGGCGGCGAAAGACGATGACGTCTCGATGTCCTCTTACCGATTAAGACTTGAAGCGTCTAGGCCTTGAGCGCCTGGTCGAGGGTACCCCGCAGTCGAACGGTATGCACCAGTACCTACTGTGCGGTCTACCGCCCAAAGACCCGAACGTCGATTCCGCTAAGTCCGGGAAGAGCTTTCTTCATCAACTGAGCATACTGCCGTTTCACGTCCTCCACGGATAGCTCTCGAGCAGATTCTTGAGGGCTATCTTCGGACGACTCGGAAGTAGCTAGCCGTCCCTGGACTCGTCGCTTGAAGGCATCAGGATCAAAAGGAATAGGCATTTTTGGAAGTTGTGGCTGTTGCTGTTGCTGTCGCTGTTGCCGTTGCTGTTGCTTGAAAGCTGCGTATTGATTAGGATCAAGAGGAATAAGACCTTTTGGAGGTTGTGGCTGTTGCTGTTGCTGTCGCTGTTGCCGTTGCAGGGCGTCTCGCACAAAAGTTCCACTTCTATCAGGAGAAACAACGCTTATCATACCTTGTGGCTGTTGCTGTTGCTGTTGCTGTCGCTGTCGTAGAGCTTGGTGCACAAAAGTTCCATATCTATCAGGAGAAACAACGCTTATTGTAACTCGTGGCTGTTGCTGTTGGTGGCTGTCTTTGGTCCGTTGAGGTGTCTGCGGCGGCTCTTCAGCGCTTATACTTGTGCTTGACGAATCCGACACCGGTTCAGGTGGGGTAGGCGCAAGCCTGTCCAAACTATCCGCCGGATCAGTGCTTACGGCAACAGTCTGCAGCGGCGTCGAAGACGGCGACAGTACTGTATTGGGGAGCGGGGTCGTAGTAGGCGCAAGCCTATCGGCGGTTCCCGTGCTGTCTTGCTTTTTTCTGGAAAGCAAGACCCACACTCCTAGAAGGAGAAGACCCGCGCCACCGAGAAACCACAGATTCCTCATGACTTCCCTCAGTTTTTACGCATAACGGCGTAGCTAATACCCAGAGTAATCAAAACACTCGCACCAATGACAATTGCCGTATTCAGCCCTTCTTTCTTCTGTGCCCTACCTCCGGGGCTCGTTGTTACAGTTCGTAGGCGCTCCACAGCCGCTGTGTGTAGATGAGTATTGCCTCTCGCCAGCATATGCTGAAGCAAAGCTCTATGTGCGGCTGGCACAGTGTCTAGGGACACGATGCGCGTATCTGTTGGAGCGTCCACCGGAACACCGTCGTTTGCGACTCGATTGAGCTCTTCGCGTGCAGCTTGGAACCTTCGATCTTCTTCTGGGCGGTAGGTCGCAAAAAACCCGGGGTCGTCGATCGTGAGCAATTCGAGTAGAGCTTCCTGGCCCCGAACGGCAGCCATGTAGGCTGTGTTTCGATCTACCTCCAGCTCTTCTTCAGACGCTCTACCGCGACGCCTTGCAATGGAGGCCATCGCAGCTTGGAATTCATCGTAAGCAGAGAGCACGGTAGCCCTAAGCTTTGCTGCGGCTTCTACTCGAGCAGGCAGAACTTCTCGATCTCGGGCAGCACAAATCGCGCGACCAAAATGCGCCACAAGCCGCTTTGGGCTATGGGAAAACTCAGTCATTTCAGCTGCGGCAGCGCTCAAAGCACCCGCAATTACTGCAAGCGTTACTGCAGCAGTGGATCCCGCTGTAAAAAACGAAGCAGCAACCGAGGCTGCGAAAGCCACAACCATAGCAACTACAGAGGCGATATCTATAAAGGTAGTCCATGTTGCCGCAAAGTCGTACCCCCACCTAAAGGGTATATCATCTTTAAAATCTACGACACAGACATTGTGGAACGACGCAGCATCGCCCCAAGGCTGCTTCTTTACCTCTTGTAGTACTTGATGCAGCGTCACTAGATGAGGGTTGGCGTGAGCAACGTCCAAGACCATAAGCAAAAAGTTAAGTCGGTTCATTGCCTTTGTGTAGCCAAGGTCTCTAGCAGCATTGGAAATCGGACGAAGAACGTCTCGAATGGTTTGTCGGTAGTTACGCAAAACTTCAGCATCATTCCAATCAAGTTGTAGTGCAGGCCGCTTAATAATGTTTTTAATTCTTTGAAAGATAGCTACCGATGCCTTAACAGCATCTTCTTTAGTAATTCTTTCTACTTTGAACTTGACCGATATTTCTTCAGTACGCCCGATGGGCGTGTATTTAACCGTCGTCATGCCCACCGTACGTGCGATGAGGTGTAGATCTCGACCTACTTGTTGGCCGACCATGACGCGGCTATCGGTGATCCTGAATCTTTCTACGTTACTGATTTTATGGCTTTGACCAGCCTTTATGGTGATCGTTTCGGCGCTGCCACCCGTGCTACCAAGTGCAACATACGAAAGTTCGGGTGCATAGGCCTGTCGAGTATCATCGTATCTCGCAAGCCCGTGCATAAGCACAAGGCGGCCGACGCTTCCAGCGTACGCCCCTGCAGGCAGCGCGCTCAGACCGACTCCGGGCGGCCTGGTCATGGTCAACGGTTCATGCACGTCCGCTGGACGCAGAGGCAGGCGGGCGACCGCGCGGGGTGGGTTCTGCGGAAAACCCGGCGACGTTGTGGGCGGATTAAGAATGAAGCGCTCCAAAGGAGTCAGCCCAGCATGCGTCACGTCGACGATGTGCGGAACCTGCGTCGTACCCAAGCCAGAGTGAGGGATCGTCCGAATCGCTCGAAGCCTACGTTGCATCACACCACTCCCGCTTACTTCTTGCGCAGAAACCGAGTCCACCAGCCAAAGGACAGAACACCTACGATAGCCAGGCCCGCAACGATAAACGGCCCGTTACGGGTAAGCGTCTTCAAACGCTGCTCCCACGAAGGTTTCTCGATCGTGGAGCCGGGAACGTCGACACGACGCTCAAGCGACATCCCTTCCGTGAAGTTCTCAGAAAGGTCCGGCTGCGGCTCCGGCTCCGACTCCGTCGCAGTAGCGTTTGTAACTTCCCCCAAACCGGAAGTCGAGCGAAGGGTAACTAGTCGTGTTTTTGAGGCGTAAACCATAATTACTTCGCCCAACCCTCGCTTACGATTCGCCTAAAGCCGCCTCGCGCAGTAGCGGCTTCTTGCAACGCCCTTGATTTAGCCTTCGCACGTTCGAGGGCGGCCTGTTGTTCTACAAGAGCTGGTGCCGCTGCGAATTGCTCGTGCTCGACGGGCGGGCGCACCCGATCTCGCTTCGAGATGCCCCGCGCAACGTAGTCTTGATACGGCATCTCGTAGCTCGCAGGCAGCCGATTCCAAATCTTGGCCGCCATGAAGTCTTCCGGGGCCATGACGCTCGGAGGCGTCGCAACACGCGCCACCACCATCCGAGTGCCTGACCTGTCGCCCCGAGCCGCTTCCAAAACGGAGTAGACGCTTGCAAGCGGATGCCGCGGGGCCGGGGCCAGCTTGTACTGCTGGAACATCATGCGCTGCGGCAGGTACTCGGGCATGTTCGCCGCTGCAGCTTCGCAAGGCGCGCAAGAATTGCGATACTCTTGAACCGCCTCCCCGAAGAGCCGAGGGCTGCGAGGGTACAAGTGCGCGCGCTTGAGCGTCAGCGGCAGAGCCTGGACGTCCGCCGGGAGGCGGTACGCGCCCGCCGGACGGTGAAGATCACGACCCCAGCGACTTTTGCCCCAGACCACGCTTGTTTCCTACCCGATCTGCCGATACGCGTCACCTACGCGCAGGCTTCCCGAACCCCTGCGCAAGAGCGATCGTCGGCGTGATGATGGGGAACATCGACCCCATCAGGAACCACCACAAAGCCCAGCCGACACTCTCGTTGCGCTTGTAACCGTGGTACGCGGAAATGGTACCGCTTACCGTTGAGATAAAAGCCCACGGCACTACCCAAGCCTTTTTCTTTTCCTCTTCGTTGTTGCCGTTCGAGGTGTCTCCGACACCCAAGAGCCGAACGACAGCACCTTCCGGCGTTACAATTTCCGCCATATTCCTACCTCAGAGCTTGTAATCCTGATGCGCTTTGTACTTTTTGTACTCGTCGCCGGGCCTGAAGCCGTCGACGGTGACGTCGAGAGCAATCCATCGCTTTGGGCGCTCTTGGGGGAGACCGACGAGGGGATAGATGTGCTCCCATTGAGCGCCCGTCGTGGAAATTACGCGAGCACCGACCTGAAATCCGATCGCCTTGAGCAATGCCCCGAACAAAATCGTAGCATCGTCGCAATCGCCGCCCCCTGACTCAAGCGATTCCTTGACCGTCGAGAAGGTGTCCACCTCCTGCGGGTCAAAGGTGTAGCGAAGGTTCAAAACTACGAAGTCCCAAATCTTAGTAATCTCACACTCGGCATCGCGGGCTTTGCAGGGGGGCCCGGGAGGTGCGCGGTAGTAGTTGCCCCAGGCGTCGACGACCTGGACGCGGCGTTGGGTGTGCGGGTCGACCACAGTATCGAAGCGCCCGGAGACGAGCTTGCGTGCAAGCTTGATCGTCTCGGGGTCGCGCAAGGACTTGTCGAGGTACCGCTTGATCACTTCGACATGCTCGTCGAGGTTGCGGCTTTCGAAAAACTCGGTGGGCGCACCCAGATAAGTCTTAGCGCGGCCGAGCGAAGCAGGCACGCAGTCTTCCTACCTTTGCGCGCCGTAGGGCGTCAACTAGGGCCTAGTACAGAAAAACACTTGATGCCCCCACAAGGGTGAACTACAAAGGGCGAGCCCCGCAAGAGTCGCGACTTGCGGGGCTCCGACCAGCACGACGAGGGCGGCCGTGCATGATCGCCACGTGCTTTAGGCCTTCGCTCGCGCTGCGTCAAGTCAAAAGCAACGAGGGCCTCTGTGAATCTGCTCGATGTTCCCGTTTATGAACCAGGCAAATACAACACACGCCTTGAGCCCTGGAAGCATCTCTACCCGCCAGACGGATTGATTCACGCCTACTTGTGGTGGGCGGGTGAGGTTGTCTACGCAGCCCCAAGCTATCATCTTGGGGCGATTTTGCCGACCATCGCGCACGAGGCCTCCAGACGAGGCTATCGTCTCGGCGTCAGCGGCGACCCGTTGCGGTTGTGGACGTGTCTAATTGGCGGCTCCGGTTCGGGAAAAAGCACAGCCCACCGCATGGCGCGTGACTTTTACGATGACTATGTGCGCCAGATACGCGGGCCGACCTACCGAAAGCCCTTCCTGCATCTCGCAGGCAGCATCCAAGGCGTCAAGCACGCGCTTGCGAGCGGCTACCATGACCCGCTTGCAGGCCGCGTGGTTGCCGTGCTCGAGACCGACGAGCTGACGCGATTTCTGCCTCGACGCGGGGCGAGCGTTGCCGAGGACCTGTGCCAGCTTTTCGATGGACGCCCGATCGAGGACCACACTCGAACGGCCCAGAAAGCGAAGCAAGAGGGCCAAGTGGTCTTCACCGAGTTGAACAACTACGTCGTAAGCGCGCTCTTTGCAACGACGGCGTCGTCGCTCGACGCCGTCGCCGACGAGCAGTACTTCACCGGCGGGCTGTTCTCAAGGATCTTGTGGATCTCGGGCCGCGTTGATCCAACCCAGTGGACGCCCGGCCCCATCGATTGGCAGGCCGTAAGGCGAGCTACGGCCCTCGACCGCTGGGAGCAGTGGTCGCAATGGGCGGACGGGTACGAGGCTCGCGGCGGAGCGCGCCTCGTCCACATGCTAGCAGAAGCGCAGGAGGTTTACAAGTCCTTTGCGCTCAAACATCGCAACAAGTGCTTCGACAGCGAAGGCGGGCGCTTTGCGCCGGTCTACATGCGGGGCGTTGCAGATCATGTTCTCAAGATTGCGGCTCTCTTTGCTTTCTCGTGTGAAGACGCCTTCGACCTGAACGGGGGCACGGGGGTCTATGTCTCAGCGGCAGACATGCAGGCCGCCGCGGCGCTCGTCGAGAACGCCTTCGAGAGCTTCACGAAGGTGGCAACTACCGTGGGCGTCGACCGGCGCGCTCGGACGGGGGAGCGCATCGAGGACTTGCTCCGCGAGGCGGGGGCGCGGGGGATGACGCGGGCCGAGATCTGGGAACGCATGCCGCCCTCCGACCGCGTCGAGGTCGAGCCCGCTCTCGCCATGCTCGTCGCCAACGGCCGCGTCGAGGGCGTCACCGTCCACAACGGCAAGCGCGGACGACCCCCCACCTACCTCTGCCTGACCCACCACCTTGACGAACTCGTCCAACGCTTGACGGCCGAATACGGCCATGACGGTCGCGCTCGCTTTCATCAATTGTCAGGAGCGCAGATTGTTAGCATTCAAGGGTCGGAAAACGCCAATACGAGGGTCGAAAAGCCCTCCAACCTAAAGAACGCCAATGATTCCGAGGGCTTGTCCAAATAGGCCGTTTAGCTGTTTTCCTACAGGGGTTCTAAGGGGGTTCTGAAGGGCTCTATACGCGAGCGCGTTCACGCGCACGGTGTGTCTCTACATACAATACAAAAAAATAAAAATATATTCTTCTTATACGTATAGAGGGCCTACTTGCTAGGGGTTCGTGAGGGTCGCTTTGTCTGAGCGAACCTTGCTGTTTCAAAACTTCGCCTAAACGCCAAATCGACTGAGGCGTTATACGCCCGTTTAAGCGCCTCAAAGGCGTGAAGCTACCGTACTAGCAACCCACCCCAGATCGCTCAATGCTGAGGCGTAGAGAGGCCGTATACGCCCCTGTCCCAAGACGGCTCCCCAAGGGCGTCAAGCGGACGCCAACCCGCTGACCGCCGCCACGCGAGCGCGCACGCACGTGTGCGTGCGTGCTCGCGTGCGTGCGTGCTCGTACGCTCGCGCACGCGCGCGAGCGAGCGCATCGATGGAACTGTGAGTGCGAGTCTGAGTAGACAAAGAACGGCTGTGCGACGTGCGAAAAGGCTTGACTCAGAGTCTCAGGCGTTGTACCAAGCGAACGCCCTGCTAGGTGTTCATGGTGCCTCTAGCCTCTGCACAGCGGAGCCTCCCACGGATGCGGTCGACAAGACTGCGTCAGTGCGCGGGTGGCCTTGGATGTGCGCGAGGCTTGCGCTCTCGGTTGTTGAGATCCTTCAGCTATCGCCGCGTCGCCATGCATTTCAGGGCTGCGTGGCGACTGCCTACCGATCGTTGTTGGTGCCTCGCGACTGACCGCGAGTTACGTGTACGTTCAAGGCCTCGAAAGGGCCGTGGATGCCTGGCAAGGCGTCGATTCGCACAGAACCCTAAACAACTCCGACTCAACACACTCAAAACTCACAAAGGCGGCTTTTCTTCTAAGAAGAAAAGTCCCGTCAGGGGGTGGTTCGTGCTCGTCAAGACACCCAAACGCTGGCTAGCGCGCTTGCGTCTTGCCGCGCGCGTCTGCGGCAACTGCCGCTACTTCGACCTGGAGGCCGGTCAAGCCGACCTTCGCAACATGCCTATCTTCGGCGAAGTCATCCAACACGTTCCCCCGCAGCGCATCGCGGGCTCCCTACGTGAAGGCGAAGAGGCCATCCCGCCGCCGCAGGCCCTCGACCCCCGCGTGCGTTGGAGCGACTTCGGGCTCTGTACTTGTCCTGCACACCCCGATGAAGCCCGCTGGAAGCTTGACTCTTGTGAGTCTTGGGCATGACCGAAGCCAAGTACACTACGATGTCCGACACCATCCCCGTCGACTGGGGTGGTCAGCGTACGAGCAGCCTCGTTCTGCAGCCTTCCAAGCAGGACCTCGAGCAGTATGCCGACGCCGAGCGGCACTTGACGTGCGGCACGTGCGTCAAGTTCCGCCTTCGCGCCGGTCAAGAGCAGATGCGTCGCGAGCGCTTTCTCGAGCGCCTCGTGCTCGAGGAGGGCTGGAAGGTCAAGCACTTGGGTGCGCCGCCAAGCACCATGGGCCTGTGCGCCGAAACCAACGACACGCTTACGAGTGCCTACTCCCGTGCTTGTGAGCACTACCGTGACCGAAAAGGACGAATCGGAGACCCCTGATGGAGCGAATCACCGACTGGATGATCTACCTCGGCGTTGGTCTTGGTCTCGTCTACATCATTTCTCAATCGGTCATTTTCTCGTTTTTGCGTGTTCGCATTGCAAGATTGAACCCGTTGTTCGAGGCGCTTTTGTACTGCCCGAGCTGCACGGGTTTTTGGGTAGGCCTCATGCTTGGTGCGTTGGGAATATGCCCTCGCCTTCCGAACTGTTTCGAACCAATACTTGACGACGTTTGGTTTGCTGGCGCGGTCATTTCCGGCTTGCTTGTCATGATCGTGGCCAACGGTTGGTGGGGGTGGCTTTATCAAGGAAGCAACCCGGCGTACGCTGCCGAAGAGCCGCTGTTGCGGAGAAGTGTGAGGGGTCGTGCCTCGCAAAAGGAGACGTAAAGTGACTGCTGAAGGACGTCAGCCGACGGTGGCCGAGATTCCGGCCGACAAGATTCGCGAAGCCATCATGAATGGCACGACGGAGGGCTCCGTTCGGGTCCAACGTCGGAACCATCGGGGTCAGCTACAGACCTTGTGGACGGGCGTGAAGATGGCGCTCGAGGACTTGTACAACCTCGAGCAGCAGATTCAGGCGCTTGCCGGTGGCGGGCAGTATCGCGTCGAGGTGAGGAGCCTGCTCGACCCTGCGGAGCTTGTGATTCCGCCGTTTTCGATCAACATCGAAGGCACCCCGCGTCCGATCGGTACGGACCCCTCGAACGTGCTCAACCTGCCACCTTTCCCGCCTCCACACTTGCAGCAGGGCCCGTCTTTGAACAACCCCAACCCGCTCTTGACGCCGCCCGCGTCTGGGTTCTCGCCGCCCGGAGTGTCCCCGCCAGGCCTGACGCCCTTTTCGACGCCGAGCGCGCCGAGCGCACCGAGCGCGCCAAACTTCTTGTCGGGGTCGCCTAGCCCGCCCGTCGGCGGGCCTGGCTGGGGTCCCAGCTTCTATGGGCCGCCGCAGCCGGTCTTCGGGCACGGCCACGCGCTTGATTCGGCGCACTTGCCTCCGGGGGCCACGATCGCGAGCGACCAGCTTGCCCTCAAGCAGATCGCGGACCTCAAGGCTGAAATTGCTGAGCTTCGGGCGGCCCGAAACGGGCTTATCGAGAAGCTCGAGGACGAGCGTCGTCGGCATGCTGACGAGATCCGCAGGCTCGTCGAGCGCGTCGAGAAGACCGAGCGCGAGGCGCGGGACCGCGAGTACAAGACGCAGATCGAGGCCCTCGAGAAGCGCCTGCTCGAGCGCGACAAGCAGAAGCAGACCAGTGTCGCCGACTACGCGCCTGTGCTTAGCGCCCTTGCGCCCGTGCTCACCGCCATGTTGACATCGGGTCGTGATGTCACTGCGAAGGCGGCCGAATCGCAGACGCAGTTGATGACGACGCTGCTGCAGACGCAGGCGCAGAACAAGAATTCTCAGGGTCTCGAGATGGTGAAGGCGCTCGCGCCCGTGGTGACGCCTCTCATCCTCGAAATGGTGAAGGCGCGCGGTCCCGAAGCTCAGGCAAAGGCGTACGAGACGCTTGCTGAGTCATCGATGCAGCAGATCGCCATGATGGCCCAGTTCCTACAAACGATGGCGCAGTCGCAGGGTGAGCAGAGCCCCTGGCTACCTTTCATCCAGCAAGCCATCTCGGGCATCATGGAGACTATCGGGACCTACCTTGAGTCTAAGAAGCAGGCGCAAGCGACCTCCCCGCCGCGCATCATCGCGGGTGGCAGGGCCGTTCCGCTTCCGCCGCCTCCGACCGCGCAAGCCGCTCGACCGCCAGCGCAGGCGGCGCAAGCGGCGCAGGGGCCTGCGGTTGTTGACGGTCCGTCGCCTGCGACGGTCGGTGCAACCTACCACACGGCGTCTGCGACGCCCGCAGCGCCCGCAGCGCCCGCAACGCCGCCGAAGGCGGCCGGGCAGCCAAGCCCGAAGTTGCTCGTCGAGGCGATGATGATGAGCCCGCAGCTACCTGCGGAGTACAAGACACCGGAGTGGCGTGAACTCTTCCTCGCGATTCACAAGCTCGAGCCTGTCGAGCAGGTCGCGCAAAAATTCGTGGACCATTGCGCCGAGCTAGCGCAAGGTGCAAGGTTGCCACCGGGGCTGCATGACCTCTTCGAGGACCCGGAGGCGGCTCTTCAACGCGTCCTTCCGCGCCTTCCCGTTGTGCAGTACGCGGAAGAGTATGCGCGCCAACTCTTTGCGCAAATCGTCGCTTACGTTCAAGCGGTGCGGGATGCTAACGAGTCATCTGACGAAGCTGAAGCCGCGTCTCCCGAGCAGTCCCCGCCCGCTGAGCAGCCGATCTCTCCACAAGTGCATCTTCACGTCGTGCGAGTATCACCGGAGGCCTGAACATGGACATGAACGCTTCCATACAGTACGCGTTGCTGCGCGGTGCGGCCGAGGGATTCTTCAGGCCCCTGTCCGAGACGCTCAAACACATCTTGGACGAGCCTGAGAACAGCAAGGCGCACGTCTTGAAGCTCATCGACCTTTTCAAGCAGAAGCTCGGCGAAATTCGAACCAGCGTGGAAGCCGCAGACCCCGAGTATATCGGGATCATCGCCAAGGTCATTGAGCCTCAATTGCGTGACTTGTACGAACGGACTAAGAGCATGCTAGATGAGGAAGTCGCTCCCGAACGCAACTAATGGAGACCAAACGTGTCCGTTTTCAAGCGTACGATCATTGATTACTGGGACGTATTGTTCGAAACTGACAAGGGTGAACTTCCACCAAACGACGTTTCCGAGGCGCTTCGGGCAATTCCCGGGGTGCAGGTCTACGATTTCGGTTGGCGTGTCCCAGACAACGCCATAGGCGTTGTCAACGACGTGCTGCGCAGGTTCGGGCACGCTCCGATAAAGGTGCTCGAGGACACCCTTGAGCTAGGCCCCAGCCGTCTTTTTTCGATCCTTTTGCCTCACCAACGGCAGGCGGTTCAAGAGTGCGCGTTTTCTCGGCCGTCCAAGAGAATTCTTGCGGACAGTCCGGGTCTCGGAAAGACGCGCACGGCGATCGTGTGGGCGTTGTCGCAGGCGTCTGCGAAGGACTTCGGCGTGCTCGTCATCGCGCCGAAGTTCGTCATTCCGGCGTGGATTCGCGAGCTCGACGTGGTCTACGCAGTCGAGAAGGAGCCGCTGGACATACATGTCTTGAACACGACGTCCCCACCGGTTGGTGCGTTGCCGTCGAACCCTTCCGGCTGGTACTTCATCCACTACGACATCCTGCACTACTGGCAGGGGGTCCTAGCGGGTCGTTTTAAGCGCGTCATTCTCGACGAAGCGCATTTCGTCAAGAACAAAAAGGCGCAGCGCAGCAAGGCCGCGTACGCGGTGGCGCTCACGGCACCACGGCGTCTGCTGCTTACGGGTACCCCGCTAGTCAACTACCCCACGGACTTGTGGCACTTGCTCACGCTTGCATGCGGGGTGAAGTCTTGGGGCTCCCTGGGTGAATTCCTGATTCGCTACTGTGGGGCCTACCAAGGCGAGTACGGCTTGGTGCCCGGGGAGCCGACGAATCAAGACGAACTATGGAAGCGTCTTCAGACGTGCTACCTGCGCCGGACGCCGGAGGACTTGGAGCAGCCCATGCCCTCGCTTACACGCAACCTGCTCTTTGCGGAGCCTTCGACGGCGGGCAGCAAGGCGTACAGCCGGGCGGTGGGCAAGCTTGAGGTACCGATCGAGGACGTCGTCGAGGCCCTCAAGATGGGCAAGCTCGGCAAGCACACACTGGCTGCGCTCGCGGCGCTGCGGCAAGAGACGACCAAGATCAAGCTTCCAACGACCGCAGCCTACGTGGCCGACCTACTGTGCGCCGATGAGTCCGTGGTCGTCTTCACGCACGAGCGTGCTACGACGGCGGCGCTGCTCGACGCCATCCGGGAGCACGTACAAGCGCGTTCCGAGGGCAAGACGTTCCTCGGTCTCACCGTCACCGGGGCGCAGTCGGCTGAGCAGCGTGCAGATCTCGTTGCGCAGTTTCAGCACCAGAAGTCGCCGAGCGTGCTCGTTGCAACCTATGACTCGCTTGGCGTAGGGGTTACGCTGACTCGCGCTCGGCACGTGGTTCTTCACGACTTGGTCTGGACGCCTTCGGCCCTTCTGCAAGCCGAGGGTCGCGTGCACCGCGTGTCGCAGACGCGGTCTTGCGTGTCGACTTGGGTCGTAGCGTCTTTGACGATCGACGAGGTACTTGCGTCGGTCCTTGAGCGCAAGGCGCGGTATCTGTCCGAGGTGTTGCGGGACGCTGCCGCCAAGCAGGCGCTCGACGAAGTGCAGATCGAGTCCTTGCTTGGCGAGGGTTCCTTCGAGGACGAGGTCATGCGTTGGGTGGAGCGAGGCGTCACTAGTACTGGAGGAGAAAGTCATGTTTGATCAAGAGCAAGAGCGTCGTCAGCTTCAGGTCGAGAACTTTTTGCGGGAGGCCCTTTTCCGCGTCGAGCGCGAGCGGGACGAGGCGAGAGCTTTGGCGCAGAGGCTTCAGCATCTGGTCGATGAACTGCGGCAGGAGCTTTCTACGCTTCTCGAGGCGCAAGGGCGTCTTGCTAAGCGGATCCAAGCGTTGCTCGACTCCGAGCAGTGAAGCACCGAATGAGGTTTGTTAGCCTGTACCATAGAAGTCTTAAGGTATTGCCTTAAGGCTGGGTTTCATGTATACAGGGCGTATGACGGTGCTCTGGAGCTTTTGGACGTTCGTCGACAAGGCGGTAGAGGCCGCTCGACGGGGCGTGTTCTATGACGTAGCGGCCCCCGAGGCGTACATTGAGACGTTGTATCGGGTGCCTTCTTCAGATCTGCGTCTCGACCTGGCGGTTGCCGAGCTTGACCGTGTCATCGCCGAGAAGGCGCAGAGTCAGGACGACGTTGTTGGGGGATTCTGGCGCGAAGGCCAGCGTGTGTGGCGCTCGTCGTACGAGGAGCGCAAAGTTGCTGAGCTCGACAGGTACCTCTTTGCCGCAACGGTGAGCGCGGCGCTTCAGGAATTCATCCCACCGAGCGAGCGTGTGCGCGAGCGGACGCTCGAGATGGTGCGCGGGTGTGTCGTTCGTGAGGTGATGCAGATCGTGGGCATGTCTCACGGCATCTACTGTCAAAGAGTCTTGCGGTTGATGAACCGCACGGGGGAGCTGTTCGTTTGGCAGGGCGATGTGCTTCCGCCCGGAGCCCACTTGGATTCCTTCGTGTGTGCGACGGGAATCGTGTTTGCGCACGCGCGGCACTGGACTGGAGGCAGGCTTCGTGCGTTGCAGGCCACGCTCGAGCCTCTTGATTCATTCCTTTCGGACGTCGTGTCTGCGGAATGGAAGACTCGTTTCGAGTCGAAAGCCTCTTGACACTGACGTCCGTGCGTAGTAGCGAGTGGGCTCGCACTACAACCAACACCAAACTCAACACCAAGAAGGGGACTGAGAAAGTGGGGAGCATCGTCTACGTTGCGGCTTCGAGCCGCGAAGTGCCTCGAGTACGGGTTGCGATCGAACGCCTTCGTGCTGCGGGGCACTCTGTACCCGACTGGACCAAGGACCAGGAGCGGTTGCCGGAGTGGTCGAAGCGCGATGTGGTTGACGATCACGCGCATCGCATCGCGTTCCGCAACTACCACGCGATTCGCGAGTCGGATGCGTTCGTGCTGCTCGCGCCGCCTCCGCACTTCAACACGCGCGATGCTTGGGTCGAGTTCGGCTACGCCCTAGCGCACCGGATTCCGGCCTTGGTGAGCGGCCCGCATGCGCGGGATGCGTTTGCTGCGCGCATGGCCACGCGCATTGTCGGCCACGACGACGCCATCGTCCTTGCGGTCGAGGAGGTCCTGCGTGCCCGTCGTTGAAACGGTTGCGCCCGAGGCTGGCGAGACGCCCTCACGGAGGCCTCCGGGCGAAGTTCTTGGGCTGTACACCCCTTACGGAGCGGCTTCACCGCGCGGTGCGACGTACTACGCCCGCATCTTGCGATGCGCTCGGGAGCACGCGCTCGCGAACGTAGCGAAGCTTCGTCCGCAAGTGCTCGACGAGGGGCTGTCGACCGGGTTTCTTTGGCATGCGGCGCTCGAGGCCTACTACCGGCACTTGCAGAAGGTGCAAGCCGAGCGCGGCATTGCATGGGCGCGAACGCACAAGCGTGGTGCGGACGCCATCACCTTGAGCGACGCCGAACGGGCGGCCTTCGCGGTCGTCGACAAGCTGCGGCAGGAGCCCGGCTACGAGGAAGCGTTTGCCACGCTCTCGCGCATGTTGCGTGCCTACTTCGAGTTGGTTACCGATCACTGGTACGTGCTCGCGGTCGAGGAGCAGCTTGTGTTGTACCACCCGATCGTGTACTCGGCGCGGCTTGATCTGGTGGTGATCGATATGGGGGAGTCGCCCGAGGGCGACGTTGTGCGCATCATCGAGCACAAGTCTGCGCGTGCGATCACTTCGGATTTGCTTGCTGGGTATCAGTTGAACTTGCAGGTGCTCGGGCAAGCCTACCTGTACCTTCGTTGCGTCGATACGACGCGGTATCCGCGGCTTGGGTCGATCGTGATCAGTATCACGAGCAAGACCAAGGTGCCCAACGTCGTGCGGGTGCAGGTGGTGCCGACGGCACGGGGTCTCGAGGCCTTCGAGCGCGCGGTTCAGAGCTACGGCAAGCTCGCCGAGCTCCAAGAAGCACAGGGCTACCCGCCGAACTTGACGGTGTGTTCTGGCGCGCTGCGGGGTTTCCGCTCTTGTCCGTACTACGCGTTGTGCTTTGCGGAGCCCGACCTTGACGTTGCGCGACTTGCGACCGAAGATCCGCCGCCGGGCTTCGTGCGTGACGGCGAAATCGATTCGGACTACGAGGAATGAAACCACGAACCAAGGACCAAACGATGTTCAAGAACGCAAAAGACATCAAGCAGCCGCGCATTCACGTGTTCTTGTATGGGGCGTCTGGCACAGGTAAGACGCGGCAAGCCGCGACGTTCCCGGAACCTGTCGTGATCAGTCCCGCCAACGAAAACGGCATACTCACGCTCATGGGGCTCGACGTGCCGTACGTTTCGGTCAAGGGGCCCGAGGACGTCGATGCCGCCATCTCCTACCTCGAGCAGACTCAAGCGACGAAGGGGCCGGAGGCCTTGCCGGGCTCGACCCTCGTCGTTGATTCGCTGTCGCACTACGCCGACCTGGTCGTCGAGTCTATCGCATCGATGCGTAAAGGGGCGCTCGACCAGCAGGGCTGGGGCCAGGTTGCCAGCCACTTTCGAACGCTACACCAGCGTCTGCGCAACCTCGACATGCACGTTGTCTTCACGTCGCTTGCGGAGACGCTGACGAACGAAGCGGGCGTCACGATCGGCGGCCGGCCGAGGCTCGTTGGGAGCGCTCGAGACCTTTTGCCGTCTTCATGTGACATCATCGCGTACCTTGAGGTTCGCGATTCGGTGACGGCGAAGACGCCTGCCTACCGCTGCTACACCCGCCCCAAGGGGGGCTACCAGGCGCGTTCGCGCTTTGCAAGCGTGCCTGCAGAGCTTACTCTCGGCCTTGAGCCGGGAACCACCTTGTGGGATCAGCTTTCCCCGCATGTAGCGGGGTGAGACCAAAACCAACGAAAGGACAGCCAACCATGCCCATCATCGAGTTTGACGCACCGTCGAGCGAAGGCTTCCAGCCACTTCCCGAGGGGACCTACTGGCTCCGTATCGAGAGCGTCGAGCAGAGCACGAGCAGCGCCGGTAACCCGCAGCTCGTCGTCAAGACTAGGGTCGTCGACGGCGAGTACGCGAACAAGAGTGTCACGATCTGGTACTCGCTGACGCCGAAGAGCACCTGGAAGCTCAAGGCGTTGCTCGATGCCACGGACGTTCCCTACGAGGAGGTAGGTGGCCGCGTGCGCTTCGACACGGATGACCTGTACGACAAGGACTTCGTCGTCGATGCCAGCGTCGGGGTCAACCCCAACACGCAGAAGCCCAAGAACGACTGGAGCAACGAGCGCCCGCCCAAGAGCGCGTCCAAGAGCGCGTCCAAGCCCCAGCCGACCACAGCCGCAGCGGTGTCCGCTCCGGCACCAGCGCAGGCGGCCTCCGCTGCGGCAGCAGCGCCCTCGGAGACGTTCCGCAGGAGGTCGCGGGTGTGACGCAGTCAGGCAACAACGGGGCTTTGCAGGGCCCTGCTATGCCGCCTGACTTGGGCGGGATTGCGAGCATCATGCGCGAGACGTTGCATGCGCTCGCCCCGCACCTGGCACCCGACATGGTCGACATGCTCGTACAGCAGACGCTGCACGAGCAGGCCATGCTTGGGCGGGTCATCGAGGACGCGCTACCGACGAGCGAGTCGGCGAAGAAGTACCCCTTCTGGGGGTACCGAATCGTCAACGCGCGGGGCGAGTCGGGCGTCGTTCGGATTCCGAAGGACCTCGCATCGCTCGACATGCAACAGATCGCGCACGCTGCGGCGCTCGTGGGCTTGCTCACGTCACCTGTAGCGCGCGGGGTTCTCTACGCCTACGGCTACCGCTTGGAGTTCGCGCAGTTCCCACCGCCTGTCGAAGCTCCAAAAATCGTGACGCCTTGAACAAGGCCTACGTCGTTGCTTTCGCGGCGACGTAGGCACCGGTCGGTCCCTTGCGCGCCATGGCGTATCCTCCCTCCGCAAGCCCGGGGACCGACCACTTTCGCCTGGCCTGCACGACCTCGCGCTCCTCCCGAACGTGCAGGTTGTCCACCCGGCGCCGCAGCGGGGGCGAACTGCGGCACTTTTCTACAATGAACCGAGACGATCTGATCGAATGGTGCCGCGTTCGCGGTGCCTGTGACGAGGCGATCGAGTGGCTCGCGACGCTTCCATCGTCGGCGACGCTCACCGACGTGTGGACGTCGTGCGAGCGCGGCGACTGGATGCTGTGGCTTGCGGCGGCATCCGGCATAGACCGTTGCCGAGTCGTCGAGGCGACGTGCGACTGCGCTGAGACCGTGCTTGTTCACGTCCCGCCGGGCGAGGAGCGCCCAGCGCGTGCGCTCGCCGCCGCACGTGCATGGGCGCGAGGCGAGGCGAAGGTCGGCTGCGAGGCCGCTGCGCGCGCTGCCGCCCGTGCCTCCTACGGCTACGTCGCAACCGACACCGCCGCCGCCTACGCCGCTGGTTCCGCAGCCGCCGTCGCCTACGCCGCAGCTGCCGCCTTCCGCGCTGCAGCCTACGCCACCGGCTCCGCGGCCGCCGCTCGTGCCGCAGCCTACGCCGCCTCCGCAGTTTACGCTGACGCCTGCGTTGCCGACGCCAACGCCTACGTCTGCGCCGTCACTCTCGCTGTCGCCTACGCCGCCGACGCCGCAGCCGAAGCCGCCGCCGACACCACCGCCGAAGCTGCCGCTGAAGCCGCTGCGTACGCGCAGTACGCTGAGCTTGTGCGCGGCCGCATCTCGGCCGCCGACGTCGAGGCTGCGATGCTAGCGGCGTGATGACGTCGCGACCGTCAGGCGACACTTCATTTTTCAACCATGCACGAGGAAGAGCGATGATGTATCCGCCGAGCGTTCCCCAATTCGTAAACCGCGATGATGATGCTTTGGAAGAGCTTTCGGAGATCGAGGACGCCCTTTGGGCCGCGCTTGCGTATTTCGGACCGCTGTCGGCGTCCGAGCCGCTGGACGTGTACTTCTTGCGCCGTCGCCTCGAGGAGGCGCTCGAGCGCCTCAATGAGGTTCGAGCCAAACTCAAGTCCGTAAGCTCGTCTGAATGACGATGGTCCGCGTGCCACCGTACTCACTGGTGGAGCTTGGCGAGGCGGGCGCGAATTGCGCCCGCTGCCCTTTGCGCGAGAACGTCCTTGACAACGTGCGCCCGTTCGAGCCCTCTGGCTGGACGCCAGGGGGCTTGCTTTTCGTTGGCGAAGGCCCCGGGCGTCAAGAGCTTGCGGAGGGCCTTCCGTTCGTAGGCCCAAGCGGCAGGCTGCTTCGTGCGCTTGCAAAGGCCGCAGGCATCGACTTGGCCAAGGTGTGGGTCACGAACGCCACCCTTTGCTATCCGGTCGGAGGCGCGCTCGAGGGCAACCTTACGCCCGCGACCTACGCGTGCCATGGCCGCCTTCGGAGCGAGATCGCACGTGCCCGTCCGGGGGTTGTCGTGGCCTTCGGTACGGCCGCGCTGCTTGCGCTCGTCGGTCGCGAGGTCGAGCGGGCCGTCCGTGTCGAGCGGCCCTGTGCGTTGTGCGGCGACGGCGAGCGCGACAAGAAGTGCCCGGAGTGCGGAGGGCGCAAGACGCAAGTCGTATCGGTGACGACGCTCGACGTCGAGCATCGTATTTCGCACGTTGCGGGGGGCGTGTTCGACGCTTCGATGCTTCCTGCGTGGCTTGTGGAGGCTGGCGTACGGTACGTCGTGCCGACGTTTCATCCGGCCTTCGTGCTCCGACCTGCCAAGACCGACAGCGAAGCGCGTGTGGGTGGCCCCTTCGTTGCGCCGACGGTCGTGCAGCACCTGCGCAAGGCCGCGCGGCTGCTCGAGCGCCCGGCGCAGTGGCACCTTGAAGTGCTCGTCAGCGACGTGCTCGAGGACGTTCTCGCGTACACGGCCGAGGACACCGTCTACGCGGTCGACATCGAGACGGATGCCAAGCAGCCCTTCGACGTTACGACGATTCGATGCGTCGGTATCGCGCGCGAGGGCACTGATGAAGCGCTCGTCGTCGACACAAGCGGGCTTCTGGCCGACGACCCCGTGATCGAGGCCCTCAGAGCCTTCCTTGCAAACCCGCGCAAGAAGAAGGTCTTCCAAAACCGGCAGTACGACGAGCTTGTGTTTCAGCTCATATGGGGCGTTGTGACGGAGGGCACGATTTTCGACACGATGCTCGCTCAGCACGCGCTCGCTCCCGACGAGCCGAAAGACCTGCAGCGCATCGCATTGACGTACACAGAATCTCCGCCGTGGAAGCCCCCCAAGAACCGGAACGGGCTCGAGGCCTTCGATTCGAACGAAGAGTTTTGGCGTTACAACGCGCGAGACGCTTACAACACGCTGCGCAGCTACCAGACGATGCAGCGTGTGCTCGCCGAGGAGCGCCTCGAGCGCGTGCATGCATGCGACCTGCGTCTTGCGACCATCGCAATGGAGATGCAGCGGACCGGGCTGCCACTCGACGTCGAGCGCAAGCGCAAGCTCGGGGAAGAGCACACGCGTCAGCGCGACGAGGCGCTTGAGGCGATGCGTGCTGCGGTTGCGCCGTTCCGCGCGACGCAGGCGGCCTGGAATCCGAACAGCGCGCAGGACGTGGTGTGGGCGCTCTTCGACCCTCGGGGTCCTTGTCGGCTCTCGCCCCGCGTGTGGACGCCTACGGGAGCGCCTTCGACGTCTGCGGACGCCTTGCGTGCGCTGCCACCCAACGAGTTTGTGAAGGCGCTCTTGGCCTACCGTGAGCACGCCAAGCTGGTCTCGACGTACGTTGAGAGCGAAGGCCTTCGGGTGGGTCCAGATGGTCGTTTGCACCCCGCATGGCGTGTTGACGGTACGGTCACGGGTCGATGGTCGAGCAGCCCCAACTTTCAGAACTGGCCCGTCGAAGCGCGGGCCATGATCGGGGGCGTTCCCGGGTTCGTCATCGTAGGCGCGGACTACTCGCAGCTTGAGCTGCGCATCATTGCGGCTCTCGCGGGCGACGCAACGCTGATTCGCCTCTGTCTCGAGGCCGACGAGAACGACAAGACGAATCCGAAAAAGGACCCGCATTCCTACGTTGCGGCGCTTGCCTTTGGGAGGGCCTTTTTGGAGTCCGACACCAAGGGCAGAAAGCTTTTGCGCGATGCAACCAAGAGCGTCGTTTACGGCATGAACTATGGCGCGGGCGCAGCTAAGATCTTGGAAACGATTCAAAGCAAGGGGGAGTACAAGGGGCCGCCGCTTACGCTTGCGATGGTTCAATCGATCATCAACGCGTACTTCAAGGCGTTCGAGGGCGTGCGTCGGTATCGGGACGAAGCCTTGCGAAAGGCGGAGGAACAGCGCGCGGTGTACTCGCCGCTGCTCGGTCGGCGTCGTCCGTACCCGCTCGGCGGCGTCGAGGCCACGGTAGCTGCGAACTACCCGATCCAGTCGTGTGCCGCAGACTTGATGAACGAAGCGCTCAATCTGCTGTCCCGCCGCCTGGACGAGGCGGACTCGCAGGCGGTGTTGCTCGCGCAGGTGCACGACGCGGTCTATGTGGAGTGCCGGGAGCAGTGCGCGCCACGTGTTGCGGCGCTGGTGGAGGAGTGCATGCGCCGGCGTTTGCGGCTTGTGTCCGGGGCACCCGAGATGGAGTTTGTTGCGACCGCGAAGGTTGGCCGCTACTGGGACGAGGTGTCGTAGTAGGGCTGCGCTTGCGTCTTGACGTTGAGGTCGATAGGATTCGAGGCCATGGGGCGTCATGGATCTCAGGTCATCACGTGCCGTCTTTCGGGCGACACGATCAAGCAGCTCGAGGCCTTCTGCGCCACTCGAGGGTTGAGTCGCAGTAGTGCGATTCGGCTGATCTTGGAGACGACGCTCGGGGCTGCGAACGGCCGGTCGCCGCGAGAGGCAGCCATCCTGGCCGCCGTTGACGAGGCGGTCTGGCGGCTTGCCAGCGATACGCGAGAGGTCGTGGCGCAGGTCGTCAACGAGGCCGCAGAGAGCATCTCTGAGCGCCTGTTGAGGAAGTTCCACGAGGGGTGACGTGGACCCGCCGAGGCGGAAAGGCGGTCGCCCCCGATCTGACTCGGGCGAGGACTTCTTTGCTCGACGCCAGGTGCGTCGAGACATGTCCAAGGTGTCCTCCAAGACCGCGCAGGAATTGCTTCGGCAGTTCGAGCCGTTGATCAATTCGGAAGCCCGCAGGCTTGCTAACCGAAGCCGTAATAGCCCCTGGTTCGGTTTCGAGGATTTCGTTGCCGTTGGGCAAATTGCAGCCATCGAAGCGTACGTTTCGTACAACGCCGAGACGAACGTCACACTGAAAACCTGGGGGCACCGCATCATCAAGTGGCGCATGAGAGAAGCCGCGCAGCGAGTCTCCGACCCCCTCGGCGTAATTAGTGCGCTGAGAGTGGCAACGAAGAAATTTGCCGCAGGGCAGGTCACCAAGGAGGAGTACGAGCGCAGCAAGGCGCAGGCCGAGTATTTTTCGGCCTACTACAACAACCCTTTTTGGATTGACGCCCCACTACGCCTCGACCACGACGGAGATTTCGTGGACTCTCATGAGATGCTCCGTGACGAAAATCAAGATGTCGAGGCTGCTGTAACCGAAGCACAGCAATACCAGAGCGTCTCCAACGCGATTTCGAAACTGGGTATTCGCGAGCAGATGGTCTTGTACGCGGACCTGCAGGAGTACTCCGGCCGGGCTTTGGGGCAGGAGATTGGTATCTCAAGACAGCGCGTAGCTTACTATCGCAAGGTTAGTCGGGCGGCGCTGGCCAAGATGCTTGCGGAGGAGCCCGAGGTACGTTGACCGGCGTCTATGCTGGGGGTAAGTGGGTGCTGTGCGATCTTACGTCCTGCCTGCTCTAGTAGGGACTGTCGCAGGGGTGCTGGTGGGCCTTCTTGTATGGCGGCGAGCATCCCGACAGCTTGAAGCGCGACTTCGCGCTGGCGGGGTAGCTTTGGAGGGGATGCTGTCCGCCGGTACGACCGAGATCGCTCGAGCAGCGCGTCGAGGGCGAGAAGATCTCGATAGAGCGTTGACGCAGGCTGTGCAAGAGCGAATTCTGCCTGCGGTGCGTACCGAAATTAACAACAAGCTCCAATCTGCCGGAATTACGCCGCAGCTAATTTCTGATGTAAAACAGATTCTCAACGCAGCGAAAGCCGCAGGACTGATTCGGCAATGACCTTGTCGAGCAACGAAGGTACTGGGCGTTACACGCTTGTGGATTCCGAAGCAGCGCGTCGGAATGCGGAGCGAACGGTGGCTGGCGCAGACAAGGAACACAAAGTTCTACAAGATCATGAGGAGCGTCTGCGCACCATCGAGACGACGACGAACGAATTGAGCACGATCAAGAAGCTTTTGGCCGGGCTTTTGGCGATCGGCTTGCCGGTGGCAGGCGCGTTCATCTATCAAACGATCGTCGTCGAGACCCGACAAAGCGTTTTGCAAGACACGGTCGACAAGCATTCCGCAGGCCTCTTGCACGTGACACAGGACGTCCAAGAAATTCGAACAGACCTGCGGGTCCTCATCACGGAAGTGCGAGCGGCCGAACAGCGAAGAGCCGACCGAGACCACGACCTAATGCAACGTCTACAGCGTCTCGAAGGAGCGCAGCAGCCCCCCTCTTTGACGAGTCGCAGGAGCCCGTGACGATGCGCCCCTGGGTCGTAGGCAGCCTTTTCGGTATCCTAGGCGCGACGACGGCTGTTCTTGTCGCGGCTAGCTCGACGCAGCGCAAGCTTGAGGGTCAGGGACGGCGGCTCGAAGCCGAGCTTGCGCGCATCGGTAACATGTCGCGTGAGCGCATACAGGCTCAAGCCAATGCTTGGGCTGATGAATTGCGTAGTACTGGGGAAATTTACATCCAAAAAACCGTCAGCGGCGCTGTGAAGGACGTGGTTGCATATCAGTACGGAATCACCCCGGCGTTCATTGATGATTTGGCCGCCGCAAGACGGGAACTGGCAGAGTTTCGTGAAGATATGTGGGGTTACTTGGCTCGCCGACTGCGCGAGCGCTTGCAGGGCAGCTTGCGGTAATTCTTGGGAAGGCTTTTTATGGACGCGCAGCTTTTCACCTGGATCGGAGCTGGTGCAACCGCGCTTTTCGTTGCGGTCAATCTGGTGGACGCTGCGATCGCCGCCTATGAGAAGTACGCGGCCTCGACTCCCGAGCCTGAGGATGACGAGCGGGCGCGGAAGATGCGCGCTGCCGTAGACAGCATTCGGGACTTTGTTGACGCTGCTATGCGTATCCTGCGTCCTTTTTCTCGGCGCTGATCGAGGGCAACGCCATGAAGAAGCAGACACTAAAAAGGGCCACAGACGGCAAGTACTGTGTCGTAGACACAAAGACGGGGCAGGAACAGTGCTTCTCTACGCTTGCCGAAGCCAAGGCACGTGTACAGGCGCGCAATGCGAAGGCGAAGGTGAAGAAGGCCTCGTGCGGGTGTGGGAAATGACTTGTCGCCCTCCAAGAGCCTTGAGCGGCTCAGAAAGGTGTGTGAGGCGCGATTCGAGGGGTGTTAGTCAGCCTGTGGGTTGACACGGAGTATTCGTTTCAGGTAGGAGAGGGTTATGGCGAAGCACGTCAAGATGGCTGGTCTGGGAAAGCTCTACAAGCGGGTTCCGAAGGGTTGCAAGTGCTTGAAGGGTCAAGCGCCGGTGCTTGTGGGCAAGTTCGGTGTGCGCTGCATGGGCTACCGAAGGTTCAAGGGTGAGCGGCGGTGGCTCTTTGTGAAGACGCCTGACCGCTGCAATGCTTGATATCGAGCGGTCGAGCGAATCGCCTTAGCGAGGCGATTTGCTTACGCAGACCTCCCGTCAGGGTATGTTGGAGACGTGCAAGAGTATGCCAAGATCAGCTACCCAGACGGGACGCAGGTCTCGCTCTCCGACGATGACCTCGTCTGGACTGCGCGCATGCTTGAAGGCGAGTCTGCGCACACGCCAGAAGAGGCCCAGGCGGTCATTTGGACGCTCATCCAGCGGCGTTGGTGGGGGACGGGTATGGCGCAGCCCAACCCACGGGCCTTCGCGGGTTACCGTACGTGGCGCGCCTACATCCAGACGTTCTCCCAACCGATCAACCCGAAGTGGGCGGCTGACGGAGAGTTCTGTCGTCCGGGCGGACGTTACGCGGGTACCCATTGGTGCGCCCCCGAGCGTCTTGTACGACGCGCCCTTTTCTCTTCGCTCCCTTGGGAGCGCGTTAGTCCGCTCACGAAGGAAATCGTGTTGTTGTTTGCGTCGGGGCGTTTGGAAAACAACGTCCCCGGCATCATTTCTTTCCGCGCGCGAGACGGCGTCGATTCAGCGCCTTTGGTTCCTGCGGGGCCCGAAGACATTCCTTTTCGGACGCGCAACCAGTTCTTCTACAGCGCAGGGAAGACGTCGAAGGCCTGGGGCGGTGAGGGAATTTCATTCATCCCGACCGAGAAGCCCATCATGATGATCATACCTACGTTGGTCCCTGGGGGGCGCGGCTTGGTGGCTCGCACGACCGGGAGGTGAGCTATGGACCGCGTGTACCTCGTCGGGGACTCCTGGGTGGCCGGCTTGGCAGGGCGGCTGCTCGAGCGCCGCTTGCGGGACCTCGGTTACGAGGTCTACCGAGACGGGGTCGTGGGGCGCACGTCTCGTGCGTTGGCAGAGGACTTGGGTTTCCAACGTCGTCTGCAGGAATTCGCGCCGGACATCGTTCTGTTCGTACTTGGCGTCAACGACACCCCAGGGCCGGTACTGCGACACCGCTACGCAGTGTTGTATGCGTTTGCCAAGCACAGCGGTGCTAGGCACATTTTCATTCAACCCAATTCGCAGGCGCACGAGCCCTACGTCGAGCGGATTCGCAAGGTTGCGGAGTTCCAAAGAGACATCTTTGGTGATGCGCAACTACCCTTCGAAAATCTTGTGAATCAGCGTCATTTTGACGGCTCGAAGTACCATCTCAATCGCACGGGTGCTGCGCATTGGGTCGACCTCGTTTTGAGATCTCTTCTGCAGCGGATTCAACCTGATCTCCTTGATCGGGTAGGCGATGCGTTCTTGCGGGTCCTGCCTAGGGTGCAGTAATGGCGCTTGCGAGAGATCTTACGATCGCTCCAATGGCCATCGACGGCCGCGCTGAAGGCCTTTGGTGGTCCGACCTTCCGGCAAAGCCAGGGCGTACCACACAGGTGGTCGTCCACTGGACCGGCGGCGAACGGCGCTCGGCACGCAACGTCTATCAGGTGTTGCGCAATCGTGGGCTGAGCGTTCACTTTGTGATCGATGCTGACGGACGCATCACGCAAATGGCACCGCTCGATGCTCGAGCGGCGCACGCGGGTGTCGCCAACGCACGCAGCGTCGGCATCGAAGTCGTCAATCCTGGGCCGGTTTCGTCGGGCATCACGCCTGATCCTCGGCGTGAAGTCGTCGAGGCTCGCATCCACGGCCGACGTGTTCGGTATTACGATTTCACGCCGGAACAGTACGCGGCGCTCTTCGAGCTTGTGCCCTGGCTGCTCGACTACTTCAACATTCCCAAGCAGGTGTCGTCCGCGACTACGGCGATGCCGGAGCAGGACCTGGTGCGCTTCGAAGGTGTTCTGGGGCACTACCAGATCACGAGGAACAAAACAGATCCTGGCCCGCGCATTCTTGACGCCCTCCGCGAACACCTGACCGGCGTGGGTACTACTGATACTATTAGTACCACTAGTACTGCTCCGCGGCGTTGGTGGGTGGTCGCGCTCGTCCTGCTTGTTGGCGGGGCAGGGCTTTACTGGTACTTTCGTAGGGGAACGCGGAAGAGGCTGACGGCATGAAGTACGTCTGGTGGGCGATCGGGCTGTTGGCCGCCGGGGTCCTTGCGCGCGAGGGCTACCTGGCCCTTGTCGTGCGACGACGCCGACAAGCCGAGCTCTTCCAGATGGCCAAGGCTCGAGCGGCTGAGACGGGCAAGCCGCTCGTCGTCATCGGGGACCCAGATGCCGGGCTGCTCGTGCGGGTGCTCGGGCGCACGTACGAGTGCGGGTCGACGTGCATTGACACCTTCGGGTGCCCCGCCTGCAACCAGCAGATTGCAGGCAACCTTGAGGAGATCCTACCGTCGCTTGTGACGAACTCGGCGGTAGTGTTCGTAGGTCATGGGTTCGAGCGGGTACGCGACCCGGCGCTCGTCGCTCAGCATCTCGATCGCATCTCCGGCGGCGACCTCTTCATCGCGCATCTTGAGAGCGCAAGCCTCGCCGCTTGGTTCACTCCTGGGCACCGGCAAAGGGTGTTCTTCGCGCCCCCGCGGGCCCCCGAGCTTGTCTACAAGCCGCTTCCCTGGAGCGCCGAGCCTCGACGCGAAGGCCTGCACGTTGTCGAGCTTCCTGCTGTGCGGAGGCGTTTGCTGGGGGACGCGGGCGCGCCGCCTGCTGCTACCAACGGTTTGGTCGGGTGGGACAGCAGGTTTGGTGGCTTCGTGATCGATGTTCCGCCAGAACCTTGATGGGTGCGTATGGCCTCGGTTACCGTCTACCAAGAAAACGCGCTTGAGTTTTCGATCGAGGACGAGGACCCTCTAGCGTTTCTTGTTGCCTGCGATCGAAACAACCCCTGGGCGGGCGTCCGCAGCCGGGGGATGCGCGGCCTAGGCGCGCGAAACAAGCTTTGCGCGCCCCCAGGTACGATCGCGGCTCGATCGCACAACAACCAGGCGTACGTACTCTACATGCGGCAGCTCGCGGTGTACCTGCTGATGCAGCCTGGCCGCACGTTGACGCCCGTCGTCGAGCGGGGCTCGGCGTACTTGCGTGTGGACCCGCCGGTACGGCGCGAGGAGACCCCCGACTGGGGCATCCTGCCGATGGCGTCTTGGTCGACGGCGACATTGATCACTAACACGGCCAAGATGGCCGCGCCGTCGTTCTCGCTTCCTGCGGGCTCGCCGTCGTTCTTGGGCGCGTGTCCAGGCTCGAAGTACGGCATGACCATCGAGGCCTCGGACATCGTCCGGTCCGCGGACAACAAGCGTCGTCTAAGCGTGATGGTGGATGGCGACACGCCGCAGACCATCGAGGACTGGTACGACACGGCGATTTGCCAACACTGCTATGCGGTCAAAGGCAATTACGCCTACTTGAACAAGCAGCTTCAGCAGATGGCGTTGCTCTTCTGGACGCGCGCTGCGCTGCGTGATGGCAGCTTCGTGCCCGTCATGACCGCGGCCATCGAGCACTCAAAGTTCTACTCAAGGCAGGCCGAAGATCGACGCTGGCTCAAGGCCATCAACCAAAAGTACGGTCGGAATATCGGCTATCAACGCTACTTCCGCCTTCACGACTCGGGGGATTTCTTCTCGTTCGAGTACGTGAAGGCATGGAAGGAGATCGCTGACTACTTCATGCCGGGCAAAGGGCCCGGCACGCCAACGTTGTTCTGGGCTCCGACCCGGCTTTGGGCGGCCGGGCCGACGGCGAGGAGCTGGTTCCGCGTCTTCGAGGGTGCGGGCGATCTCAGCCGCTGCAACATGGTGATCCGTCCGAGCGCGTACCACGTCAACCGACGTCCGCCCGCGCCTGCGCCGGGGGAGTCCGCGGGCTCCACCGTTCATACGGGCGGCCCCGAGGAAGAGGCGGCAGCGATCTCTGGTGGCGTGTTCAACTACCCGTGCCCGGCGTCGGCCGTTGGTGCCGAGACGAAAACGTGCGTCGAGGTGCGAGGCCCCGACGGCGGCAAGGGATGCCGAGCTTGTTGGGTCCGTCCGCAAGACGTGGTGTCCTATCACCTGCACTGAGAGGGCGTCGTGGCCGCCAGCAAGAAACCGAAAAAGAGCCCCGAGCGCGTCATCTACAAGGGCGCGCCCATTACGCTTGTGTCAGAGGGCACGTCGTCCTCCGAATTGCGACGTTTGCAGACGAAGGTGCCTTTTCCAAGCGTCGGTATTGGCTCATCGGAAGAAGACGTTGGCTCTAAGTGCGCGATGGCAGACCCGCGCTATACCGGGCGCGCGCTCGCCAAGGGCGCTTGTCCGATCACGATTGCGACCAAGCGCGGAAAGCCCGTGCTTCGTTTCTGCACAAAGCACAACGCTCCGGGCCGCATCATTCCGGTGGTCGATATCGTTGATGCCGTCCAGAAGTCCAACGAGCTTTGCGCGCAGTGGCGCGCACGAGTGCCCGTGAACGCGTCGGCCGAGCGCTACTTTGAGGAAGCTCGTCGGATGTCCGACGAGCTTGCCGATCGTTACGAGCTCGGGCGCGTGCGTCGTGTACGGCGTCGACGCCGTAGGTGACCTGCCTGCGCGTTACTTGACTTCGACGCGGAGGCTGTGGCAGCCTCCGCGTCGATGGACAGGTCTTTGCGAGAGGCCCCCCGGCCGGACTGGCCTCGGGGTCAAGCAGGGAGGAGTGTCACATGAAGAAGCGCGATGTCGAGATCGGTGGCGTCTATGTCGCCAAGGTGTCCGGGCAACTCGTCGCGGTCCGCATCGATCGCGAGTCGCCCTACGGTGGGTGGCTAGCGACCAACCTTAGCACGCGGCGGGTGGTGCGTATTCGTTCGGCGGCTCGCCTTCGTGGGCGCGCCTCTCCGTCGAGTTCCGGGCCCCGCAATTAGGGGTCGATTGGGCGCCCCGAAATGGGGCGCAAAGGCCCTTATTGGAGTCAACGTATGGGTACCTATGTTGACTGTATACATACCGTATACAATCCAGGAGGCCCCTGAGATGTTCACCATTCACACGTACATTCAGCAGCGTTTGCGGGCGCTTTTCAACGTGACGACGCCCGACATCTGGATGCGCATCCCGTTTCCTGCCGATGACGTCAGTTGGCCCACGGCGGACGTGCGCAACGTCGTGTGCATCCACGCGCTCGACGCGTGGCCTCCGACGCGGCGCAGACCGGGACATGACGTGCCCGTCAAGGTGACCGACGACACGTGCGTTCTTGGCGAGCTCTATCGACGCTACTACCGCACGCCACCACGGGGCGGCTTTGCTCGCGCTGAGGCCCGTATACGCGCCAAGCTCGCACGACAAGCGGCCTCGGGCGAGATGTCGTTTCCCACGTTGATGCGCCACTTCCACGAGGGCACGTTGCGGGGCTCGGGGTTCGCGTACTTCCCTGGTTCCGACGTCTACGTGCCCTATCGTGACGATGGTCTGTTGGTCAAGCGCCTCGAGTCAGAGTCCTCGTGGCTTAGGTTCGTCCAACAGCGCAGTCACGACGTACGATTGCGATTCGTTGCAGTACCAAACAAAACCGCGCCAATTCCCGACGGCGCGCACATCATCTGCGACCCCACCGAGCTCGCCGCGCTCGAGGAATACTACCTGCGCCTTGACGATGTTGAATATGCCCTTACCGGCGGGAGCTAATTCCCTTTCGCGTGCGTACGTTGACGCGCGTATTCGGATATCCGGATATCGGATACCGGATATGGGGTACCGGATATCCGGTATGGGGTATCGGATATCCGGTATGGGGTATGGGGTATGGGGTACCGGGTATCCGATATCCGGTACCGGATACCGGATATCGGATACCGGATATCGGATACCGGATATCGGATACCGGATATCGGATACCGGATATCGGATACCGGATATGGGGTACCGGATATCGGGTACCGGATATGGGATACCGGATATGGGATACCGGGTATCGGATACCGGATATCCGGTATCCGGTATCCGGTATCCGGTATCCGGTACCGGGTACCGGGTACCCTGCCCCATATAATATATGGTATGGGGAGCCTTAGGAATGCCCGAATTCCCTAATGATTCCGCGCAATTATAAAAAAGTTACTTTTTTTACTTGCGCGGTTTGGGAATCGGAGCTATATGGGAATCGAAAGCCGCGGGCAGGGAATGGGCCCGCTCCCCCATATACGGTATGGGGGAACTATATCGGCGCCCATTCCCGTCCGCGAAAAAGAGAATAAAGCCTGCCCCTCGGACGTCCGAGGGGTAGGCGAAAAGGGAGCCGGTACACCCCCCCGCCCCCCCGAAAAAAAAAAAAAAAAAAAAAAAAAAAAAAAAAAAAAAAAAAAAGAATATCCTCGGTACCCGGTACGTCTAAGGGACCGAGGATAAAAAGGGGGCGAAGGCCCCCAGACCCTGATCCAGGGTCGCTTTAGCCACGCGAGCGATAGCTCGCGCGACTAAAGCGGGACTGGATCCCGCTCAGGGGGCGCATGGTGCACCCCATGGAGGAAACTATGGACTCTAGGGAAGCCGTCGGCGAAGCGGCGTCTAGGGCCCGCGATGCCGCTATCGCAGCATCGCAGGCGCTGGACGCCGCACTGGAGGGCGACATCTCGGCCATGGAAGTGGCCGAGAGGCGCGCCCAGCAGGCCGCCTTCCAGGCCAGCGAGGCCTGGAAGGTGGCCGAGGGGGGAAACCCCCCTCACCCCGAGGAAACCCTTGGGGCGGTGGAAGCCGCCGTCGAGGCAGCCACCCAAGCCGCGTCCATCGCGAACGCGGCTTGGGTAAACCTGATGCGCTCCCGCCCCGTGGGGCGGGCAGCGCAGGCCCAGCAGGACTCCCTGTGGGAGGCCTACTGGGAGTCCAAGGCGGCCTTTAGGGCCGCGGAGCGCGCGCTTCTCGCGCTCCGGCGGCTTGAGAGGCCCGTCACTGAGGTGACGGGCTGACCGCCCTACTACCCCTACCCGACCCTGGATCCAGGGTCGCTCTAACCGAGCG